>Ga0100380_10007107_pt1 | contig 11266 bp, 10 predicted proteins | sample CryGeymeta201504_FD_80417 | JGI IMG/M metagenome (GOLD analysis project Ga0100380, IMG submission 80417) | Groundwater microbial communities from Crystal Geyser aquifers in Utah, USA - Crystal Geyser metaG 2015-04 | ecosystem: Environmental > Aquatic > Deep subsurface > Groundwater | place... | reverse complement strand
CTTCCCGAGCGCTTCGAGCTCACCATCGAGGCGAGCACGCTCTACTACGACCCGACGGCGGACGCCTGGAGCGATGGCCCGCCTCTGGCCGAGGCGCGCTACAGCCCGGGCGTCACCATCTTGCCGGGCGGCGACGTGCTCGTCGTGGGCGGCTTCGACGCGCGCAACATCCCGCTGCGCAGCGTCGAGCGCTACCACGTCGACACGGGCACCTGGTCCACCGTCGCCTCCACCACCGACCGTCGCGTCTGGCACGTGCAGGCCCTGCTTCCCAGCGGCAAGGTGCTCGTGGCTGGTGGTGTGGACTCGCTGGGCAACGCCATCGACAGCGCCGAGGTCTACGACCCCGACGCCGACAGCTGGCGCGCCGTCGCGCCCCTGCCGCTCCCCGCCGCGTTGGCGGCCGGCCTCACGCTCGAGACGGGTGACGTCATGGTCACGGGCGGCTTCCAGGATGGCACCACCAAGGTCGCCATCCCCCAGGTCGTCGCCTATCGCGAAGGGGACGACACCTGGCTCGCGCTGCCCAGCCTGAACATCGGCCGCTTCTACCACTCGGCCGTCCAACTCGAAGACGGCCGCGTCCTGATCGCCGCCGGCCTGCGCAACGACACCGAGGTCATGCACGGCGCCAAGGACACCGAGATCAGCAGCGTGCCCCTGAGGTGATGTAGAGAGGACGCCAGCCGTAACCGCAGCCATGGTTGCGGCTGGTGAGCCTCGAAGCCCACACCTCTTCGAGGCCTGGCCACCTGCTCAGCTACTTGGCTCTTCCAAGCAGCGCGCGATCACGTCGACGCCGCGGGCGAACTCCTCCTCTGGGGTGATCAGGCTGAGCACGAGGAAGACGCCGTCGGGGAAGTCGAAGAAGTAGCCCGGCTGCGCGACGACACCGCGCTCGAGCAGACGCAGGCTCCAGACCTCGTCGCAGGAGAGGCCCGCCTCGTACAGCGCGGGCATGCGCAGGCAGGCGTACCAGCCCCCCTCCGGACGCATGGGCGTCGCAGCGGAGTCGGCGTCGAAGGTTGCGCACAGGCGCGCGAGGTTGCGCCGCGTGCGCGAACGGATGGCCTGTGTCGTCAGCTCGGACGCGTCGAGCAGAGCGCCCGCCGCGCGCTGCACGGGACCACTCGCGGAGAGGTAGGTGTCGGCGATGACGGCCAAGCGTGAGAGCGCCTGCCCCACGCGCTGTTCGGCGCCCGCGACGCTGACCCACGCCAGCTTCATGCCCGGCATGGCCGCGCGCTTCGAGAGCCCGTCGAGACAGAAGACGAGCCCTTCGCGCAGGTCGAGGGGACTGACCACGGCGTCCTTGGGACGCGCGAGATCGTAGGGCGCGAAGACTTCGTCGAGCACGAGGGGCAGGTCGAGTCGTCTCAGCAGCTCGAAGTCCTCCGCTCGCAGGTAGGACCCGGTGGGGTTGTTGGGCGAGACGAAGAAGGCGGCGCGTACTCCGGCAGCCGCGGCGGCCTCGCGCAGGCGGGTGGCGTCGATGTGCCAGCTGCCGTCGTAGCGCAGGGCGTAGGGCACGGCGCGCACGCCCGAGAGCTGCGCCAGGGCCGCGAAGAGCGGGTAGCTCGGCGCTGGCACCAGGATGGCGTCGCCGGGATCCGTGAGCAGGGCCAGGATCTGCGCGTAGGCCTCGGAGGTGCTCGCCGTGAGCAGCATGCGCGAAGCGTCGAGGCCCAGCCTCTCGGCGATGGCCTCGCGCGCGCTCCGCAACCCCAGGGCCTCGGGCGCATAGGGCGCGCGGCTCGCGTCCGCCAAGGCCTCGGCGATGGCGTCGTGATCGCGCGGCAGCCCGAGGGCGGAGGCGTTGCCGGAGCTGAGATCGAGCAGGGGAGCGCGGCGAGCCTGCGTCAGCGCCCGCGTGAAGGCGTTCTCCTGATCGCCAAAGGCGCTGCGCTGCGAAAAGGGCGTTCGGTCCATCGACCGCATCTTTCCACGAAACCGAGCATGCACGCGACCGATGAGGGGAGTGCACGGCGCCCACGCTTCCAGTCGGTCGTGGTGGTGGGTTGGAAGAGGGCGCCGTGCCACCTCTATGTCCTCAACCCTTCCCCACCGAAGTCCGAGCAGGCGTTGCCCGACGAGGGTGCGGGCGTCGATGAAAGCTGACATCCTCGGCGGCGGCCATGTCCGGAGAGAAGACCGAAGAGGCGACCCCCAAGAAGCTGCGCGAGGCGCGCAAGAAGGGACAAGTCCCGAAGAGCAGGGAGCTCGCGACGGCGGCGGTGCTGCTGGCGGTCGCGGGCACGCTGACGGCCCTGGGCGGCTACATGCTGGGCAAGCTCGAGTCGGTCCTGCGGCTGAGTCTCGACGCCGTGGCGGGACGCGTGCAGGCGCCGCCCCAGGCCGTGCTCCTGGCAGCCGTCAGCCTGGGCATGGACGCCGCCTTGCCGGTGCTCGTCGCGGCGATGATGGCGGGGACGCTCGCCACCTTCCTGCAGGTTGGGCCCTTGCTCGCCTTCGAGTCCATCGCGCCCAAGCTGGAGCGCATCGATCCCGTGCGCGGCACCAAGAACCTCTTCTCGCAGCGCAAGCTGGTCGAGCTGTTGAAGTCGCTGTTGACGATCGGCGTGGTGGCCTACGTGGCCTTCGGTGTACTTCAGAGCGGCCTGCGTGGGGTGCTCGGCTTGGCGCAGCGCGACGCCGACGCGGCGCTGCACGCCACGGGCGGCCTGGGGCAGCTGCTCTTGATCCGAGTGGGCGCGGCGGTCCTGGCCATGGCGGTGGTGGATGTGCTCTACCAGCGTTGGCGACACGGCCAGGATCAGAAGATGAGCAAGGACGAGGTGAAGCGTGAGCACAAGGACGCGGACGGCGACCCCCACGCCAAGCAAGCGCGCGAGCGGCTGCACAAGGAGATCCTCGAGCACAACACGGTCGAGCAGGTGCGCCTCGCGGACGTGCTGGTCGTGAACCCGACGCATCTGGCGGTGGCGCTGCGCTACGACGAGGATCGACACGAGGCGCCCGAGGTGATGGCCAAGGGCGAGGAGCATCTGGCGAAGCGCATGATCGACGCAGCCCGTCAGGCCGGCGTGCCCGTGCTGCGCGATGTGCCGCTGGCGCGCGCGCTCTACGACATGAACCTGGGCGAGGAGATCCCCGAGGCGCTGTACGAAGCCGTCGCCGCCGTGTTGCGCGCCGCCTGGCGTGAGCGCGATGAGGAGCAGACGGCATGAGTCGCCGTGTCGAAGCAGGCGCTGCGCTGCGGGTCGCGTTGCCGAACGTGGAGGAGCTGCGTCCCGAAGACGCCACGCCCCGTCCCGCCGACGAGCTACGCCTCTCGGCTCCGGAGAGCGCGCGACGACTTCAGGCGCAGACCTCGGCGCTGCCTCACGTGTCGAAGCCAGCGCTCCATCGCCTGCGTGCGGGCCTCGATGTGGACCTGCCGGGACTCTTCGCGGCCTTGCCGCCCGAACACGCCGCCACGCTCCATGGGCGCGTGGAGGCCGTGAGCAAGATGGCCGCGTTGCTCGACAGGCTCTCGTCTTTGGAGCGCGAGGTCACCACGCACAGGCGAGGTGGAGCCGCATGACGAACGCGCTCGAGTCCGTCGCTCGTGGCGAGCTCCCACTGCGTGAGGCCCTGGGACTGTCGAGCGAGTCCGTCGAGGCCGCACGCGCATTGGCGGCGCACGTCGCCGCGGCGGGTCGGCCCGATCTGGCGCGCGTACTGCTCGAAGGCGTGGTCGCGCTCGAACCCACCTCGAGCGCTCGCATGGATCTCGCGCGGCTCATGATTCGCATGGGCGAAGCCGAGCAAGCGTGGCTGCACGCGCGCATGGCACTGGAGTCTGTCGCCCCGAGCGAACGCAGCGCCGCGGCCTTCCTCGCCGCGCGAGCCTGCCTCAGCCTGGGCCGCCTGTCCGAGGTCGGCGGCTACGTGCGCAAGGCTCGGGAACAGGCGGGCGGACATCCGCCGGTCGGGCTGCGCGCCTTCTCGGAGCGCCTCGCGCGGCGATGATCACTTCGCCCTACGTCGAGGTCGCGCTGCCCGTGCCGTTGAGGCGGCGCTTCACCTATCGCGTGCCGCAGACGCTCGCGGGAAAGCTGGAACCCGGCTGTCGCGTGGCCGTGCAGTTCGGCCGTCGCAAGCTCGCGGGCTTCGTGCTCGGGGGTCGTGACGAGCCCCCGGAGGGAGTGAAGCGCATCTTGGCGGTGGCCGGTCGCCTGGAGGAGGAGCCGGTGTTTCCGGCGGAGCTCTTCGAGTTCCTGGTGGCCGCGGCGAGCTACTACCTGCACCCCATCGGCGAGGTGTTGCGCGCGGCCGCGCCGGCGCTGCCCAAGGAGGCCTTCTCGCGCCTGCGCAAGCAGGGCTTCCTCGAGGCCCAGGAAGCGCTGCCAGGACGCACGCAGGCGGGACGCCTGACGCTGGTCGCGCGGCGCACCGAGACCACGGCCGAGGGCCTACGTCTCGGGGCCTCGCAGCACGCCGCTATGGAGGTGATCGAGGCGCGTGGCGAGGTCTCCGCGCGGGATCTGCGCGCTCATGTGAAGTCGCCCCAGAGCGTGCTGCGACGACTCGAAGCGCTGGGGCTGGTGACGCTCGAAGAGCGCCGCGTGACGCGCGATCCCTTCGCGCTCGAGGATCTGCTGCGGGACGAGGCGCCGGCCTTGAATCCACGCCAGGCTCAGGCCGTGGACCTGGTGCTGCAAGCCGCCGAAGCCGGGGAGGCTTCCGGCTTCTTGCTCCACGGCGTCACGGGCTCGGGCAAGACGGAGGTCTACCTGCACGTGATCGCTGCTCTGAGAGAGCGCGGACGCGGCGCCTTGGTGATGGTGCCCGAGATCGCGCTCACGCCTCAGCTCGTGTCCCGTTTTCGCGCCCGCTTCGGCGACGAGGTGGCCGTCCTGCACAGCGCGCTGCGTCCCCAGGAGCGCGACGAGGCGTGGCGCAAGCTGCGATCGGGCGAGCTGCACATCGCCATCGGCGCGCGCTCGGCGCTCTTCGCGCCCGTGCACGATCTGGGCGTGGTGATCGTGGACGAGGAGCACGACTCGTCGTTCAAGCAGGAGGAGGGCTTCCGCTACCAGGGTCGCGACATGGCCCTCTGGCGCGCGCGTCGTGCCGGCGCCGTGTGCGTGCTGGGAAGTGCCACGCCCTCGCTCGAGGCCTATCACCTGGCGCAATCGGGCAAGCTGAAGCTGCTCGAGCTTCCCGAGCGCGCCACCGACGCCGACTTGCCCAAGGTGCAGATCGTGGATCTCGCGCGTCACCGTGACGGCCCCTCGGGTCATCCGCTGCTCACGGCGCCGCTGCACCACGCGATCGAGGAATGCCTCGCCGCGGACGGACAGGCGATCCTGTTCTTGAACCGTCGGGGCTTCGCGCCGAGCGTGCGCTGCGCGGCCTGCGGAGACGTGCAGCAATGTCCCTCGTGTTCCGTCTCGCTCACGGAGCACCGTCGCGCCGGCGTGATGCGCTGCCACTACTGCGACTTCGCGACGCCGCCGGGGACGAGCTGCGCATCGTGCGGTTCGGTGGAGTTGGAGCGCTTGGGCCTGGGCACCGAGCGCCTCGAGGAGTCACTGGCGGAGGTCTTCGCGCCGGCTCGCGTGGCGCGCCTCGATCGCGACACGGCGGCGGGGCGCGGCGCGCTGGCCGTGCTCGACAGGCTCCGTCGCCACGAGATCGACATCCTGGTGGGGACGCAGATGGTCACCAAGGGCCACGACATCCCCGGCGTGACGCTGGTGGGCGTGATGATGGCGGACCAATCCCTGGCCTTCCCGGACTTTCGCGCGGCGGAGCGCACCTTCCAGCTCCTGGCGCAGGTGGCGGGACGCGCGGGACGTGGTGCCGCCCCGGGGCGCGTCGTCTTCCAGACCTATCAGCCGCAGCACGCGGCCGTGGAGCGAGCCGCCGCCCACGACTACCTCGGCTTCTACGAACACGAGATCCAGGCGCGCGAGGAGCTGGGCTATCCACCCTACGCTCGCCTGGTCAGCGTGCGCATCGACGCCGGAGACGAGGGGGTGGCCCGACAAGTCGCCGAGCGCCTGGCCCACGTCGCACAGGCGCATGGCGCGGCGCGCAGCGGCCAGGTGCTGGTGCTCGGGCCGGCGCCTGCGCCCATCGCACGCCTGCGGGGTCGCTTCCGCTATCGGCTGATGCTGCGCTCGCGGGATCGCGCGAGCCTGCGTGCGGTGGCCGCGGCCGTCGTGACCGCCATCGACGCGGGCCTGGGCGGCGCTCGGGCCAGCGTCGACATCGATCCCGTCTCCATGCTGTGACAGCAGGCCCGCCTATGCGACAATGCGCGCCATGAACGCTGGCTCCCGCGTCGACGTGGTGGACCCTTCCGGTGAGGGACAATCCATCATCCGGGCTCTGCGCGCCGAGGGCCTCGCGGTGAACGAGACCTCCATCGACGATCTGACGCCCGCGAACGCCGCGCGCGTCGTGCTCGTGGCGGCGGAGCTGGATCGCGCCGCGAGCCTCCTGGCCGAGCTCCACGCCAGCGCGGCCGGCACCACGGCGCTCCTGCTCGGCTTGCCCTTGGCCGGCCAGACCGCGGACTTCCCCGATCTGCGCGAGGACGCCGTCTTCCCACGTCCGGTCGCCGTCTCGCGCCTGGTGCGCCGCGTCGCCACCTTGCTCGCGCCCGAGGAGCGTCGGCTCACGGTGCCCGAGGAGGACGAGCCCGCGCAGGAGGTGCCCCTGGAGCGCCCGGTCGAGCAGACCATGCAGCTCTCGGCCGCGACGCTGGCCGGAGCCTTGGCGCCCTCCGCCGCGGGGGACGCCCGACCCACGGCACCGGGCAACGTCGAGGGCCCCGCGGTGGAGCTCTCGAGTCAGCTCGTGACCATGCTGCGCTCGGCGGACCGGCGACTCTTCCCCAACTTGCCCGAGCTGGATCTGCGGGTGACCGCCGGCGACGAGACGGCGCGGGAGTTGGTGCCCAACGATCTGCTCGAGGCGGTGGCGACGCCCGTGGACACGTTGGAGGAAGACGAGACGCCGGACGCCTTCACCTTCTTCGGGCCACCACCGGACGCCGTGCTCGCGGCCGGGCCGGGCATCACGCCCTCCCCCTCGGACTCGCGCTCCGGCAGCCAGGCCACGGGCTCACGCGCGAACGAATCTCCGCGCACCGTGCCCGAGGCGCGGGTCCCCCGCTCCGCGCCGGCGGCCCTGAGCGGATCCGTCACCGTCGACTACTTCGATCTGGGCGAGCCCCTGCCCGAAGGCGAAGGTCGTCGCGGCGAGTTGTCGGACGGCGCAGCCCTGGGTGTCTGCTTTCGCCTCTGGGAGCGCCGCCTCACCGTACTGCTGACGCTCGAACCTGCGGGCTCGCCCGCCATCGCGCTCGGTCTTCGCGACGGTCGCCCCGCGTTCGTGGAGGGCGCGATCCACACGCACGTCGCGCACGAGCTCGGCCTGATGGTGGACAGCAGCGTCGACGAGACCTTGGAGGAGTCGGCCCGGCGCACGCTCGAACGCAGCGTGAAAGCGGGGCTCTTGCCGAGCTACGACCTCGATCGGCGTGTCAGCACGACCCGACGTCGACTGCTGATCGAGGCGCTCACGGAGCAAGCGGGGAGCTTCCGCATCGAGACGCCCAAGCTGACCCAAGGCTTCCCCGACCCGGACCGCGTGGCGCTGATCCGAGGCAGCCTGCCCTCCCTGCTGCTGGAGGCGGCGCGCAGACGCCTGCGCGTATCGGAGCTGCACACCATCACCGGCGAAGGCGACGCGAAGCTCGAGCTCTTGGGCGGCGCGCATCGCATCTTTCGAGCCTCGGAGGTGGAGCCCGAGCTCGTGCGTCTGCTCGAGCGCAACGACGGCGTGGACCCGCGGGCCATGGCGACGTCTCTGCCCAGCACGCTGGGCATCCCGGGGCTTCTGATCGCCTTGAGCCAGATGGGCGCCGTCCGGCTCTCGCGCGGCGAGGCGCGCTCCAGCAACGACACGCCGCTCTCGGGAGCCGCGATCCTGCGCGCCCAGGCGCGCGCCCTGGACGGAAACTACTTCGAGATCCTGGGCGTGCCGCTGGACGTGCGATCGTCCGAGCTCGAGGCCGCGCACGCGCGTCGGCTCGCGGAGCTGGGTGCCCCGCATGCGCTGCTCGAACAGGATCCGCGCCTGGCCTCGGCGCTTCGAGATGCCCTCGCCGGATTGGAGGAGGCACGTCGCGTGCTCTCCGTCGAATCCCTGCGCGCGCGCTACCGAGAAGCCCTCTCTTCCTGAAGATCTCGACCTTGGGGGGTGGCGCCGCGCCCCACCTGCGTTAAGGTGGAGCTTCACAGCAACCGGCCCCTTGCGGCCCCGCCCTCCGAGTCCCGATGGCCATTCGCCCCATCCTGCACTACCCAGACAAACGCCTACGCAACCCCGGCAAGCCGGTGAGCGACTTCGGGCCCGAGTTCCAGCAGCTCGTCGACGACATGGCCGAGACCATGTACGCGGCGCCGGGCGTGGGCTTGGCCGCACCGCAGATCGGCGCTTCCCTCCAGCTCTTCATCATCGACGTCGCCACCGACGACGACCAGGCGAGCGATCTGCGGATCTTCGCCAACCCCGAGATCGTCGAGCTCCACGGCGAGGTCCTGTACGAGGAGGGCTGCCTCTCCTTTCCGGGCGTGCGTGAAGACGTCGTGCGCGCCGAGCGCGTGCGCGTCCGTGCCCAGGATCGCCACGGCAACTCCTTCGAGCTCGAAGCCGATGAGCTGCTCGCCATCGCCATCCAGCACGAGAACGATCACCTCGTGGGCAAGCTGATGATCGATCACCTCAGCCTGCTGAAGCGACGCCTGGTGCACCGCACGCTGACGCGCCGCGCGGCCGAAGGCGCCGCCGCCGAGTGACGTCCACAGAGACGCGCCCGCGCGCGATCTTCTACGGCAGCCCGGAGTTCGCCCTGCCCTGCCTGGAGGCGACGGTGGAGATCTGCGATGTGCGCCTCGTGCTCTGCCAGCCCGACCGACGCTCGGGCCGGGGCATGCAGCTGCATCCCCCGCCGGTGAAGGCGCGCGCCCTCGAGCTCGGTCTCGACGTAGCGCAGCCCACGCGCATGCGCGATCCCGAGTTGGCGAGTCGACTGGGTGCGCTCGAGGCCGACCTGGCCGTGGTGGTGGCCTACGGACGCATCCTGCCCCAGGCCTTGCTCGACGCGCCTCGCCTCGGGAGCGTGAACGTCCACGCCTCGATCCTGCCAAAGTATCGCGGCGCGGCGCCGATCCAATGGGCCATCGTGCGCGGCGAGACGACGACGGGCGTGAGCCTGATGCAGATGGACGCCGGTCTGGACACGGGTCCCGTGCTGACGCTGCGCGAGACGAAGATCGGCCGCGCGGAGACGGCGGGCGAGCTGAGCGAGAGGCTCTCGCGCTTGGGCGCCGAGCTATTGCGCGACTCGATCCCGAAGCTCCTCGCCGGCAGCCTGGAGCCCGGTGCACAGGACGACGCGCGAGCGACGTTGGCGCCGCTGCTTACGCGCGAACACGGTCGCATCGACTGGACGCAGTCGGCCAAGCAGATCCACGACCAGGTGCGCGGGCTGTCGCCCTGGCCGGGCACGTCCACCGTGCGCGAAGGCGCTCGCCTGCGTATCCATCGCGTGCAGATGCTGCCCGGCGAGTCGCGTCAGGGGCCGCCGGGTCGCGTGCACGTCGAGGGCAACGACCGCGCGATCGTCAGCTGCGGCGACGGCGCGCTCCTGCTCGAGGAGCTTCAGGAGGACGGACGGCGTCGAGGATCCGTGCGCGACTTCCTCGCCGGACGACGACTGCTCGACGGGGACCTGCTCGGGGGAGACGACGCATGAAGATCTACACGAAGACCGGGGACGACGGATCGACCGGACTCTTCGGAGGCGGGCGGGTGTCGAAATCCGACCTCCGGGTCGAGGCCTATGGGGACGTCGACGAGCTGGGCAGCGTGCTCGGATTGGCGCGACCCGCGCTGACGCGCGAAGCCAGCCGTGAGCTCTTGGCCAACATCCAATCGCGCCTCTTCGACCTGGGCGCGGAGCTCGCGTCGACTCCGGGTCGGAAGATCGACCTCGGCGCCGTGCTGCGCATCGACGACGAGAGCGTGATGGAGCTGGAGCGAGCCATCGACCTGGCCGAGATGCCGCTACCCGCGCTGACCACCTTCGTGCTGGCGGGGGGATCGCCGGGCGCGGGTTGGCTCCACCTCGGCCGCACCGTGTGCCGACGCGCCGAACGTCACCTCGTGCGCCTGGCGGCGGTCGAGGAGGTGCGGCCTGAGGCGATCCACTATCTGAACCGCCTCAGCGATCTGCTCTTCGTGCTCGCGCGCGCCGAGAATCACGCCGCGGGTGTTCCGGACGAGCCCTGGCTGGGCCGAAGAGGCCGCTGAATCGCGGGTCGCGCGCGTCTCCCGGCCGCAGGGGGGGGCTTGACCGGATCGAGCGCGAACCGTAGCTTGAAACACGGTCCCTCTCTCCGCATCGTGTGGAAGGAGCTTTTGAGAATCCCCTATACAAGTCGATCGGGGATCTCCTCGTTCGTGTTGTGCCTGCCCGGCGATCGTCATCGGGAAGCCTGAAGCGAACGACATCGATTCCCACCTACGCTGAGTAGGGGTTCGGCTTCATCTCTCCTACGGGCAGGATGGTACGGACTGAAGAAGGGTCGGCTCACGCCGGCCCTTCGATTAATTGGGGAGGAGCTGGTCGCAGCTCCTCCCCCCTTGCCGCTGCCGCGGCAGGGGGCCCCCTCCTGACTTCGCTCGGGCCTCCGGCCCGGCGGCTGCGCGCGGGGACCCTAGTCCCGCTTGCCCTTCGGCGCGCGCGTGTGGGCATGGACCACTCGCGCCTGCGCTCGGGCCTCCGGCCCGGCGGCTGCGCGCGGGGACCCTCCGCTGGGGCGCGTCCCCCCTTGACGTCATGTTACCTCGTGGAACATGATGCGGCGAGCCGCGACGTAAGGTGACAAGGTCGATGCCGTGCAACCAAGTGAGACGAGAGAGCTGATGCCGGTCGACGTAGACGGGGTGACCTACTACTCAGCCTCCGACGTGGCGCAGGAAGTCGGGATCTCTAGACAGTCCCTTTGGCGTCAGGAAGGGAAGGTCCCGTCGGGGCGGAAGTACCGCGACCGGCAGATCCTGTTCACCGCCGGCGAGCTCGGACAGATCAAGGACTACGCCAACCGCCTGGAACCGGCAGAGCCTGCGGCCTCGCAGCAACTCCGGCTCTTCAACAATGGCCACGGAGACTCCAAATGAGCACAGAAGAGCAACGGAGGGCCGTCGTTCTGTTGAGCGGCGGGCTGGACTCCACCACGACCCT
>Ga0100380_10007105_pt1 | contig 11270 bp, 11 predicted proteins | sample CryGeymeta201504_FD_80417 | JGI IMG/M metagenome (GOLD analysis project Ga0100380, IMG submission 80417) | Groundwater microbial communities from Crystal Geyser aquifers in Utah, USA - Crystal Geyser metaG 2015-04 | ecosystem: Environmental > Aquatic > Deep subsurface > Groundwater | place... | reverse complement strand
TTTTGCAGAGCTCCCTTTTTAAAGATATTGTCGGTCGCGATAAAATTGATCATGCCAACTACAAACAACAATACCAAGAAGCGTTTAAAGGCTCGATCAAAAAATCAGTTTTGCTTGGTCGATTAGATGCTCGCATGTTGGTGTTTGATATGGACCGCATTTGCGCCGCTATCGAACCGGAACGTGATGACTTGCTTCAGTACTTAGGTGCTCAAGTTTTGTATGATCGTTACTTTTTGCCGGATCCTGATACCAAACAAATCATGGAAACTGCGCAAATGTTTTGGATGCGTGTGGCCATGGGACTCTCTCTCAACGAAAAGAACCGCGAGGAGCGCGCCATTGAGTTTTACAACATGCTCTCAACTCTGCGTTATGTAGCGTCTACCCCAACCCTTTTCCACGCCGGAACATCTCACCCTCAACTTTCTTCTTGTTACCTCACAACCATTGAAGACGATTTGGAGCACATCTTTAAATGTTACGGAGATAACTCCCAACTTTCTAAGTGGTCTGGTGGAATCGGAAATGATTGGACAAACTTGCGTGCAACAGGTGCAATTATTCGCAAAACAGGTGTTGAATCTCAGGGTGTAATTCCATTTTTAAAGATCGCCAACGATGTAACTGTTGCCATTAACAGGAGCGGGAAACGCCGTGGTGCTACCTGTGCTTACCTCGAGCCTTGGCACTTGGACTTTGAAGACTTTTTAGAGCTTCGTCGCAACACCGGAGATGAACGTCGTCGTGCTCACGACATGGACATTGCCAGCTGGATTCCAGACCTCTTTATGAAACGAGTTCGAGACAACGGCGATTGGACTCTTTTCTCCCCCAACGAAACACCAGACTTACACCATTTGTACGGCAAAGCTTTCGATGAAGCCTATGTTCGCTATGAAAAATTAGCTCAAGAAGGCAAGATTCGTCAGTACAAGCACATGAAAGCCCAGACTCTCTGGCGCAAAATTATTAGCATGTTGTTTGAAACAGGGCATCCTTGGATTACCTGGAAAGATCCATCAAACGTTCGCTCTCCACAAGATCACTGTGGTGTTATTCATTCCTCAAACTTGTGTACCGAAATCCCCCTCAATACTTCTGCCGACGAAACTGCAGTTTGTAACTTGGGGTCAATTAACCTAGCTCTACACATTAAAGATGGTCAGCTTGACCTTGTAAAACTCGAGGAAACAGCCACCGTTGCCATGCGAATGCTCGACAATGTTATCGACTTAAACTTTTACCCAACCAAAGAAGCTCTCAATTCCAACATGCGTCATCGCCCGGTTGGACTCGGAATCATGGGGTTCCAAGATGCTTTGTATTTGGCTGGTATTAGCTTTGCAAGCGAAGCAGCGGTGGAGTTTGCAGATCGCAGCATGGAAATCGTGTCTTACCACGCTATTAAAACAAGTGCTCTGCTCGCTGCCGAACGTGGAGCTTATGCTTCTTTCCGTGGTTCTAAATGGGATCGTGGTATTCTACCCCTCGACACCATGGACCTCCTCGAACACGAACGTGGCGAGGCCATTCCTGTTTCTCGTAGTTCAACTTTGAACTGGGATACTGTTCGATCACTCATAAAGGAGCATGGCATGCGAAACTCTAACTGTATGGCTATTGCGCCAACAGCTACGATTTCTAACATCGCTGACTGTAATCCTTCGATTGAACCGATCTACAAAAACATCTACGTAAAATCAAACATGAGTGGAGAGTTTGTGGTGGTCAACAACTACTTGGTTGAGGATCTTAAAAAACGAGGACTTTGGAGTGAAGAAATGCTAAACGCCATAAAAACCACAGATGGTAACTTAGCTCTTATTCCAGGAGTTCCAGAAGACATTCGTGAATGTTACAAAGAAGTCTTCGATGTTGATCCAATGCACCTTGCAAAAATCACAGCTCATCGAGGTAAGTGGATTGATCAAAGTCAATCATTCAACATTTTCTACAAAGGAAACTCTGGAAAAGAATTGGCCAATATCTACTTATACGCTTGGGCACTTGGCCTAAAGACCACCTATTATCTTCGCACAATGGCTGCCTCCAATATTGAAAAAAGTACCGTTGAACTCACGAGTAAAAGCACCCTCAAAGCACCCTCGTCAACTGAAGCTCCGACTCAAGTACCGCCAAGCTTGGCGAATAGTCCCGCTTCAATATCAACAACAACGCCTCCCGATTATTCTGCCGCCGCTCCCTCGCTTCCATTTTTACAAAGCGAAACCGAAAGCCCAGCAACTATCACTCCCCCTGCAACAGACCCAGATGTAAAATTGTGTCGAATTCTTGATCCGACTTGCGAGGCTTGCCAGTAAAACTTACTAATTCCATTTTGAACAAAAAAACTATGTCCAAAACAGGCATCCTAAACAACGGCACGGTTGACCCCAATAAGATTTTGCCAATTCGCTACAACTGGGCCCGCGAATACTACAAAGCCGGCGTCAACAACAACTGGACCCCCGAAGAAATCCCAATGATGGATGACATTGAACTCTGGAAAAAACCGGAGCACCTAGGCGGCCTCACCGAAGATGAACGTCGCATGATTCTTTGGAACATGGGTTTCTTTTCAACAGGAGAAAGTCTAACCGCCAACAACATTGTTCTTTCAATTTACAAGCACGTTACCAACCCGGAATGTCGTCAGTACTTGCTTCGTCAATCATTTGAAGAAGCCATTCACACCGATATGTTCATTTACTGCTGTGACTCTTTGGGACTCGACCCAAACTCGGTTTACGACATGTACAACACCATTCCAACTATCAAAGCCAAAGACGACTTTGTAATTGGCATGACCAAGCGTTTGGTTAACGACGAAAATCTCAAAACCGACACCGTGGAAAACATGCAAATATTTGCCGATGATTTGATTGGCTACTATGTAATCATGGAAGGAATCTTTTTCTACGCCGGTTTTGCCATGATGTTAAACCTCATGCGACACAACAAAATGACTGGCGTCGGACAACAATTTCAATACACATTGCGCGACGAATCAATTCACTTGGCCTTTGGTTCTGACTTAATCAACACCATAGTCGCCGAAAACCCAGAAATCTGGACCCCAGAATTCAAAGCGCGCATTACAGAAAACATTAAACACGCCGTCGAACTAGAAGACGCCTACGCTCAAGATTGTCTCCCCCGCGGAATTCTAGGCCTAAACTCAACCCTAATCAGGCAATACCTAGAACACATCGCCGATCGCCGCTTAGAGCGAATCGGCCTAGAAAAAGTCTACGGCACAGCCAATCCATTCCCTTGGATGAGCGAAATCATGGACCTAAAGAAAGAAAAAAACTTCTTCGAAACTCGCGTCACCGAATATCAAACAGCAGGAAACCTAAGCTGGGAATAAAAAACTCAGCCAAAAAAATCCCCATCAGTCTAATTTAGACAATGGGGATTTTTGTTGAAAATTGATCAAAATCCAAATCATTAACAATCTTCACAAGCGTATCAAAGTTAAGGTTTTCCAAATCAACATAATCACTTTGATAATATTTTCGCAAAAAATCCAATGAATCAACCATGCTCTCCTGTTGAACTTCTTTAATGACTTTCAACAGGTTATCTTTAACTGTCTCGAATTCTTCTTTTGAAACTGGTGTCAAAAATGCTTCACGAACAATCTTTTTCTTAGAAATAATTTTCACAAAAGGAAAACCTATCACAAATGAATCCGATAGATTTATCAATCTCACGGACGTTTTTATTCCTGCGTCGAAAATCCTAGCATCAAAAATGTCAGCCAATAAATCTATTCCAATATAACTAACTGGGGATTTTAAAACCCAACCCATGGCTTTCTTTGACTCAACAAAAGCAGCCGAAGTGATCTTAAAGTCTTCTGTTTTATCTTGAGAAACTTGGCGTGCAAAAGTTTTTTCTAAACTCATCACCTGCTCCTCAGATATACCATCACCCAAAACCATCACTTTTACATCTGCAGAGTCAATCAACCTTTTCCAAAAAGCCTTTACTCTAGGTAAGTCACTGGCTGTCAAAGACTTGATAGATTTAACAGTTCCAATAGCATTTCGAGTCTCAAAATCAAACAGACTGGCTATTGCCGAAACTTCTTTATTTTTTGTAGATTTAATAAATTTCTTCACCTCTTCCAAAATATCCACCTTTTCTTTATAAAAAAATCCTTCTGAAGAGTCCCAATCAAACAAAGATTTTATTTCCTTAATAACCTCATCAAAATCCTCCAAAGAAAAAACACAACTTAGCTGAATGTATTTGTGTGAAGTGTTGGCTTCTAAAAACGAAAGCTTTTCATAATTGTCTTCTTTTGTTCCATCTTCTCTCGAAAACATCAAATGTTCAGCCAAGTGAGTAAATCCATGTTCCTCAGGTAATTAAAACTCACTACCTTTATTCAGGGTAATCACCAAACCACACTGTTTTTTGGGATTGAATTGAGGAATCATAAGAAATAACTCTAGTATAAAAATAGGTCGAGAGCAAGCTCTCGACCTCAGGTTTTGCTTTATGCAAAAGGATTTGTATGAATGTATGCCGGCATACAAGCCAGGTAATGAACAAACAACTAACTTTACAGTTTGTTGCCCTTGCTAGCACCACCCTGACTCGGTCTGGTTGTACGCTCTTTGCCGCCCCAGTATCCTCAACCACGTTCGCGCTCCGAACGATTGTCACTGCGTTTTTTCTGAGACGTCCTAGAACGTTCGCTTTTCCCTTTTCCAGCCTTGCGTCTTTCTTTAATAATCATGACGTCCTCCTGTTTTATACCTGTTTCAGTGTATTCACTCCAAACCAATACACCCATAACCACACTAGTCATAAAACAAGTATTTCGTCAATCATCATCTTAGTCCTTAATTCAAAACCCAAAGCAAGCAAAAGAACCAAAAGATACCCATTCTGCTATTTTTGAATTTTAAAAGTTTATTCCAAAACTACTGCGATGTGTTCGCGGTTAAAATATCGATCCGCACAGTTTTTTATATCTTTTAGAGTGATTTTTTTCAACTCTTCTAAATATTCTGTCGGCGAAATAATTGGAGCTTTTAGTGTCATATCTACACCATACCAAGATGATAAAACATTAACGTCGGTAATGTTTTGAAGGGTTCTTGTGGTGTAGAGTGATCGGAACTTATTGAGCTCTGCTTCTGTTATGTTGCTGCCAATTTCCTTTATTATTTTATTGATTATTTCAAAAACTTCGTCTACTTTGTTTTTTGGAATCACTAGATAAATTTTTATATAGCCAGCGTTTTCAAAATAATCTCTCTCTGTTTCTGTGCTGTATAAAAATTTATTTTCTTCTCTTAACTTATTATTGAGAGCAGAAGTCAGATTACCAGCCAAACTTTCTATCAGTAGAACAATGGCCATGCGCTCCTTTATGGATGCGTGTAGTGGGATTGTTGGGATGAATACGTATAATTCAGAGAGATCATCTGATCTTTTATCTACCAAATAAACCAATTTGTCAGTTTTTGTGGGAGGTTTAATTGTTGGCTGGTCTGGTGCTGTTTTAAACCAAGCACCTCTGTCTCGAATCTCTTTTATAAGAGATCTTTCTTCTAGCTTGTCTCCGATTATCAATAAATTTAATTGTTCTTTGGGTTGAAAATTTATTTTATAGTCATGAATATCTTCAACTGTAATCTTTTTAATTTCATCTATATCTCCTCCTACAGTAAGTGTATAAGGATGTCTTTTTCCGTATAAAAGTTCCATACCCGTCTGAAAAGCATCGGAAGCAACGTATTGCATGAGCTCTAGGGCTAGTGTTTCTTTTTCTTTTTCTAAATCTTGATCAGTAAAATGAGGGGTCAGCACGTTATCTAGTAGCAAAGAAAGAGCAACGAGAGTTTTGTTGGGTTGCTGTGTATATGAAATGCGAGTCATTTCTTTAAAAGTTTCTGCATCGCTAAGAATTCCATTATTTTCTAATGTTTCAAAAAAAACTAAAGCTTCTGGCTGTTTTTTGGTTCCACGAAGTAATACATGTTCTGCCATGTGAGCCAATCCTTTTTTGCCTTTAGGATCAAAAACAGACCCGGCACGATACCAAGCACTAACTTGCGTAACTTTTAGTCCAGGACAATTAACAAAAAGGACATTCCCATATTTTTTATGACTGATTGACATAAAATATTGTTAAATAAAAAGTGACCATGTACTGGGCCCAATTACATAATGTATAAAGGTCTTTTATCCATTATGGGGGTTTTGTTTGTCTTAGTAAAGATTGACAAATGTGCGTTTTTAAAATATAAACATACTGCTTTTCATACAAGGTGTATGGAAGCCATGGGACTCAAACCCCAACCACACGGGGATCAATCCCCAACAGGAGAAGTGATGGAATTTGCACACATGAGCGAATCCTTCCTGAGCATCCACCGACTGTGTCGAGACACCTACACAAAGGCACAGAAGGTCTGCGCAAAATATGGTTCTGACAAAACGCAGGACTTAATTGATCAGATGTCGCACTATGAAGAACTGAGAGATGGCCACATACAACACATCGAGATCAGTATCGATGGACGTGGTCAGCGAACCATTCGGTACAGAGCACCTATATTCGAAGGAGAGGCTCCTCGCACAGAGGTCGTGGTGGAATCTTTCACCACAATTACCAATCTCTTACGCGTCATCGAAAAAAGATTCAAAACAAACAACCACCCCCGTTTCGAAGGTGGCTATACGAACTCCAGCGCCGTTGTAGCCAAGAGCGAGGATGTATTGGAACGATGGCTTTCTAAAAAGACTTCGTCCGATCGAACATTTTGGGTGCGTACACAAGAGATGGAGAATGAGGACATTGTCTTCGTTTGTATGACCGGGGTAGACAGCGGAAAATTGGACGGCATCAAATATCAACACAAAGGTGTCGGAAAAACGATGAACGAAGCGTTCTGGAACACAAAAGAAAAGCTTATTAAGTCAGAAATGGCCACACAAAAGGCCCGCAAAACCAAGCTGGCCAACCAACGCTTGCAAAAAGATCAGACCACCACGCCCTAACCCCTAAGTGCAGACCTGTCCACACCTAGACACCCTTCATCAAAACTTGATGGAGGGTGTATTTTTATTCTCGTGTTTCAAAAAAAGAACCCCCATCGAGTCCAGTTTGGACCGTGGGGGTTTTGGGTTTGTTGATTAACAATCAAACACTTCAAGAAGATTATTTGATCAATTCATCTACTGTCCATGAGCTGCCTCGCCAATGACGGATCTGAATGAGTCGCTCGGGGAAAACCAGCTCGAGACGCATGGTTTTGTTTTGACAACCAGCACACGTTATAACAACAGTTGTGCCAGATGCCACATGAACAAGCTTTACGGCAGAGGGGTATCCGTAGCGCTCTTTGGAGAGCCAGGTCTCCCTTTCTCTGATTGGGCTCGAGACCTTGAGTCCATCAACCACTTTTACTGCAAAGGCAGGGCCAGTGGCCTGAAAGATGAAATTCACACCTTTATCGAGAGCCAAACGAGCACTGACTTTGTCGAACGCCCGAACATAGACCGTCTCAATCTGTGAACCATGTACAATTTCCAACTTGTCACCCTGTCGAACATGAAAAGTTTCCACAATCAAACCTCCTTTTAGTTGATTGATCAACGAGCATCGAACAAACACGTTCGATTAGGCAAACTATACAAAAAATTGGCCGTTGTCAAGAAAAAGCTTGTCAAAAACACATCGTTTCTGCTAGATTGTGTGTGACAGACGAAGAGTGTCTGCTTAACACAAGGAGAAAGCCATGGATCTCGGGCATTTGGAGCAATACCAGAAGGGTTTCTACGAGTATCTGTTTGGTAAATATCGCGAATCTTCGTATGAAGATGTCGAAATGACTGTTCATTTCAATCGTTGGTACGACGAAAAAACAGGAACTGTTTTTGTGATTAAGGGGCGTTATTTTTATAATGCTGTGCAGGTGGCATACTGTCATCCAAAAACAGGTATTGAAATACAAATAGAGGACTCACTGAACGTATTTAACGCCTTGTCTGAAATCGAACGCAGGTTTGCCTGTGGTTTACATCCTCACTTCAGATCAAGCCAAAAAACAATTATCCCACAATTGTTTCCCTCTAAAGATTATAGGGCTTGGCCGAACAGGTACGCACCGAGTCTTAGACGGTTTTTTCATGTGTGTCTTCAAAAGCACGAAGGTCGTTTTCTGTTCATATGTTTCATTGAGGACATGTCCAACGACCAGCCAGAGTGTAAAAACTATGGCCAAGGACACACAATTTACCAAGCAATTCAAATGTCACTATCTCTTATCAATCAAAAATAGAAACATAGTTCCAACAATCGTCTCCCCCATCTGTCTACAGGTGGGTGTTTATTTTTCTTGACTTTTAGGCTATTTTTGATATAAAAAACTCAGCTTTCTTGCAACTCTACAAGAAAGTATAGCTTCCACCCCAGATCAACGGAGTGATCAAAATGAAGAACCTGCCTCTTTTTACAAGTCTTCTTTGTAAAACAGATCAGCGCGTAACCGGAAACATCACAAAGAATGGTATTCGACGGATTGTCTATCAAGATGCTGATGCCAAACAAATCTTCATTGAAACAACAGAAAACATCTACGATCTTCTGAATGCCATTGAGTACCGCGAAAAAGAGTATGGCAAACATATTGGCCAGTATCGGTCAAAAAGAAAGGGCTGCATCCCAAACCTCCCAACGACTGGTTGGAAAAATGGCTAATGAAGGGTCCAAAAAATAGATCGTTTAAACTGTTTTATGCCGGTAAAGGTTCGATTCAGTGCAGTTTGATTCAAAAATACAAGGAAAAAGAAATCACTTTTGTGTCCTCGATAAGCTTCGATGTCACAGAAGCAATCAAAAACGCCGAGCACGCCTACATCCACAAACTTTTTTTTGAACTCTCGGCTAACTAGCCACCTAAAAAAGACCCCGATCTCTCGAGGTCTTTTATTTTTTTAGCGTCTTACTCTGCAAATGAAGCTTTTCAAATACGAACTTTCTTCGGCGTAAATCGACTTGGGATGATCGGGGCTTTGGTAAACGACATCTAATACATCTAGAGTTACTCCTGCTTGCACAGACGCTCGACGCAAAATGTGAGCCATGTCTGCTTCGGGTAAAAAGTGAGAGCAGCTTGATGTAACGAGTATTCCGCCGTTTTTAACGATTCGCATGGCTGCTCGATTCAAAAAGTGATAAGCGCGTTTGCCTTCTTCTGTATCTTTGCGACTTTTTATGAGGGCTGGTGGATCAAACAAAACGACGTCATACGATTCCTCAGCATGATTGGCCAAGTAAGCAAACATGTCGATACGTTCTGTGGAATATGTGGCCTTGGCTTCTTTGTTCATTTCGTGGTGTTTAACACAGGCATCGAGTGCAGCTTGAGAAGCATCTACATGGTGAACTGACCCGGCTCGAAAAGCAGTCGCCAAACCGGTTGCTCCAGAATAAGAACAAACATTCAATACTTTGGCACCTATTGGAGTAATGGTTTTAAGTCTTGCTCGTAAGTCTTTTTGATCAACAAAAAAGCCTGTTTTTTGACCGTTGATTACATCTGCCAAAAAACGAATGCCATTTTCTAAAAACTCAACCGGTTCATTAACTTCTCCTCGCAAAACTTCTGATACTTCCGGTAAGTTTTCTTCTGATCGAACAGAAATATCACTTCTCTCCACAATCGCTCGTGGTGAAAATTGATCTTCTAGAACTTTTACAATTATGTCTCGCAAACGATCTACTCCGGTTGTTGAAAGTTGCAATACAAAAACATCTGCAAAACAATCAATTACAACTCCCGGTAAATTATCAGACTCTCCAAACACCAAACGATAACCGGTGGTTTGTGTATTTGGACCATATCCCAAAAGTTTTCGGCGTTCTGCTGCTAGTTTTATTGTTTTGTAAATCCATGCTTCGTCGATTACTTCGTCTACAAAAGAAAACAAACGAACAGCAATTGAAGAGGCGGAAGAATAGGTTCCAACACCCAAAAATCGGCCGTCGTCTGATTCTACACGAACAAAATCACCAATAGCTAACTCTGGTGGACGAACATCTATAGCTCCGGAAAAAATCCACGGGTGTCTAAACAAAGCACTTCCTTCCCTTTTCTTTTTGAGAATTATTGTCGGATACATAAGGATAACTTTTTAGTTGCGCCGTGCATGCGCTTCGAGATATTGCACGATTTCCTTGGCGATATCTAACCCTGTTGCCTGTTCGAGTCCAGCGAATCCGGGGTTAGCATTAACCTCTAAAAGCAATGGGCCTCGCTTTGACGGTAGAATGTCTACACCAGCGACGTCTAAATGTAAACTGCGAGTGGCTTTTATGGCAAGGCTAACCTCTTCTTCTGTGGGGGAATAAGCCGTCACAGAACCACCTCGATGCCAGTTAGATCTAAACTCTCCTTTTCCACCCTGGCGCTTCATGGCCGCCACTACACGGTCTCCCACAACAAGCAATCGATGATCAGCACTTTGCGATTCTGCAATGAATTCCTGAATGATTACAGGATCATTACCAACAGCTCGGCGGCGTAAAAACTCAACCAATGAACCCAAACTACCAGGAGACTCGGCCAGTAAAACACCAATTCCAGCAGAACCATAAGGAGTTTTTAGAACCAGTGGGAAACCCCATTCTTCTGCGATTTTTAAGGCGTCTGCCTCGTGATAGATAACAGCGGTTTTAGGCATTGGAACGCCGCAAGCAGCCAAAACAGTGCTGGCATGTGCTTTATTTTTTACTTCCAAAATCGATGCGGCTCCATTGATTACTGGAATGCCCTGCTTAGCAATAGCCTCCACAAGCATGGTTCTCATGCGAGGATCTCCATAAGTATTAGGACGTGTCAAAACAATATCAAACTCAGGAAGTGGTAAACCAGACATTAAAATCTGATCAGTATCAAGACGCAAAGTTAAACTATATTCAAAAAAAACATCTACTTTATGTCCCATTTTAACGGCAGTTTCTACCAAACGAACAACTCCTGCCGATAGCTTTTCCCCTTCTCCTTCAAAAACCATTATACCTATATACATACGGACAAAAGACTAACACAATTGTTGAAATCAGAAAACCATACTCACAAGGAGGGTTCCCCTTGCTTTTTTCTTGGAAAAGTGCTATGCTACCCCCGACCAAAACCCGTTTTCATGTTTCGAAACAGAGCCGCCAAAAGAGGATTCTCCTACAACGGTTTCCTAAAGTGACGCGCGATACGGAACGCGCCGATCCCGTTCGAGGGTGT
>Ga0100380_10007103_pt1 | contig 11272 bp, 10 predicted proteins | sample CryGeymeta201504_FD_80417 | JGI IMG/M metagenome (GOLD analysis project Ga0100380, IMG submission 80417) | Groundwater microbial communities from Crystal Geyser aquifers in Utah, USA - Crystal Geyser metaG 2015-04 | ecosystem: Environmental > Aquatic > Deep subsurface > Groundwater | place... | reverse complement strand
TATGTTACCGGCTGCCTGTCGCATCGTTACCAGGAAGATCTGGAATCGGAAATTCCGGAAGTAGATGCCTGGTTTGGAACCTTAGAGCTTCCTCGTTTACTCAATACCTTGGGTGCTGATTATAAACATGAGTTAATTGGGGAGCGATTAATTACCACGCCAACCCATTATGCCTACATGAAGATTTCGGAAGGATGCGACCGTCCTTGTTCTTTCTGTGCAATTCCATTGATGCGTGGCGGACACGTTTCTAAACCAATCGAACAATTGGTGAAAGAGGCACAACATCTAGTAAAAAACGGTACCAAAGAAATCTTACTCATCGCCCAAGATTCGACCTATTATGGTATCGATTTATATGGCGAACGTAAGCTTGCGGCCTTATTAGAAGCACTCTCGGAGGTAGAAGGATTGGACTGGATTCGATTGCATTATGCCTATCCGAGTAAATTCCCTATGGATGCTTTGAAGGTGATGGCTGAACGCGATAATATTTGTAAATATCTTGATATTCCATTGCAGCACGCCAGCGATAATATGCTTAAAATTATGCGCCGCGGAATTACCCGTCGTCGTACTGAGGAACTGATTCGTGAAATTCGCACACAGGTTCCTGGGATTGCAATTCGAACCACAATGTTGGTAGGACACCCTGGAGAGACGGAGCAAGATTTTGAAGACTTAAAAGAGTTTATCCAAGAGTTTAAGTTCGAGCGCTTGGGTGTGTTCACTTATTCACACGAAGACAGCACCCACGCTGGTAGTTTGGAAGATGATGTGCCAGATGAAGTAAAAGACGCACGTGCAGCTGAATTGATGGAACTGCAAGAACAGATTTCATTGGAACTGAATGAGGCAAAGGTCGGCAATACGTACAAAGTATTATTCGATCGCGTAGAAGGTGGGCATTTTGTTGGCCGTTCAGAATTTGACTCGCCAGAAGTAGACAATGAGGTGCTGGTAGATAAGACCAATCAGTTTGTTCGTTTAGGCGATTATGCCAATGTGAAAATAAATAACGCAAGTGCCTTCGACCTCTACGGAGATATTGTAATTTAGTGCCCATGCACTTTCAAGCACTTGGCGCTGAACAGAGCGGGCTTTATTCGAAGCTAATGCTCGATTACTTGTCTGAAAAACAGGATCTTTCCCCCTTCATTTCATTTTGGCCGAACGACGCTGGTTATGAACAACAATTGCAAGTTCGAGCGAAAAATGCTCCCGATAGGCAGAATTTGGTAGCTTGTTTGCGCAAGCAATACCAAAATACGGAGATGGGAGAGGCGGTTTCCGCTAACCTTGAGCTACTTCTTGAAGAGAATAGCTTTACCCTAACAACAGGACAGCAAATTCATATTTTCCTCGGACCCATGTATGTCTATTGGAAAATTGTGAGCACGATTGCACTGGCCCAAAGACTAAAACGCCTCCATCCCAATAAAAACTTTGTCCCCGTTTTTTGGATGGCAACTGAAGATCATGATTTTGCAGAGGTCAACCATGTCGAGCTTTTTAACCGAGAGTTTGTTTGGGATACTAAATCAGAATTTTCCGGACCTGTAGGTCGTTTGGAATTAGCTGGTTTGCCAGAACTTACCGAAGAGGTTGCCGAGTTATTCAGTCGGCAAGAAGGCTGGAAGAAATTTGAAACCTTATTTAAGGAAGCATATAGCCAAGAAGAGAACTTTGCTCAAGCCACACGACGCTTAGTGCATGCATTTTTTAAAGAGTATGGTTTAGTGATAATTGATCCCGACGATGCGCAGCTGAAGAAAGACTTCTTGCCAATTATTCGTGAGGAGCTTGTGGCTGAAAGCAGCAAGGATGCCGTTCAAGAGGTGAGCGAGAACTTGGGTAAATCCTATGGACTTCAGGTTCATCCACGAGCGATTAACTTGTTTTATACCGGACAAAAGGGGAGAGAACGTTTAGAAAACAAGGACGGTACTATACAAACAATTGGAGGCGAAGTGCTAGGCCAGGTCGAGGATATTGATTCTTGGCTCGTATCGAAGGTCGCAGATATTTCGGCGAATGTAGTTTTACGTCCCGTTTTTCAAGAAGTGATTTTGCCAAATCTTGCCTATATCGGCGGACCGGGTGAATTGGCTTATTGGATGCAGCTAAAAGGGGTTTTTGATCATTTTTCTGTACCCTATCCAATCCTTGAGAACAGAAAATCCGTATTTATCATTGGCTCCAAAGTCCAAGGAGTATTAGATAAAATGAATTTAAAGATTGAAGACTTGTTTATGGATGAAGATCAACTCCGGGTGAAGGCGTTAGAACGCAGTAACGACGGGCTGATTAGTCTGAAAGAAGACCTGAAAGAACTGCATCAACTTAAAGATCGGATTATCGGAAAAGCAGCATCGATTCAGGCCTCACATGCCAAGCCATTGGCCGAAACTTTCAATCAAAGCGATAAGATTATTAAAAAAATTGACAAAGAAATTTTTACCTTGCAAGAAGCAGGGCTTGAAAAGAGCTTGGAAAAGGTGCTTAAAATGAAGGCTTTAATTAAAGAGAAAGGCTTCACACAAGAGCGGAATCAGTATATGATTCAATACCTTCTTCAACTTGATTCGAACCAAATAATTAAAAAGTTATCTGCAGGATATAAGAACCTTGGTCCTGTTGCTTTACTTTTTGACTAGCTAATGAATATTTATTTGCAAACTTTTAACCACAAATCCTATATGAAAAAACTGCTAATCTTCAGTTTAAGTGCCATGCTCGCCATTCCGGCCATGGCCCAAAAAAAGAAATCTCTCTTCCCGAACAATGATGCAAAAAGATGGCTGTTTGGCGTTCAAGCTGGTGGAACATTTCTCACTGCTGACGCCCAAAAGTTGGGCTTTAGCTATGCTGCAGGATTAACGGCACAATATTCTTTCTCACATACCCTAGGTATCCGTGTTTTAGGGAACTATGGTCAGCTAAAAGGGTCAGAATTGGTTGCGGGGCGTCCGTTTAATAAATATGACTTTACCAATAATTTTTGGGAAGTTCAAGGACAGGGCGTGGTGACTTTCGGCAATATCTCTTATTTGAGAAAAGCCAAAAAAACCAACTTTTATCTGGCTGGAGGGTTAGGGGTTATGGGCAATGATGCCACGAGCACCTATATTCTCAAAACAGATTTAAGCAATACGGAGAGAAATGAAACATTTACCGATATGATAGTAAGTTTCTCAGTTTCTGCTGGAATGCGCTATAATGTTGGAAAGAATATGGCCTTGGGTTTGGAATATAATTTCCGCTACTGTGGTTCAGACCTTGTAGATGTGCTCCAATACGATGGTCCGGGAAACAAGTCGAAAGACGCGATTAATATGCTTCAACTGACAGCTACCTTTAAATTGGGTAAAAAAGGAAAAGAGCATGTCGATTGGATCAATCCGGTTGAAGCGATCTATGAAGACATCGCAAAAGTTGAGAAAAAAGTTGATGCACTCAGTGGCGACCAAGATGGCGATGGTGTTGCAGATTATTTCGATAAAGACAATACAACCCCTGAAGGAGCCATGGTTTATGGAAATGGTAAGGCAGTAGACAGCGACGGTGATGGCGTTCCTGATGTGAAAGATATGGAGCCAAACTCTCCAAAAGGAGCGGACGTAAATGAAGATGGAGTAGCAGCAGATGATGATAAAGATGGAGTGCCAAATGTATTGGATATCTCTCCGAATACCGACACAAGCTATTTAGTGAATCACCAAGGTATTCCCATCATGACCAAGGAGTTGGCCCGTAAATTGGCGCCAAAAGGTGGACTAGGAGCTGGCGGAGGCTTAGGGTATATGCCTGCCATCTTATTTGAAACAGGAACTAAATCAATCAAGCCAATACATTATGTGGATCTACAAAATATTGCTGAGGCAATTAAGAGGACTCCAAATGTAAAAATCTTGATTATTGGAAATGCAGATTACCGTGGATCTGAAAAACTGAATGAGAAACTAGCCTTAGAGCGCGCTCAAGCAGTTAAGAACGTCTTGGTAGAAAGCTTTGGAGTAGATGCTTCCATCCTTGAAATTCAATCTAACGGTGAGAAAGTGCCTATCGCTAAAGGAACAGACCCAATGGCGCTTCAAGCGAACCGCCGTGTTCAGTTCTTTATCATCGAATAGGGATCTGCGATAAATTCCAAAATAATAAGCTCCAAGCTCCAAGGTTATCCTGGGCTTGGAGTTTTTTTATGCGAATAATTATCCTTCTAGGCATTTTCGCGGCCCAATTTGACGCGGAGCCGCGAAGGCGCAAAACAGTTGCTGTCGCCAGAATAAAGGCGCAATTTGTTCGTCGTAGCTTAGGAGTTTATCGTCGATTATTTTAGCGCAGAAGGTCTTGCTTTCGCCAGAATAGAGGCGCAATTAAAATCTCATCATCTCCTTACCCCTCATCTCCTCACATTTTTTCTCTCCTCACTCCTCACCACCTCATCTCCTCATATTTTTTAGCCATGGTCAATGGTCCATGGACTATGGTCTATTCCTAGAAAGCAACTCCCACAAAGCAATTCCCCCCGAAACCGCCACATTGAAGCTATGTTTGGTGCCATACTGTGGGATTTCCAATATTCCATCACATTCAGCTAATACCTCATCGCTAACGCCATCAACCTCGTTGCCGAGAACCAGTAGGAAAGGATTTTCGTTGATTTCCCATTCACGGATGTCTACGCTTCCTGTTGTTTGTTCGAGGGCCAGGATTTCATAGCCTTTTTCTTTGTAATGATGGATGCAATCAAGCGTATTTTCATAGCCTTCCCAATCAACAGATTCTTCGGCGCCTAGGGCAGTTTTTCGGATATCTTTGTGGGGTGGACGCGCTGTAATACCGCATAAGCAAATCTTTTCCACGCGAAAAGCATCGGCTGTGCGGAACAGGGAACCCACGTTGCTCATGCTTCTGATGTCATTTAGTACGATTACAGCTGGGCTTTTTTGTGCATTTTTGAATGCTTCCTTACTGAGGCGGTTTAACTCTATATTCTTTAATTTGCGGGGCATACCTATACTTTGGCTAAATCATCAACAGTAACTCCGTTAATGCGCCAATACGCGCAAATTAAAGCAAAATACCCGGGAGCTTTATTGCTTTTTCGGGTGGGCGACTTCTATGAAACCTTTGGCGAGGATGCGATTACCGCTTCCAAGATTCTCGGTATCGTATTAACCAAGAGGGGAAATGGTTCAGCGACTGAAATCGAATTGGCCGGATTTCCACATCATTCCTTGGATACCTATTTGCCGAAATTGGTGCGCGCCGGACAACGAGTGGCCATCTGCGATCAGCTCGAAGACCCGAAAATGACCAAAGGCATCGTTAAGCGGGGAGTAACGGAATTGGTTACACCAGGTGTTTCCTATAACGACAAGGTCTTAGATGCACGGAAGAATAATTTCCTCTGCGCCATGCACCAAGAGAAAGGCCGCTTTGGGTTGGCCTTTTTGGATATCTCAACCGGAGAGTTTTTTATAGCAGAAGGCTTGGCTGATGCGGCAGATAAACTCCTGCAAAGTCTTGCGCCAACCGAGGTGCTCATCAATAAAAAGTTTCGAAATGATTTCGTTCAAATCTTTGGAGAGAATTGGTATAACTACCCCTTAGATGAATGGGTTTTTGGTGTCGATTTTAGCAAAGAAAAGTTAGAAGGTCATTTTAAGGTAAAATCTTTGAAAGGGTTTGGCGTACAAGATTTACCTCTAGGAGCCATTGCTGCTGGAGCCTGTTTGCATTATCTTGAAGCAACGCATCACAACGCCATTGCGCATATAACAGGTATTTCACGCCTCGATCAAGTGAACTATGTTTGGCTCGACCGATTTACCATTCGCAACCTCGAACTGGTTTCAACAGCCCAGGAAGGTGGAACAAGCCTCTTGGATGTACTCGACAAGAATATTACTCCCATGGGCTCCCGTCTCTTGAGAAAATGGCTCCTCATGCCGCTCAGAGAGAAAGCGGCCATTGACCAACGCTTGGACATGGTGGAAGAACTGGTGAAGGATACCAAAAGTACTGAAGCTTTATCAGGACAACTTAATGAAATTGGAGATTTAGAACGTCTACTTTCAAAAATTGCTTTGAATAAGGCCACACCAAGAGAAATGGTGCAGCTGAAAAAGTCGCTCTTGGCGATTGACCCGATTAAAGCTATTCTGGAGAAAGGCAATCAGGCTTCATTTATGGATTTAGCGAAAAAGCTAAAGCTTTGTAGTGAACTGTTGAACCGTCTCGACCTTCAACTAAACGAAGATGCTCCGGCAAGTTTCAGCAAAGGGGAAGTCATTAAAAAAGGCGTGAATGAAGAGCTAGATGATCTTCGTGAGATTTCCTATAACGGCAAAGATTACCTCGCATCCATACAAAAAAGAGAAAGCGAACGAACAGGAATTACTTCATTAAAGATTGCCTTCAATAATGTGTTTGGCTACTATTTGGAGGTAAGCAATACCCATAAAGATAAGGTCCCAACTGAGTGGATTCGCAAGCAAACCTTGGTGAATGCCGAACGCTATATCACCGAGGAACTCAAAACCTATGAAGAGAAAATCATGGGGGCGGAGGACAAGATTTCCGTATTGGAGAATAAGCTCTATCAAGAACTGCTGGCTTATGCCTCTGGGTTTATTGCTGATTTACAAGCAAATGCCCAGCTCTTAGCGCGACTAGACTGCCTTGTATGCTTCAGTCACTTAGCCCGCGACTATAATTATAGCAAGCCAGAAATTACAGAAGACCATGAGTTGAGCTTATTGGAATGCCGTCATCCTGTGATTGAACGCAAACTCAAACCGGGAGAAAACTATATTCCGAACGACCTGTACCTGAATAATAGCTCGCAGCAGTTGATTATTCTTACCGGTCCGAATATGTCAGGTAAATCGGCCATACTCCGACAAACCGCCCTTTCGGTGATTATGGCACAGATGGGCTGTTTTGTTCCTGCGAAAAAGGCGGTGATTGGTTTAGTCGATAAAGTCTTCACTCGCGTTGGAGCTTCGGATAATCTCTCAGGCGGCGAATCGACCTTTATGGTGGAGATGATGGAAACGGCATCTATTCTGAATAATCTTAGCGCGCGCAGTTTGATCTTATTGGATGAAATTGGACGAGGAACCTCAACTTATGATGGTGTTTCATTGGCTTGGTCAATTTCTGAATTTATTGCCGCACATGAGCATAAACCCAAAACCATGTTTGCAACCCATTATCATGAATTAAATGAGCTGGAAGCCAAGATGGAAGGCGTGGCGAATTATCATGTGAGCGTCAAAGAAACAGATGGCAATATTCTCTTTTTAAGAAAGATGAAGCCAGGCGGCAGCGAACATAGCTTTGGTATCCATGTTGCCCGCATGGCTGGCGTACCGGCTAAGGTCCTCGCTCGCGCCGAATCGATACTTACCCGTCTAGAAGCCGATCGTTCAGAAATAAGTGGCCGCAAGACTCTCAAAAAGGTGGCCGATACCATTCAACTCTCTATGTTCCAGATGGAAGATCCAAAACTCAAAGAAGTCATTCAACATCTTCAGGCAGTGGATGTGAATACGTTAACGCCTATAGAGGCGTTAATGAAGCTCAATGAAGTGAAGTTGATGCTGGGAGAGTAGGTTTCTAGTAGGGCACGTTGGGATTGATGGGGCAAGTGGGTAGTTGCCATGATGATGAGTGATGGTGAGTTAAAATATCCGTCATCCCGAGTGAAGCGTTAGCGGAGCCGAGGGAAAAGGTAGGCTACCATCACCCTTTAGCTAGACGTGTGGTGCATTAAATACGCTCAATTTTAATTTTTCCTCAACCTCATCCTACAACTACTTCTTATTCCTTAGCTCATTCAATTCCTCCACCACCTGAATATACTTGTCCTTCCAAATATTCAGTTCCTTGGCCAGCTTATAGGCCTCATCCTTATAATGGCCGAGGGATTTTCGGCATTCTTCGAGTTCCGTTTTGCCTTTAGCAGAATATTCCTCCTAGCCATCTGCTATAGTTTGCAAATGGTCTTTGTACATATGGATTTCAGGAATCTCTTTGGCGAAATCATAATTCAAGGCCTTTCCAAAACGGAGCAGCTCATAAAAATCTAACACTTCTTGGTCGAGCTTTTTGTACAGGGTTGTGCGACTCATTTTCATTCGACGGGCCAATTCAGCCACGCCAACCCCTACGGAATTCATTGCTGTATTTAAAATCGCTCCATGGTGTTTCGAATCCATGAATACGAAGTACGGGTCACTTATGGACAATAGTATGGACAATTAATGTTCAAACAACGAACAAAACTATGCATAAATGAACATAAAAGTGCTATATTGGACATTCAAACATGTGAAGAGGACATGTTTTGAACAATAAAAAGAACCAATTAAAGTCGGAAGCTATGAAAATTACAAAGCGAATAGAGCAAATCGGTGGAAAATGCCATCAGAGTTTGTGCATTATTGATAAGGACAGGAGTCTCATTTTCCGAACCTATGGATTAGAAGATGAATACTTAGAAATGATCCAAGTGCGTGGGATGAAAGAAATTGTTCCAAGTACACCAGCTAGTATTGATGATGCGCTCAATGTTTTGAGTAAGATTCATTTACTCTCAGGGGAATACATCCACCGACTGATTAGTCCTAATGAGCACTTTGAAGAAGTGAAGGAAGACCCAGCACTTTATTCCTGTTTGCCCAATGCATTTGAAGTGCTTGTTGTCTGATAGGCAAAAGCCATTCATGGCTTTGCTGTCCTGATTTTCAGAATCATAGGACTGAAGGCCAATTCTAAACACGCAATCAATTATTTAATACACTATGAAAAAAGCAGTTTTAATTCTGGGCTTGTTTGTTACAAGCGCAGTAACAACAGAAACCCAAGCCTTACCGAATTGGTTTACCGAAATTTTCGGCTGTACCTGGTCATGGATTGGAAACCCAAGTGTGACGCCTACGGTTAATGGGCAATGTAAATTTACACAATCCATGTCTGGCCACAGTTGGCTTTGGGGTGATTGCGGTACCGAAACCTATGAATGGGTAGGTTCTTGTGAATTACCGCTATCCAGCAGACCGCCTCTGCCTCAAGGCCCAAGTTATTCTCAGGTTGCAAATAGTATGGCGGATTTGCGAGCGGCAGGTCATACGGAGATTAAGTCAGATTGGGGAGATGCTGAGTTTTTGGAGGATTATCCTGCCGAATTTCAAGAAGCAGTTGAATACCGACTTGAACTTGCTGGCTATGAATATCAATCCAACTGGGAAAATCTAGTTGATGATCCATGCCCTGTTCCAACACCAACTTTGACCGTTGTCGTAGCACAAGCTTATACTTATGCAAATAGCTGCGTTTTAACGATTTACCCCAATCCATCTTCGGGTAATTTTAGTATCGATTTGACGGGTATTTATACCAATGTGACCAAAATTGAGGTAATCAGTTTGAGTGGCTCTGGTGTAGTTTATTCCAAAACGAGCGGTTTTTCAGCCATAGAAGGCGTGAATATCGAAGGTGAAGCTGAGGGTATTTATTCAGTCGTGGTCTATACCGTGACCGGAAGTTTGAGTCAAACGATTCAAATAAGTCCCTAGCTCATTGAAGTGGGGATAGGTTCAATTAAGGAGGTGTCGGTAGGGGCATCTCCTTTTTTCCAATTTTTATTCTATTGAATGGCTTTCAGCTTATGATTCAAAAATTCACATGTGTTTTGTTTTTTTCCTTGTTTAGCATTCTAGTCAGAAGTCAGCCTATGCTACTATCATTAAAGGGGAGCGATGCGGTGCCTCTTTCGTATTCCCATGCTGAAAATCTCCGAAGCGGCCGTTTGCTTATTGCTGATAGCCTTGGAAATCTTTTACTGAATTCAAGCTTCGCTCAGCAAGGAGATACCTTAAGGATTAGTCATATTGGCTATGCGTTAGCGTTTTACAAGGTTGAATATTCCAAGGATACTGGCGTGTTGTTTTTTCAATTGGCATCAAGCGCTTTTTCAGAGGTTGAAACAAGGGTATTGAAAAATTCATCCAGCTTTACTATTCGAAAGGCGAACAAATCAAGCATGTCATTTGATCCGGGAGACGTGCTGGCATTAAAACTAAACTTAAAAGGAAAGCATATCAAAATAAATTGCATTCAATTATCGGCCGCGGGCACTTATGATTCTGTACTTTTCCGGATAAGCCTAATTCAGGAATTTGATTATCAGCAGCACCTACAGCATGGAAAACAGTTCGTACTAAGAGGTAACAATCTTGATTTGACTGACCTGAATATTAGATCGAGTTCAGATAGTGCGAGCTATTATTTACTTATTGAGCCCTATGCCTATATGAACAATCATACTTTATCAATTCAATTATACGGTAGAGAACCACGACACAGCCAAACAATAGAGCATACCCTCATTCGTGGGAAAATAATTTGGCCGGATAATACCTATACCGTTCAATGGCACCTTCAACCCTATTGGGTTCCATCTATTAAAGTAGAGTATGATTATGAATAACAAATACCTCCGTGGTTTCTTCCCACATCAGCTATGGCAGACGAGGAAGGAGAAGACGAGATGATGGGTTGAGAATTCTAAATCCAAAACAACTTGCTATTTCGAATCAGGCAATTCCTTTAAATCAACCAGTGTAGGTTCAATCTTGTTGGCAATTAAGCATTCTTTGGCAAGGGCTCTATGGTAGCCTTTTTCTCCATCGACAGCGCTGACATTGCTTGTTACGTGTTCAATTTCAATGGTCGGTGATTCATATTCTACTTGATGTATCTGCCAGTAGTACTCACGATCCGACAAATAAAGATTTGGGTTCTCAAGCTTGATGCTAATGAGCCACATTCTATAGTTTAGGTAGCGAATCTTAAAAGATAAGATTTTTGCCAACTCCTCAGAATGGGCCTTTCTGTTGTTTCCATACGAAAGGTTGTTAGACACCGTTGCACAAAGTTACTAAGTATTGGGTTTATAATTGTTTATATTCGATGTGAATGACTTGCAATTATGTGAATGGAGCAGGTTGATATGTGAATGAAGGTTTTCCTTATTAATTGACTTATTAAGCGAACATGACTCACCGCTTTCTTGCCCCTAAATTAATTTATGGCCAAATTTGGAATGATACTTATCTCGCGATGCACTGTGCGGTGGGGAGTCCACGAAAAGAGTGAAATACTTATTGGAGTTCTCGAAGACCTATAAATGCAAATACATGTGAGTAAATTTGGTTTTCGTGGTGTCTTTTATTGCTCATGTCTAGGTCTGTTTTTCGAT
>Ga0100380_10007091_pt1 | contig 11277 bp, 19 predicted proteins | sample CryGeymeta201504_FD_80417 | JGI IMG/M metagenome (GOLD analysis project Ga0100380, IMG submission 80417) | Groundwater microbial communities from Crystal Geyser aquifers in Utah, USA - Crystal Geyser metaG 2015-04 | ecosystem: Environmental > Aquatic > Deep subsurface > Groundwater | place... | reverse complement strand
AGTGTTGTAGAAGTCAAAGATGGACTATTGACTCTACCTGCCTTCACTGAAGAAGGATACTACATAATGAAATTGCTCCCCATTGAGAAGGACATCGACATATACACTCTCAAGGACATCAAGTGGGCAGGTGACACAGAGCACAAGCAGACAGTTTTTGATCACAGCGAAGGAAACATTTACACGATAACCAACAATCCAAGCAGAAACTTGGCTATCGGATAGATCAATCTTTTCCATGAGCCTGAAAGCAACAAAGTATAGATCAGCCTCGCCAACGTCAGCAAAGAATAACTTAAAAATGTTAGAGTGCATGCCTTTGCCACAAACTACATCCCACCAAACACTCAAGATCTCTTCTCCACTGCCAATTTCAATCAGCAGCCTGGCTTCACTCATCAAAATGCAGGCGTGAGAACATCTTCATACTACAGTAACAAATATCTATCAGATGAAGGAGCTTACGTGTGGAACAGACAGCAGAAAAAAGAAACGCAAGTAGGTAATAACCTTGAAAAACCTGGCGTTTTCCTCAAGAGAGCTCTCGTGAGGGAGACCAACTAATAAGAAGAGGACTTGTATGAAGGCGACCTGTATCAGGACGAATGTGCCATGGTTGATGTGGATCCCAACATGAAGGCTGCCCTAAAGAGGAAGAAAGATAAGGCTGACAGTAAAGGGATCAGTCTTGAAAGAAACTGCTTGGCTATCAGCAGTCACAATAACTTCCTTTTGTCATCCGGCCACCTTGAGACCAATCTGCGAGGAGAAAAAATAGAAATTGAAGTGCCCCTTAACTACAACCAGCTAGAGTTGGTGGTCCTCACTCCAACCTCAGCCATCAAAAAGCAATTTTCTCTGAAGAGCTCAAACAGACAGTTCAAAGATCTCAGGCATGTAGGCATCACCGAGACTTAAGAGAATAAGGCCTGGACCATGTCAAGGGAAGTATACACTCTCAAGGCAGGAGAAGAAAGGCTTGTTAGTCGCACCAGCCAGTGGCGAACAGTCGGTCTAAAAGACATATTTGAGTATGCTAATGCCAAGAGAATGGCTTTGTACGAATGGAGCAAGCACCTTCTTGTTTGGCATAACTATGACTAGGCCAAAAAGCGAGCAATATATGATAAAGAATGCTGCCACGAGCTCAACACATTCATCAAATTCAAGGACCCACAATTTTTCAAGTCAGTGGTCTCCAACTATTTGGCTAACAAAATTGTCAAAACCTTTGTTGATTATTGCCTGCTTGAAGATATCCCACAGGTCAAGGAGTATGTCAACCTGAATAGATTCAACTTGCTGAATTCTTTCGAGAGAGCTCTTCTAGTGCACACATTGGTAAAGGCAAAGACTCTGGAAGGATAAGCTAAAAGAATCGTTGAGATAATGGAGATGGAGCAAAACAGCATCAAGAGAAACTACCAGGATTTCAAGCATAATTTCGATACGATCATCAATGCTAAAGCTACAGAAGAGGAGCCGAGAAGGCAGGGAGCCAGGACCAAGCAAACTGCTCGGATGAGTAGTGCTTCCAAGGGAGCCATGAGGTTTACTGACACAAGAATGGATGTTGAGGAAGAGGATATGATGTAAATTCAATGCGTAAAATACTAAGGGGTTGAGAGAAGAAGAGATAGAATGGCAGAGAAGAAGCCATTTATGCCTGTTGAAAGCACTAAGTAGTACACAGAAAGGACATACTATACTGTCAAAAACTACAAAGAATAATCTCCCAACCTAGTATGGTCCTCACAATTCTGGTCCTCCCTAGCTCGTTCCTTCCTTTAGGGCAACACTCAAGACTTCCTCTCCAAAGATTTTATGACAATTCCTAACCCCATCGGCTTCATTCTCGCAGCCTGTTTCATCTCCAGCGAAAGTTCAGCAAACTTTGAAATTCAGCCAGCAGGCTAGAACTATAAGTTAACAGCTCAAGCTCCTCTGCTCCTTTTTGTAAAGGAAGTCAAAGAGCAAGAATATGCCAGTAAATTTGGTGTACAGATGAACCAACGTTTCTTGGACCCACAGAACAGATACATTTACGAGGATGGCATTCAGATAGACAGATAAGTTGAGGAGTTTGTCATCAACAGGCCATATATCAGCCAAACTGTGGTGACTAATACCTCAGGAACAGCACTATAGCTTCAAATTTTATTGGACATACCCAAAGGAGCTATTCCTCTTCTCAGTCACGAGTACACCCAAATAGTCAACATAACCCTTGCGGCCTTTACCTCAAAGTAATTCACCCGTATGTTCTACTGCCCTTCAGAAGGAGAATATCCCATCTATCCAAGCAATGCCTGCAGAGGATCAACCATCATCTCCCGATGCGCAAGAAAGCCCAATATTGTAGTCAAGAGATATCTGACGACAAACAAGCTGGAATCATTCAACGACATCCTCAGTTCTGCAGACAACGCCAAGATCATTGAATACATCAAGACCAAAAATCTTATGGATCGGAATGTTTTCTCTCCTGAGGCTATCCTCTGGCTGCTCAAGGACAAAGCTGTCTATGAGAAGGTGCTCGGCTGCCTTCGAGAAAGGAAGTACTACAATTTCAATATCTGGAGCTTCGCCTTCTACCACAATGACATCAAAACAATCAGGTAGATTGTTGACTCCAACAATAATTGCGAATTGCTAGAGGCTGAGGTGTTTGAGTATTTCCCTTACTACTCTACAAGGACGCATCAGTTTGCTAACTAGGCCAAATCGACCATCAGAAACGTGCAATTGAAGTAGACCTATATTCGCTTCCTAACCACCCACATCGTCAACATCAATAGCACCTCAGCGTTTTTGGTCTCTTTTGCTTACTACCTCATTCTACAAGATAGGCTCAAGGAAGCAGCCAATATTATCAAAAAAATGACTGAGAAATATCCCAATGAACATCAAATTCAAGTTGACTACATGCGATGCTTCTTGGACATGTCGCTCAATACTCACAACTTTTCGTAGGCTCGAGAAATTGTCATCAAATATAAGGAGTATCCTATCGAGTCTTGGAGGAAGCTATTTGATGAGGTTAGAAGGACCCTGGAAGTCTAGGACGAGGAATTCTCTGATTCGACTGATTCAAAGAAGCCTGAAGAGTTCCATACTCAGGTGGTTCAGGAATCCGACCAATTCAAGATCATTCAACCGGCTGAGACCAACATCAGAGTTTAGATATTCGAAATTGACCTGGAGACATACTTCTCTGAATATCCCTTCATTGACGACTAAGCATGGTACTGCTTCGTTCAGCCCAGCATCAGTCTCGACTATGCAGGCAAAAAGGAAACCACAGAGATAGTCATCAAGAGAGCAAATTATCCTCAGGTCAGAGACGCAACTGTAGCCATCACTGACAACAAGCCTGGCCTTCCACCCAAAAAGGTAGCCACTTTCACCTGGAGCAATCCTTAAGTTAAAGTGAAGGTCAGTGAAAACACTGGAACCATTCAAGTATTTGTCGGCAGAAAGAAGCGACCTGGAGCCTATGTGAAAATTTTCAGTCAGAGAGGCAATCATATTAACAAATTCTACCGAGACGGATACACAGACATGACTGGTACTTTCCGCTATGCCATGTCGGATCTTCAATAAATCAAGGAGTTCTCCATTTTAGTGGTTACCGACAAGGGCAGCCTGATTGTCAAGGCCAAGCCACCAAGCAAGCTGGCCTCCTATTGATCCCATTCCCTCGATATGTATACATCCCTAAAGCATATGAATGATCACCTCTTCTTGCGACCTCCAGTGTTGTTGTTTTCGGTAATAAAAGGAGAGTCGTGTTACTTTTGATTGACCCACAGATTAGAATCTTGAACAAAATCTTTCTTCTTTTTATTGTAGTCATTTTGAGGCATGGACCAGAAGTCGAAATCTTCATTCTGAGAGCCTCCTTGAGGATTGAGATTCTTCTTCTTAGTTGAGCTGATAGTTGCCTCCTGCTGTCTTTCCTGTGTGTGATGGACCTGTCCCCTGGCTGCTATCATCAGCTCATCCTTCATTCTCAACAGTTCTGACTTCAAGTCCTCGTTCTCCTTCTTGAGTTCCTGTTCTTTCTGCGCATGATCGTATATTTTATTGCTCTGCTATCTGATGATAGCTGCCATTTAATCTATTTTTTTCTTCAATTTGCTGTTCTCGCTGTAGACACCAATAACCACCTTTTCGTAGCCTGCATAGATGAATTCATACTTTCGGTGATGTCGGTCAATAAGTTTTACTTTGTGATTATCTAAGAGTGCTACTTGGATTCGATCAGTTTGTTGGTGATTTAGTCGGTCTTGCTCTTTTTGTTTACCATCGAGTCGTTGTTTAGCTTGGACTTTACCTTGTCAATTTTGTTGTTCATTTTGGAAATGGTGCTCATCATCTTGTCGTAGGCCTACTTCTCCTCAGGTGACATCTACTCTTCCGGCTACTCTTGGGCAGGCTCTTCTGCGTTCTCTGCCCCTTCCTCAGCTGGAGGCGCGATCACTTCTTCTGACTTTTCAGGCGATAACTATGCTGCTTCTGACATTGTTATATTGTATAAACCTTCTAATGAAATAATTGATTCGTAAAATTTTATGACTAGTACTTGATAGGACAGAATCGATTGATGAGTGTATTTATTAGATTGAATGGATGTGGACTATGTTATAATCATTTTCTGAACAAACAGATGCAAAAGCGAAACTATCAGAATTTGCAGGAGGAGGGAAGTGTTGAATTGGGCAGTTACAACTAGGGCATACCTGTCGGTCAGCCCATCACTCCCTACCAGGAACAACCACAGGGAGTCAACTACCATCAGCAACACTACCAGCAATCACCATATGTCTCACAACATCAGCAACAGCCCCACATGCAGCCTCATATGCAACCTCCTCAAATGATGCCTCCTCATATGCATCAAGCACCTCCACCTCCTCCATATGTAGCCCCAGTCGTCAAGTATATCTTTCCTCATTCAGCGATCGAAACTACAACTACCCTGCCACAATTACTTGCCCCTGTTGCAAAAGCAGCGTGCTGACTGTTGTCAACCTCGAATCTGGCAACACTACCGTTCTTTGGTGTGTCACCATCGGCCTGTGCATCTCACCTCTGTTCTGCTGCCTGCCTTTCCTGATGGAGTCTTGCCTTGACAAGTCACACTACTGTCCCAACTGTGGGCATAACATCCTGAGGAAGCACCAGAAATGTTTTGAATTTGCTGGCTGCTGAATGATCAGAATTTAGTTTGATGTTTGGCTTGATATAGTGAGTCATATGATATCAAATATTGAATCAAGGGAATGAAAAAAATAAAAATTCAGTAGGCAGCAGGAATGACGGAAAGGGAAGATGTGACCAAGGTTGGAGAGACTGTAGTGTTTGGGAGAGGTTGGTAAAATTTTCGTCTCGAAGAAAAAAAACATGATGCTCTTCTCACTCTAAAATAAATCAACTCTGTCCTTCTTGTCTGTTGATACTCAACAGGACAACTATCAAGCTTTCATATCTTACAGTCCCACTTCAATACTCCACTCTTTGCCTTTTACCTCTGATTAATAGATTGGGTCGTACAGTATCCAATATTGAGGATGGACGATCAAGCTGCAGCCTCTTGCTTTCTCTGCCAGTTTTCGTAGTGGGGCTCATAGTCAAAGTCGGAATCCTTCATGAAGAGGGCATCTGAATGTGGGGATAAATACCGACGATCCAGCAGACCATAGCGAGAGAGAAGACGTAGATCCATCCGTTTTGGGTGGCGGTGGTGAGTCCACAAAAATAGAAGATGAGGGCCACGATCATGACGGTGATCTCGATTTTCTGAGAGGTACTGTAGGCCATGGTGATATATCAATTGAATGATACAGTATTAGCTGTCACAAATATAGCACATCACTCCTAAGCACCTCTGCCACATCAAAAATCAAGGCTGAGGCCGTCAGTTATAGCTAAGCATGGTTAGTCAAGTAGCATAAGACGACATTGTTGTAATCATCATCTACTAGCTTTATTATTTATTATTGACAGTGAATGAAGGGTCTAGACGTGCAAAAGATAGCCGACAACAAGAACATAACCAAATACCTCTAGCCGAACTGTACCCATCTGATTCTACTCAGAACAGATCATCTTGTCTGCCAAACTAGTCAAGATTAACCACGTCAACAAGAAGCAATAGAGAATCCTCCTCCTGACCGATCGCAATCTCTACAATATCTTACCCAACGACACCTTCCTCAATCTCTTCAGCAGAATCAAAAGAATCATCCCCTACTCGAATGTTGTCGCCATGACTGTCAGCAGGTTTGGCTCGGAGTTTGTCGTACATGTCTCCAAAGAGCATGATTATCGTTTCTCCTCTCCTAACTTGAAGCTGAAGATTGTGGAAACCCTTGTTGACTGCTACTGCAAGTAAATAGTTAGATGATGCAGGTATCATAAATCAAAGATGCCTCTCTACTACTACGATGACCTGTCTCTCGAGCAGTACACCACCACCATCAATGAAGTCAGCAAAAATGTTAAAAAACTGCACACCATCGAACCTCTGATGCTGGATGCTGAGAGCATCAAGCAAAACGACCAGGTCAAAGCTTAGAGCAAAATCATATTTAAGAGTGAAACAAATCAGGATAACGTTGATAGTTTTTAGGAATTCGAGTTACTGAAGGTCCTCGGAAGGGGTGCGTTTGGGAAGGTGATGTTGTGTCAGAACAAGAAGAACCAGAAATACTATGCTATAAAAAGCATGAGGAAGGAAGATCTAATTGAAAAGGAGCATCTTAGCAAAACCAGAACAGAAAGGTACTTGCTCGAAAAATGTACGAAATTGTATATGTAGGCAACCATCCTTTCCTGGTGAAGTTGTAGTTTGCCTTCCAGACCAAGGAAAAGGTCTTCTTCGTCATGGACTTCATTAGAGGTGGCTAAATGTTCACTCACCTCCGCAAAAGCAAAAGATTCAAAGAGCCAAGGGCAAAATTCTATGCAGCTCAAGTCTTCCTCGCCATCAATTATCTCCATGAATTGGGATATGTCTATCGTGACTTGAAGCCTGAAAATATTTTGTTCGATGTCGATGGGTACCTCAAAGTATCTGACTACGGATTGGCCAAGGAACTCAAGCCGGGAGAAAAGACCTACTCACTTGCTGGAACACCCGACTATGTGAGTACATTATTATTGACTTAGGTCCATAGATCATCACGAACAAAGGTCAAACCTTCATGACTGACTGGTGGGCTTTTGGAATTCTCCTCTTTGAAATGATATACGGCTCGCCTCCTTTCTACAATCGAGATCATGAAAAAATGTTCCAGGATATTGTCAACCGTGAACTTTTCTTCGATACTTCCAAAGTTGACTCATCAGACAACTGCAAAAATCTCATTTATTCTCTGCTCAAGAAGGATCCTATGAAGCGACTGGGTGCCAAGGACGAAATGGAGATCAGGAATCATCCTTGGTTCTCGGATATCGACTGGTAAAAACTCATGAAAAAATAAGTATCTCCTCTTTTTATTCAGATCAAACCAGAGTTTATTCCTCAGGTCGGCAACGAAATCGATGTAGCAAACTTCGACGATTCTTTCACAAGCGAGCAACCCATAAACTCCCTCGTATCGACAGACCTGTTGTTATTGAGCAAGTTTGAGAAAGAGTTCGCCGGTCTAGACTTCAACGGCAGCTAGATAAAGAAGTAGTAAGGAAACAGCAGCAGTGAGCCATCAGTCGAGAGTGCTCCACCTTCTTTCGCCAAGAAAAAAAAATGATTTACCTATTCATCGTCATAGATATATCACACATTGAAGACGGCCATGACGTTTTAGAGAGAAGGGGGCACCGATGAGGTTAACATAGCGGAGGTGAGATAGATGTGAGTATTTAGGAATAAAAAAGGACGCGGCTGCATTTTGTCAATTATAAGGGTAGCCAGTGATAAATTTGAGCTGTTTATCCGCAGTCCTAAAATAACCTATATACTATATCGCAAATGGCATATTCTCTTCTAAGCACCACCAGGTGCGTCTTCCTCTTAACACTTCTCACACTCACGGCCTCAGTCACCATCAATCACATCAACAGGATCACCCCTGATAGCTTCAAGTCAGTTTTCAAGACATCCTACATTGCAGCTGGCTCTGAGCTGACTGTTGTTGTCAAGCCGCAAACGACAGGCTCATACGATATTGTTCTGTGGAGACCTGAAGGCGACAGTAGCCATTTTCAGAGAGCTGGAACTTTCACCGGCACAAAGATGTTTGTCAGCAATGCACTGGATAGTTCGGGTAACTGGCGAGTGGAGATTGTTCCCATGAGTGCTAACCCTTTCCTGATCAACGTAGATTTCCAGGTGTCAGGAGCAACCATCAAAAGCTTCGTGGGAATTGCCAGCAAAAAACGCATCTTCACTCTCTACCACACCAACATCAATAGCTACAATATCAACGTCAATGTCTACGCCGGAGATATGGCTGATCTTACCACCACCCTCTACGGTCCTTTTGCTTCCCTTTCCTTCGTTGGTGGCTCAGCACAACAGGTACCTAAAGTGAGCAACAATGCAGCCTCAATGACCTATACGGGAGCAGCTAACTCATACTACTATCTTGTTGTCGAAGCCGCCCAAGCATTGCTTAACCTCAAACCTCTTTACAGCATAAGTTTTTAGACTGACCGATATCAATGTCCCTATACAAGTGCCCTGACTGACTCACTCAGCTATTTCACAGGATGCAGCACAACCTTACCCACTCGTGGCTGGCCTTGTCTCAGTTTTGACAGTCAACTTGACAGGTGTATCAACTGCCAGGCTCCTTATAAGGTCACTGACAAGGGAGTGTGCATCCAGGAGAATGAATGCTCTGAGAATCAATATATCAAATTTGGAAATTGTTACGATCCGATTGTTCATTGTAAAAGTTTTGATAAATACGGTGGTCAGTGCTTCAGCTGCTAAGAAGGATATAACTTGGTCAACTCTACTGAACAAAAATGCTAAGCTATTGCTCCAGTCTGCACAGAAGATCAGTATCTGGTCGACAATGTCTGTAAGTAAAAGGTTAAAAATTGTGTTCAATTCATCTCTCTCACTGGTATTTGCTAAGCCTGTGAACCTACTTACAACTTAATCGGCAATGTTTGTCATCCCAAGGAGGCGAACGTCAACTGTCCAAATGGCCAAGCTAAGTACAATGGCATTTGCAAGCGAGTGGATCCTAAGTGTGTTTTTGTTGACGATGTGTCAGGAGACTGTCTGCTTTGTGCAAAAGGTTATCAATGGCTCGATCAGACCTGCCAATGGATTCAATGCGCTGATCGACAGTACAATGGTCTTGGAGTATGCATTGACATCAGTCCAGCTTGTGGTGAATAGTATGACAAAGTAACAGGAGACTGTCTATCCTGCAAAAATCCTGAACTGTTCGTACTCAACAACTAAGGAAAATGCATACAGATAATCCTCAATGCCCAGCAAGTCAAGACAACCAGTTGCCAGGACAGATATGTGCTTAAAGGAGACACATGCGTTCAGGTCGACTCTCTATGCAATGGCTATGACAAGACCACTGGTGATTGCACCTCTTGCAATAGTCCTAATACATACTTCCTCAACTCAGGTAAATGCATTCTCATTGATGGCTACTGCAGAAATCAGCCTGGAACATTCTTTAGTAATGGTCAGTGCGTGCCTGTCAACAGCCGATGCGATACTTTCAACTCGAACAATGGTAGATGCATCACATGTATTGCTAATACTTTCCTCAACCAGACAGATGGAAATTGTTACTATAATGAGCAATGCTCTCAGGCTGATCGTCAATATAAAAAAGCTGATGGTTCATGTGGAGTTGTTGACTCAAAATGCTCCAGCTGGCAAACAGACGGTACCTGTACTAGTTGCTCCAGTGGGTATGAACTCAATGGTCCGGGAGTTTGCTGTCTACAATTCAACTACTTGGCTGATCCTGTGTGCAAGCTTTACCATAAATAAAATTGCTAACTGCTTGATCGACTGGATTTCTGTCAGGAGTGCAAGAGTGGTTATACCAAGTCAAAGGATGCCTATGGTGGAGACTACTATTATTCTAAATGCAAGGTCGCCTGATTATCAATAATCTTATTTTATGTAATAATGATGACTATCATATCCGATCATTCGAATCTTTTGAAGACCTACTAGCAGAGGGAGTCCTACATGCTATCCTCCTCTGTTTCTATCTTCTCCCACTCCAGCTCCTCCTCGGGCAAATATTTTTTAGGAACAGAGTGGAAGGCCACAGAAGGTCTAATCTCGCTTTCTCTGATATTTTACACGATTGTCTTCAGGATGTTGTCCAAAAATTACTGTGAATTTTCGTTCGGTCGAGGCTCAATGTTAAAGTGCAACTTATGGTTGTCATGCTCATAGGAGTTGTAGTATGGGTCCTTAGCTGGTATGTTGTTGTCGATGTCGACACCTAGAATAACTGATGTTTCATAGGCCCAACATCGTGAAACATTTTCTATTGTGTAGCCTCCACCTCCTAAAATAACTGTGGGAACACCGAAACGGAACATGTAGTTGACACACTCAGCATGTCCTTTCATTGAAAGGTTGAGGTGACCTAAGCGATCCTTGGAGAGTGAGTCAGCACCACACTGAATGACCATTGCATCAGGTCTGTAGTAGCTCATGACAGAGTCCATTACTTTTTTGAATAGCTCAAAGTAGGTCATATCGTCGATACCTTTCTTGAGAGGAACGTTGACTGAAAAATATTTGCCCAAGCCTTCACCAACTGAATTGAGAGCTCCCGTGCCTGGGAAGAAGTCCTCATCAAACTCATGAAACGAGACAGTCATTACCCTGTTTGTGTTGTAAAAAGCCTCCTAAACTCCATCACCGTGATGCACGTCGATGTCGAGATAGAGCACCCGAGGGTGCACTTTCAGCAGTTCCAGGATGCAGATGACGATATCGTTGACGTAGCAGAACCCACTGGCCTCTGCTTTTTTGGCGTGGTGGTATCCTCCTGCCCAGTTGATGACAATGTCAGATATCCCCGTGAGCACAATGTCGGCAGCATCGATGCTTCCTCCAGCTGCCAGTTGGCAAAAATGATACAGCCCGTCAAATCCCGGACAGTCAAAGGATTGGTTGACCTTGAAGAGGCTTTTTAGCTTAGTATCATCCCTAATTTTTCTCTTCTCGTCATCCTTATATGTGCTCACCAGCTCGTCCTTTTTGCCTGTCACCCACTTTTCGAGGTAGTCGACGTAGTAGGGGTCATGAAAGAGGTTAAGCTCATCTTT
>Ga0100380_10007085_pt1 | contig 11285 bp, 13 predicted proteins | sample CryGeymeta201504_FD_80417 | JGI IMG/M metagenome (GOLD analysis project Ga0100380, IMG submission 80417) | Groundwater microbial communities from Crystal Geyser aquifers in Utah, USA - Crystal Geyser metaG 2015-04 | ecosystem: Environmental > Aquatic > Deep subsurface > Groundwater | place... | reverse complement strand
GTTCATTTTAAATATTTTTACAGAAAGGTTGAAGACGAACTTGGTACTTTACTCCTAGGCTGATCATCATCAGAATATCATCCTTGCTCAACTAAGCCTGGCTGTGAACTGCCTTGATGCAAATCCATTCGTAGCCATCATAACTGAAGGGAAGAACTTCCTTCGCCATGAGCCACCCTCCATGTATTGAATCTTTTAGTGATCCTTCTTTGTTGAGGGAATACCAGGTCTATGGAGGCCATGGTCTTTAACGATAGTTCGATTGAACTGCTTGTGAGTAAGGAAGGAGAAGAGTGGTGATGATAGATTGATTGATGAGGCGTGTTGTTCTGATGAGCATTTATATAATTGTGGCAATGAAGACAGTATTATTTATCAAAAGTATACTCAACTGAACTACAGTGCCAACTTCAACTTGTCTGTTAGCCTGCTTCTTCGCGACTTGTCCTCCACCAAATTAGACCGTACTTTCCTCAGGGTAGGGCCTGGAGTGCTCGGTTTCGATTCATCTTGATACTTCCAAGGGTTTAAAGTGGAAGAGTGGATTGTCTTTGACTGCCGGCAAACAGTTCTGTCTTCTAGTCGACTGTCAGTATGCTTGTGTCCTGGGGAGGGTGGGCACAAAACTGAAAAAGAGGCTTCGAAGCGCTTTTCTTCTAGAATTTGATCCCTTGAAGCATATTTGGCTCTTTTCCATGTCCTCAAAAACTCATAATTCTTTCTGGTGTTCTCTTTCTCCATTTTCATGGTGGCTTTGATCATCTTGTAATAGTTTATGTCAACATCTTCAAGCAACTTGATCCTTTTTGCCTTGCCGTTTGATTCTATCGTTTTATAGCTTTCACTTTCAGGCTACTTCTGGGTCAAGGAGTCTTCATGTAAAGAACATGAGGGAATAGGTTCCAGAAGCTGAGTTGTTCTAAGATATGTCGTTTATTTGATGTATGACTTTCGAACGACTCCTTCGCCTTAGCTCTATCTTTTTATTCGATTGACAAGGTCATTCAGCCACCTTTTTACATCATAGAGCATGGAATCGTAGAAATATTATATTCCTTCTTCAGAAAATTTCTGATCTTCTTCGGCTGGAGGTTGAGTTGCTGTCAGGAGAATATAGAGATTGTGGAGTTGAGTAACATATGGATAGTTGACAGGCCCACGCATGTAACTTTGCCTTCTAGGAATGGGATGTGTTTGCTAAGTCTTGAGATGCTCTTCCAGATAAGAAAGTAAGGCGAATAAAGTTTTCATAATATTAGTATTTTTCTTGAACTTTTCATTGAAAGCCTTGACCTCTGCATCAGACACAAGGTAGCCTTGCAACATTTCAAGCTCAAATTTTTTCATCACCTCGGTCTACTAATGCTAACACTATTGCATTTTGACTGTTAGCTAGTCTTTAACTTTGAGCTAGGATTAGTAAAATTGACTCATGGCCTGAATGGACTCTTTCAGGGTATGGTATTATTCCAAAATAGTACAGCAAGCCTGCTATATATCGCTCTTATAATAGGTAGCTGGAAGTTTGAGGTTTTCATTAAATTATTTGATCTGTTCATGTAAAATAGCAATGTTTGATGGGAGCTCGATTATTTTCAGGGAGAACTACTCAGCCACTTTCCCCAGTTGAATCAGATTTTGGGCCATCTCGAGATTGTTAGCATCGACCTAGTGTTTGATCATCTAAAGAATGGCCATCTCCTCCCCATTCTGAGCTGTCTGCTGACTTGACAATAACTTTTTGTATATCTCTTCTTTGCGAAGCTGACTCTCAACATGATTATTTTTGGCCTTGGTGAGACCAGTCCTTTAAAAGTTTGATACATTTTTAAGCTTTTTGTTGAATTTCTTCTGCATTTAATTTCTCAGTTTTATTTCTTCACGATCCTTGACAAGAGCAAGGGTGACTCTCTTGAGTTGATCTTCTGCTACTATTTTTGCCTTGTTAACCTTGCTTCCGAGGAGCTGTGAAGATTAATTTCGAAGGACCAGGTGCCCAATATCTCCTTTAAGTAGGTTCTAAATATATTTTATCTTACAAGGGATTTTTTAATTTCGACGATCTATCGTTCTAAATTCTTCTTTACCTCCTGTTATTTTCCAGTTCTCTCCTACAGCTACCCGAAAGAATACTGAGACTTACTGCCTTGGGATCTGTGCTAAAGGGTCTTGGATGTTTGGAGTCTCCTGAGCTGAACCAGTTTTTGTCGCTTCTGAAGAATGAGGGAGTTCAGCAGGGAAGCATATGCATCAGTATTGTTGTGCTGGGTGAGCTGTTCGTTAAGAAACTACTGAACTTAGAAGTCATTGTTGAGCTGTTTTTGAATTGCCTCGCGATCATTATCGCAGCGGGGCAGTTTGCGCGCCCTACTGTGCATTTTCTATCAATCGAATATAATAATTCACTTAAGAGAGGCAATTTTCAAATCATGCGTTCACACCGATCAAAATCCAGAAAACGCAGTCCCCAACCCCACAGTCCAGAAAAGCTTCAAAGGGTGAGGAACAAATAGCACCAAGACCCACTTGATAAACTCCTTTCAGCATTTGATTAAAGTGAGCCCAACAAAGAATGGATGATATCCCTCAGTTAAGCCTACTCTACGCGAATAGATGGTCGACTTATAGGACAAACATACATAATCAGTGGCCCTGCTCAGTCAGGAAAGACTTCGCTAGTTTATTGGGCCTTGAGGCATGACAATGGAGAAACCGCAATAGTCGTTGTAGACTGTGCAATTTATAGGACCGAGATGCAATTCATCCAAAAATTGGCGCGAGAAATCGGAGATCAAATAGAGGTCAGTGGTCTTGACCGGAAAGCTGTGGCTCAGGACAACATAAAGTTTAGTGAATTGAATGGAGCTATTCGACAGCAAGAAAGACCTGTTGTCATTTTGATCAGAAATGCATAACGATTGGTCGAATACAGAAAGCAGATTCTTCTATATAACCTTCTGGAATGGGTAGCTACAGACATAAAGAAATATGTTGGACTTGTCTTCACAACAAGACTGATCTCCTTTGTTGACAGGTTCGAAAAAAGAGTCAAGAGTAGGCTGTGTGCTCAGAATATTTCTCTTGTGCGTCCTTCTGCTGAAATGGTTTTAGTTCTGCTTCTGAGGCGAGTTGAATGGCTCTGCTAACTGGAAAAGTAGTACGTTGGAGGGTGTAAGCAAAGGCAGGCTTTGTATGAAAAAATTCATCACTGCATGAAAGGAAACAAAAAGATTCTTGACGTATTTCGCAAGAATCAATAGTATGCTCAGAAAGATGTGGTTTACTTCCTGAATGCGATGAAGATGGCTTTTAGTTTTTATGATTCTTGGGAATAAATCATGGACATGGACGAAAAAACTCTAAAAGATGACCTCGCTGGTAAAATTAAGGATAGTTTTCCTTTCATATTTCCCTTCATTCCCAAAAATCTCCTAGAAAGTAAATAGTCTATAATTCAGCCTGCACTTTTCCAGAGTACCTAGTGATGGCGATCATTTACTTCATGGGAAAACACTCCAGGACACCCTATCGCTTCAAAACAGTCTACGAAGTGTATCACGAATTTAAGCAAACTTGGGTCACGTCAGAAGGTATGGGAAGTGCTTTTATCTATTCGAAAAATATACTCGAAAGATCAGTTCTAAAGCTGGAAGAATTGAGCCTTATTGAGCTTGACAATAAATAATAGTCAGTATGGAACTGTGATATCAGATGCGCTATTAATCCTGAGTAGATATACAGTGCTTTTGAGGATATGAGCAACTTGCCTCGTTTTTTCAAGGAAATCCTGAAATCCTGATAGTTTATTTTATTTATATGCGTTGCTTTTGGTGAGTGGTTTCAATATAATATAATTATTAGCAATGAAGAGCAGCAGGCTTCAGAGATAGAGTGGAAATGACTTCCTGGACACTCCTCACTCCAACCGCCAACGTCTTCGCCAAAAGTAAAAGCTTTCAGAAGATATAAAGTATTCACTATTTGACTTAGAGCGAAATACATACAAGAACTGTAAGAAAGGAATCGAAAGCTAAAGTACGAAATCATAAAGATCAACTAAATGCTGGATGAGCAAAAAGACAAATCGACTGTTCATAAAAAAGAGCACAAACTCATACCGACAGAATCATCAGCTGATGTGATTAAGAAGGAGCTGGAAAACGTATATAAAATCATCAAGAATTACGAAAGAGAAATAAACTCTCTTGAGAGCAAGCAATCCGGAGGCTTAATCACAGACAAAATGTCCAGATTGGAAAACATACTCAAGTAAAAAACAAGCCACCTTGAGAAGCTCAAAAGCGAACTTTCACTCTTAACTAAGAACTCAATCGAAAATCAAAAGAAACTAAAAAATAACGCAGGAAAGGAGTAACTTGAAACAGCCATGTTGAAATACAATGATGAGATCAAAGTTTTGAGAGAAAAAGTGAGGAATGCTGAGTAAAGAGAAAAGAAAAAGATGGAAAACGCTAAAAAGCAATACGACTACATCAAAAAACTATAAAAATAGCTTGTGGAAAACGGTGTGGCTCACGAATAACTCGAAGAGTACCTTCTTTCTTATGCAGCATGAAAAAAAATAATATTTACAATCAGATCTATGACAAAATGAACTCGGAGGACAAGGGTCATGACAAGCCAAAAAAGGAAGAAAAAAAATAATAGCCTGAAGAAGTAAATTTATTATCATTTAGATGACTGCTGACCGATTCGCTGAACTGAAGAATGAGGTCAAACTGTATAAGAAGCTGCATCTTGACTACGACAAGAGATTATAAGCTTTGGAGAAGGAGAAAGGGGATGAGTAGAGGAAGATGCTGGAAAGCAAGAAAAAATTAGATGAAAGAGAAGGGTAAATTAAGCAGCTTCAAGATGAGATCAATGAGCTTAAAATAAAAATGAGAAAAAATAACATCAAAGCCAACTACACTGGAGACAAACCTGAGCAAAAATAGAAATCCAGAGAAAGGCCCAAGATGTCACTCAAGAAAGTTTCCAGTCCTAATCAGAAGACTCTCTCTGATCAAACCCACCTGAAATATGATGAAAAAGGTCTAGCTACAGAAAAAGGTCAACGTTTCACTGACAGATCAATAATCGGAAAGGTTTCGAATTCAAGGATTACTGCAGTCAAGGTATGGACAGAAAAGAACTCTTTTGCCATTTGTGGAATACAATGTTTCTATAAAATAGGTGACCAGATTAGGCCTGGTATTGAGCACATAAGTAGGGATGCAAAAAAATCCTGCACATAAAATATAATGGAGTTGAGTGACGGAGACTTTGTGAAGAATATTTCAGGTCATCTTTCGCAAAATAATATTGTTGAATACTTGGTAATGATGAGTCAAAGTTCAATAATTGGTCGCTTTGGAGTTGCCAAACCCACCCAAAAACAATTTAACTTTGATATTGATGAGGACTAGATTCCCATCTGCCTCTATGGCTCATTGATCAGCATTCGGGACAGCAAGCGAGAATTATCATACATCGAGCAGCTCGGATTCGAGATCAGCAGAGACAAAAATTTCGAAAAGGGGAGTGGACTGATATGATCAAGATTTATTTCGAATCTGTATCTAACTATCAGAAATTCTTTTTGGTCACACCGATTTTGAATAGATTTCCCTTGAGTTGTTATTCGCATTTCATATAAAAGATAGCCCGAGGCACACAGCCTAGATCATAGAAATTTTGATAGAGCAAAAGGCCGGACAGCTTTTGAACAGGGGGGGTCATGTACAGATAATAGTCGAGATTTGGATTGACAAGGCACTAAATTTTTTTATTTTTACATCTCGAAAGATATCTACTAAAGCTCTGAGTGGCTCCATTGGAGAAAACCGGCATTCAAAAATCCAATTTTATGGAAGTTTGACTCTGATTATGGTTTCGGCAAAGACTGGCTGCTTGACTAAATTTTCATATTCCTGCATGCGGCGATTCATGAACTTTGGCTCCTCTCCGCTCTTCTTCAGCATTCTTTTTAAATTTTCGAGCTCTAGATATTTGTCTTCGTCTTGACTTTCCCTCTCTTCCTGGAATTGTCGATCAAATTATTTGATAAAGTGTGGCTAAATTTGATAAATTCTAATTTTTCGATCGTAAATCGGCTGGGACATGATTCTTGTCCTTTCCTTCTGCAGATCGTCCAACATCTTGTTGTATTGAACTGAGCTCTCACCTTCATAGTTTTATACTGTTGTTTTTCCTGCAGAAATGATACTGGACTCGTAAGGATTGAAGGTGGTTTTGGGCAAAAATTTAGCAACTGTTTCAAGGCACTCATCGATGCCACTGATGTTGACTTTAGTCATGATGTATGCGTCTCCTTTATCTTAAAAGCCTCCAAATCTCAGAACTTTTACCACCTCAGGTACGCTAGTCAAGGCGGCTATTTTTTGATTTGATTTTTTGAGGGTTCTAAATTTTTCATTGATTAGACTTTAGCGGATGTTGTGAAAAATGCGGTGGAGAGTACAAATGATGATATCAAAGTCTCCACTATTCAATCTTGACTTAGCAGAATCCAGATAGCCTTCGACAGGTGATTCGATGTCCATTTTTTCCTGCCTAGGCTGAGGCACCTTCCCACCAACTGCCTCAATTATCATCATAGCCAACCTATCAGGGATTTGAAGCCTGAAATAATCTTGAGGGGACAACTTGCAGAGGGCATCCTTGGTGTCGTACCACTGATCTTAGAATTTTTTGATGAAGGGATCCATATCTTGGGGTTTTCTGCCTAGTTTGGGTGCTATACTGTAGAGTAAGCCTCGAACGTATGAATGCTATTGCTGCATATTTAATTATTTTTTGAGTTTACTTATAAGATTGATATAGTTTATGATGTGTGTAACCAATCAATAATCTTCTTCATCAGCCTATCGTCTATTCAGAGCTTGCTTTCTCATCATCAACTTCTTCCTGAGGTTCTCTATGTGCTCGTTTCTCTATTATTTGTTCATATCGCTGATGTCAACATTCACAGATTCTCCTCCTTGGGAATTGTTTACCTCCACATGCTTCAGTTTCAAGTTGTTATTCCTGATCTCGTCCATCAGGTTGGTACGAGCCGAAAGCAGGCTTACCCTAGCAGTTGGTGGAGTCAAAAGAGGGGGAGGAGGAGGTGGTGGAGGTGGAGGAAGATTCATCATTGTATTTCGAGTGATGTCATCCTTGTAGTCGGAGTCCTCTTTACTTATTTATTTCTGAGCCATTTGAACTTTTTGCTGAAGGTCTTTATTGTACTATTGCTCAGCTTGACGCTTTGCTTGATTGAGGACTGTTTCTTCAATGATGATGCCCATCACGTCTTTGTTGGCAAGGTCTTCTTTGGTGAGTTTGAGAGCATCAAATATTTACTGCCACTAGGGAGGAATATTTTAGCTGTTAAATGTGCCATCTGCTAAATTGAATGAGATGGAGGTATTTTTTTTGAATGAAATAATTTCAGATTCATGCTGCTGATTGGTGTCTTCCTTTTTATCGCCAAAGAAGTTTTTGATTCTTCCAAACAGGCTACCCTTTTCTTATTTCTTTTTTGCCTGCTCTATTTGCTTTGCTTTCATCTATTCATACTCCTCTTTGGAGGGACAGTTTGAAAATATTTTATGTTTCATTATCTCTCCCTCTTATTTGTTTCGGAACTGGAAGGCAATGCTACCCCGTGGATAGTCAAATAGGTATAGACCTTATCTGAGCATCCTGTAGTTCTATTGAAGACCATAGTAAATTTCAACCTCGAATACCATAGTGAGGGTCTATAGGTCATAGATTCTCAGAAATTTTGATTTAAAGTGCCTGTCCATATCGATCTGAAGAAGCCCAATGACACCTGAGAAACGAAGTTTTCCTTGAGGATCTGCAGTGTAGAGAGCAGCTACGGCTGATTTCATGGATGTCGATGTAGGTGGTTTGACTTTGGTTACCAGTTTTTCGAGAACATGGACTGCTGGTTGTATCAAGTCCAATTGCATCAGGATATATTATTGAACTATCACTAGAGTCATTTTAGCATGATAGTATAGATTAAAAACACTCAAATACAGTATTTGCTACGGATAGCCTCAAGTCCGTTTCTTTTCTTAAAGCGAGCACTCATTTATCTCGCCCTTTCTTGTTCCTCTCGCTCCCGTTCTTTGGACCACTTCTACCCGAATATTTGGCTTCTTTAGCGTTTGATGGTGGCAGTTTCATCAAACTATTTTTTGTTGAGCAGCTATTCTCTTCTTTTTCGGCAGAAGATGAGCTGCTCCTTCTCATAGTTGTTTTTCTTGCTCTTTCCTTTAAAATTATAGTCGGGCTGGTTGATTTCATAGTGCTAATCTTTCTGGACATATTTCAAAATAGGGCAATGATCTTGGTGCTCAGGAATCGAACTTTCCTTCTGGACACGAAAATTGTTATAGAGGGTCACCCGTAGCAGTTTTTGTATTTCATCATTCACAAACTCACCTGATTTTTACATAAGTGGTTTCTCCTATTCTTTCTCTTTCTACTTGATCTATGATTGTGGGTCTTTGGGGTCATCGACTATGTTTGAAGTTGTCTTCTTCATCCCCTCAATTTTTTTAAGAACTATGGGCTTACTACTGTTCTGTGTCATCCGAGAGATCGAAGGAGACTGAGCAGCCTTGCTATTTCTTCCTCTTAGGGTTGGCGAGGCATCTCTCACCGCATTTACTCCTTTGAGAGTAGGAGATTCTGCTTAATTGGATGGTCCTCCTTTGAGAGAGCCAGGAGGACCTTCTAGCGACCATTCTTAATTTTATTATTCTAAGATGACTCCATTTTAGTTGATGGATGGCTCGAGGTCCATTCCAAAGCTATTTTTAATTTCGAGTCCTTCTTCCCCCTCCTAATCGGATGCCTCTACTTACTAATATGAATATTAGCTATCTCCTTCGGCTTCTAATTATTTTTGCTGGTTGGTATATCGTTGCTTGTAATTGAAAGGTTTGTCCTTTATGATTGTCTCATTATATTCTTGATTCAAGTAAGAAGGGCTCTACCCGAACACTTATTGTTAGTATTTCAATAGACTTTGCTTGGTGTCCTCCTTTTATTTTTCCATTGAGTTCAAATACTCCTGAACTTCCTAGTTGATCCTTTTCGCCATTTCCTACTCATTTTTTTTTGCTTCTTCGCTTCTGAAATTTTGTAGCTTTATTTCCTAATCTTAAGGTTCTCTTTGAGCAATCAAAGTCAAAGTAAGGCACAGAAAAACGAATGCAAAACCTCCAGCCACCATATCGATATAATTGATAATCTCGTTGTTGATAGCAGCAATTGCTGTGCAGTATTTCCCTTCAAATATGTACTCAACTGTTTTTCCTACTATTACCACCCATGCGAGCATTGTTAATGAGCTTGCCAAGTAGAGGGCTTCATCTCGAACTTTTATTTAGTCAGTTTTGTCAGTAAGTACCAGTTCCTCCTCAGATTTAGAACAAACGACTTCCCGAAAAGGGCATAATAACAGTATGAAGGCAAGCAAGGAGAATGCTACTGCTGTTGAGTTGGCGATAAATTCGATGAAAATTGATTTATAAGCGAAACTAAACTTAGCAGTGGAGTAAATTTAGCTACAGCCAGGCCAAAAATACTCCAGATTTATTCCCGTCAGGTCATTGAGTATCCGAAGGATGAGGGCGGCAATGCTCGCACCGGCTAGGAGTATGGAGAGAATAAAGCTTACGACAATAATCCTATTTCGATGAATGTTCATTTAATATTATAATTGAAGGGATTTTATTGATCATGTCTCACCAACACTCCCTTTTGAACTTCTCTAATTTTCTGCGCTCTTCTGCCGTCAAAAAATTCAAGGCCTGAGGATGGGCTTACATGAATTCCAGATAACGTTCCTTTTCAGTGGTGATCAAGCTCAAAAGAGTGCGGTGCCTTTCCTCTTGAAATATCACCTGCAGGAAGGGCTCAAATATTTTGAGGTACAGATTCAGTCCAACAGAGCTGAATATGTTTCCTTCGAGATAGTTGAAAAATATGCTTCGAACTTTGGTATCCACATAATTGCTGAATTTGTGAATCTGGTCCATTTTACTCATCCACTCTTTTTGAATGAGAGATAAACCTTTCAGGAGTTGTTCGTGGTTGGTATTATCGGGAGAGTCGAATCTGTCCAGAATATCGCCCAGGCTTATGTGAAGCTTCTTGTGAACAGGAGTCAAGGCTTCTAAAGCGGCAGTTTCATAGAAATTTTCCAAATAGCCATAATATTCCTTTTGGAGAGATTATTCAAGCAGGGAGTCTGCCTCGGTCATTTCTGCCAGACTAGACCTGAGTTCCTTTTCTGTTCGTTTGAAGCTGACTAGAATGTCGAGTTTGGGAAGCCTGGAGTGATGGTAGATCCTATCAAAAGAGGTTTTGAGATGGGCAACCAAAGCCATGATTCTAGCTCTATAGAAGGACTCTATTCTTTGGTTGATTGTTCGATCGGTGATAGACCTGTATTTCATGTGAAGGCTTTCGAGCATGTTCAAGAATGCCAGCATCAGGTTGTAGGCTTCTAGATTTTTAAGATTGACTTGACTATAGTTGATGTTGATGAAATCCTCAAATATCTTTATCTCAAATCTTTCATTTTCGTATTCGAATGCCTTCTCTAAAAGACCGTCCCAGCGAAGTAGTAGTCTTTCTAAAATGTTGGTCTGAACACCAAAGACGCTTTGGATTTTAGCCTCTGCTCCACTCACTTCATCCAAAAAGTTAAAACTCAAGAAGGGATTCAAGCTACTGTAGTCTTATTGAAGCCTAGCTTCGATAGCCTTGTACAAAAAGATCTCCACTGAGTTATTGAGAAAGTAATGATTGAGGGTATGACTGACTGTTTGTTTCAATTATTTTCCTAGAACAAATTAATGGAGGTACTTGTAATTGGCTATAAGAGTCAGATGAAGGTATTAGAGCATCCAGCCAGGTTCTTCGAGGTTGTGTAGCTCAGATCCTCCAGTAAAGAGATAGAGGATTATTTTGAGAGAAAGTTCCCAATATATTTCAACCATCTTTGATGTGAAAATCTCTTACTTTTCCAGAAGATTACAGAGCTGCTGCTTTACTGTAGAAATACAATTCTATTGATGCAAAATTTAGAGCAGTTTTAATCTTTATTTTTAAGGGGGTTGTTCTTTCCTGGTTTATCCCTTTTTCAAAGGTAGATTGAGAACATTTAGACACTATTTGAAATGCTGCTCTGAACTATCAGATGTCTATTCGTTTTGATTAATTATATTGAGCAGTTGAAGATAGAGCTGCTCTCT
>Ga0100380_10007080_pt1 | contig 11287 bp, 11 predicted proteins | sample CryGeymeta201504_FD_80417 | JGI IMG/M metagenome (GOLD analysis project Ga0100380, IMG submission 80417) | Groundwater microbial communities from Crystal Geyser aquifers in Utah, USA - Crystal Geyser metaG 2015-04 | ecosystem: Environmental > Aquatic > Deep subsurface > Groundwater | place... | reverse complement strand
GGAGGATAGTCTAGATAACTCTTACTTAGCATGGTTCCTAGGTGTCCATGGCCCACTGGTTAAGGATTGATATCCTTTAATTAACCAACGCCATGACACTGGAGGACGATTACAAACAAAAACGAGAGGACTGCCGCAGTTTCTTTTGATTTGAAGTCAGTCTGTGGTGATTCTCTTGCTTGTTCTCCTCCATCGTCTTCCACACCATTAGTGTCTTCCGCATGCTTAGTATTTGCATTTGCATTGTGATCACAGCCGGAATTGCCGGAAGAGGAAGCATCCGCTGTAGTGGTCATTATTTGAGGATCAAGCTCTGAACCCGTGATCTCCTGGGCTCTTGTCATTATGATTTATGATACTGGATACTGGATACTGATATGCGTAATGATACTGATGCTAATGTCGTTAATATGAGCTATTACTGTTTGCTTTAGCTAACACTCCTTGTAGTCTAGTTGCTAGTTAGTTTGTAATAGTACCTGTTAGTCTTTTATGCTTCAATTTATTGTGGGATTGTTCTGGTGCTCTCATCGATCGATGTTGATGGTGAACATTCAATATTCACTTCCGTATGGTGCCAGGTGCCAGCATCCCAAACTTGTACCAGGTAGTACAGCACTGTACCTGGTATGGTAGTAGGTCTATTAGTACCACCTGGTACTACCATAGTACTACCACTCGTAGTCATTGCTGTAATTAGTACATACCCAACAACAAAAAAGAAGACACTAATAATTGATAATAAGAGGAATGTCACAAAAATACTTAGGGAGTAGACCAGACTACCAAATACCAGGTACTACCTGGTAATACGTAGCTAGTAGTACAGTAGTGGTAGGACGAGACTAATAGCTATGGTACCACGAGTAGTACCTGGTAGTCTACTAGTATTGTAGTACCAGTAGTAGTAATGACAAAAATTCTGTCAAGCTCATATTCCATATTCTACCATACTTAACAGAGTGTGTGATAAATCTTTTTTTATGAAACATACCTGGTATTTTCGAGAATAGAAAGAAATGAAATACTCCGTAAATAATAAGGCAAAACCGGATCTGATCCACCATCATTTTCTTCTTCTTTGTTCGTAGTACCATCTACCGGTTAATTTCGTATTGCTTTATGAGGGTTTCTCCGTTTGGGCAAGGGGGATCGGGGGCTGAACACGTGAACGCCGATGTTACATGTTACGGTAGCAGTAAAAAATGAAGGTGGGAAAAGCATCCTACTAGACCTTCCCCTGGCGGGCGTCTCATTACAGCAAAGTAGCGCGAATAGGAAAAGGTTTGAAAGTATAATGTGAAACGTGTTTCATGTCGGAAAATGAAAACAACCACGAAGAAAATCATCATGGCTTTTTCCTTTTTCTATTCTGATTGGCTTCCTTCTACTTCTTCTTCTTTCTCTCTCTCGCCCCACCTGTTTTGCTTTAGCATCCACTTGCCGGTAATTCATCACGGAGTGCACAAATGGTTGCTCTACAACTGTCTGGATCAGGATGTGCACCAAAACATGCAGGATTGTGCAGGGACGGAAAAATGACTTTCAGTTCGGGACATACCATTAACAAATCTTCGCGATGTTGAAAGGACAAGTGTGCCTGAGTTCCAGATACTACCATGGGAGGCGGAGGTATAGGTCGTCGGTGTCCCATGACGGTCGCATTCGTTGTTTGGACACCCCCGAACCAGATGGAATCGTCCGGTGTGGCCAATCGAACCTTTATCACCATCATCTCAGTATCAGCAGTATGAATATCAGCAGTACTAGTACTAATAGTAGCGGTCATAGGTTCCATCAATATCGGGGTGTCTTTTTGCATTTGTTCCAACACATCGAGATAAAAGACGTGTTCAGGAATACGAGTAGGAATATTCTTGGTTTTGGCATATTCGAGTGCATACAGCATCATGGTCCGATTTCGGTACGAATGGGTACTGCCGTCGCCACCGAGTCGTTGTACATTGTGATGATGAAAGGGAACTCCAATGTAATCGAAATCCATCAAGGCATCCCAATGCTCTTGTGTATTGCCATGGGTGCACATGATTCCGTTACCACTAAAAAGTAGTACCCGATCAGCCTCCATGGTCTCCCAAAACCACGATTCCAGTGGTATACGTTGATTGGGCTGTTTAATTTGTTGCAATTCGTTCGGCAAATCTGTGAGAACAATGCGATCGCTGTACTGTGCCAACAGTCGGTCTAGCCCTGGGTGAAGAGGCAGAACTTGCGTCTTGCAAGGAACGACAAAGAATGACAGACAGAAATTTCTTTTTTTGAGAAGGCTAATTTTTGCTGATGCTGCTGTTGTTGCCGTTACTGTTACTGTTACTGTTACTGAACATGACAAGACCAAGCGAAGCAGCGTACCTGCCAATAGTGCGGATGGACAAACAGTTGTACAATCCAATCGCGGGGGATGTTTGCCAGAACATTCAAAATAACGACAGGATACCTTCTATGGAACCAGGCAGGACCCGAAAAGAAAATCGTGGCAGCTACGCCGGCTGGTTTTGTTTGTTTCGTAATAGTAGTAATGTCTCCTCGTCTATCTAGCTTGGAATTCAAGAATTGATCCTGTCCATTAAATTGTTTGAATTCGGCCAAAGATGTGACAGTGGTGGATAAACCAAAACCACCACTTCCTCTTACTACAGCAGTACCAGTACCAGTACCAGTACCAGTACTACCAGTACCAGTACCAGTAGTAGCAACAGAAGGAATAGAGTTCACATGGTGGCTTCGTTCTTGCAGCAAATATGCAATCAAAGCCCATTGCAGGACTGCCACACCCATGAACATCCACGAAACAGTTGGAGCAAGTAGTAGTGTTCTCGATCTCGATTGCATCATGGTGTTTTGTCTTTTGGCCCTTGTTTGGTGAACTCTATTATAACTCTTTCATCAACCAGTGCTTTGCTGGACTAAGAAAAGCAGTTCTTGAACAAATTGCATGAATCGAGAGTGAGGTATAGTCGTGATCAGAGTCGTGATGTAGTTGGCTGTCAATTTGCGACCATCATCAAAAAAATAAAAATAGAGAATTGTGAGTTCATACGATACTCTAGCTACTAGTAGCGGTAGTTTGGTAACGTATGTAGAGTTAGGTTTATGCACGAAAAAATTCAGTACCAGGTACTACTAGTAGTAGTAGTAGTATAGAGTAGCTAGTAGTCTACTAGTAGTCTAGTAGTCTACTAGCAGTAGGCTCGATCAAAAAGATATTGGAGCCCGATAGTCTCTACTACTACTGTAGCTACTCTGGATAAGTAGGACTAGCTAGTACTGTAGGCCTTCAGTTTGTCTTCTTTTCCATCCAACAAACAAATAATGCGTTTCGGAAACCAATTCTTTTCATGGTGCGCGCACACACACAAACCCAATAAAAAAGAACATTAAATACGGTTTTATATTTCATTCATCTTATTGTTGTTGCTGTCACATGCACACGTTCAATTTTGTGCGATGCGTAAACCACCTCCCACTTTCTCTGTGGTTTAATCATCATCTTTCATACTTTCATACCAACATCTTTCATCAACAGATAATACCTACTTGTATTACAAGTTTAGTATTTTTAAAAGAGAAACATGGCAGCAATAGCTGACACAATGGCTACCGAAGATCCCACAATACCAGCACCGTCCGTGGTATCAACGGGGGCATCGGTAGTTTCTCCGCCCTCTTCACCACCTTCTTCGCCGCCCTCTTCGTCGGGAGTTCCTGGCAGCATGACCGCATCAATCACGTGCACAATTCCATTATTGACCAAAATATCGGCCACACTAATTGGGGCACCCTGAATACTGGCTGGGTCAGCTACTACGACAGCAGTTCCTTCGTTGGTCATGACAATTTCACCATCAGCGAGATCACTGGAATGAATGATTCCAGGATACACGTGGTAGAGAAGAATATCGGTCAAATTGGACAATCCTTCGGGACTGGTCAAAAAATCGACCGTTTCTTGATCCAACGCCGCAAAAGCTGTTGAATAATAGTTTTAGTATGAATTGTGAAACAAGGGCAGTAAAAAGTGAGAAAAAACACAAATGAACGTTGTGTGAATACAGAAAAGTCAGGAGGATGTAGAGAGTACGGATCAATCTGAGTACTTACCATCATTGGTGGGTGCAAATACGGTAACTGCCGATTTAATTTTATGATCCATCCGTCAGAAAAGAGGAGGCGGGAGATTTGGAGATGAGCGACAAAATAAAAATAATAGCAAAACACTATTTATTACAACATAACGTAACATCATCACGCATGAGAAAACAAAACGAAACGAAACGAACGTACATGGTCCTGGTCCACTCAGAGTTTCAACAAGATTAGCAGCTGTAACCAAGTCGACCAAAGTACTGAGACTTTCGGTTGCAACGGCAGCATCGACAACGGAATTAGTAATCGACGCAGGTACCAAAGCCCCGTCAGTTACATGCACAACACCATTGGAAGCGGCAACATCAGGGGTACTAATGACAGCCGTATTAATGGTGGGTGGTTCCAAACTGGTAATGGTAGCAATTTCATCATTGTACATTGTTACTTCTTGATCTTGAGACAAATCAGAAGATGCAACAGGTGTCGACACCACGTGGTAAAACAAAATATCTTGCAAGTGATGAACGTAGGCAGGATCGGACAACCGTGTGATGGTGTCAGCATCAACGGCCCCAAAGGCATCATCGGTGGGAGCAAACACCGTCCATCCATCACTTTCTTCGGGAGTCGTACTAAGAGCTTCTGCGAGTCCAGCAGCTGTTACCAATGCTACCAACGTATCGTGATTTCCTGTACTTTGGGCAACCTCAACAATTGTTTGGTCCTGAGCACTGACCAAAGTAGTAGTGGTGGTTGCAACAGCAGCTGCTGCTGCAAGGAAGGTAAAGGCAGTTGAGAATTTCATTTTTGAATGATTGAAAAGAAGAAATATATATTATATATTTTTATAAAAGTATGTTTGTGGAGAAAGTAAAAGTCAACTTTTGTTCTGAAACAATTATTCTTTTTATTATTATTATGTAAATACAATGGACGATGTACCAGGTATTTGCTGGTAGGTCTACTGGTAGTACTGGTACCAATTGCCAGGTAATACTCAATAATAAAAAATGATGATACTATTGTTTATGGTCCGGACGGAGATGTTCGGGCCGGTGTACATACCTGGTAACATAATAATACAATTCGTGCCAAGTACCAGGTATTACAACTGATAGTAGTACCGGGTAATCTAAGAAGTTTGAATTTGCACTGAGTCATACCAGGTATCCATCAACCACCTCACCACCACATCCCTTCTCAAACGCATGGATATTATTTCGCATCCGGCATTGAATTGCGGCATTCTATCATCATCATTCGCATCCATCATCATCACAATCGTCTACCTACTACAGTAGTATCTAATAGTCTACTGTGATAGTACCTGGTAGTCTGCTACCTCTCCTAGTAGTACTCTAGTGTGAGTAGCTAGTAGTAATCAAAGAGAGACAAGAGACAGAGCAAGCAGGTCTCTCTATACTACTACTAGTAAGTAGTAGTAGTAGTAGTAGTAGAGTAGTAGACTAGTCTAGTGAGTGGTAATAAAGTGATATTTTGATCCAATTGATGTCTCATTCCAGCGCATTAATAACGGTCAAAAAGAAAGATACTCCTTTCGCGATCTTTCGTTTCGATTCTTGACGGCTGATGCCAAAATGACATCAGCACAAAAATTTGGTCAGTGTGTGACAGAGTCAGCTTTTTTTTTTAAACAAGGAAAGGTTTTTTTAGATTATTTCATTCAGAAAGATTACTACTCGTACTCAGTAGTAGTCTCCTGTTTACTTGCTAGCTACTCTACTACTCTACTGCACTACTACTACTACTGTAGCTAGCTAGTTGTAGTAGCGATCATGCATGTAACGAGCAACAAACCATAGGAAATGCGGGCACGGATGATGAATCGAAATGGATCTATTGCTTACGCACGGTACCTTTGATAGATCCCAGCACACCTAAGATAGATGTAAACCTACGTACCGCATATTCCATATCTTTTATTTTTATGTTAGGATCATGTGAGGAGGATCTCGTGCATAGTTTTGGAATATTCCCACAAGATTTCTTCGTTCTTATAGATATTTCGTTTGGCTGTCATGAGTAAACGATTTGGTCCACATTGTTCGACGCAAGCATTGCATTTTGTACTGGTCGATTCGCAATGATTTGCTTTGTATATGGTAAGGTTACGTATATCGAGGTATCGATTGGACTTGGAGCCCTGAATGACAGGTTGCAATCCTTTCCAAGCAGCTAGGTTCATAATTTTCTTGGCAGCAGGTCGTTGAATGGCAATGGCCTCTTCTTCTACGAGAACAGTTCCAGCAGTCACGAAACGAGGTGATGCAAGAAAGAGACCTTGACCAGCATTGGGTATATTGGATGTTTTTACAACCAAGACGACCGGTGGTGGACCCTCGTCGTCGTAGTAGTCCTCATCGCTGTCATTTTCTTCTTGTAATTGATCATTGGTGTCGCATTCAATTCGAACGTTGTTCATTCAGTCAGTCAAATAATACTGTTGTCCTACCAGTATCTAGTATCAAACCAGAAGCAGTTCGAGCCGTCTTTGAGCGAGTTGGCCACTGTGAAGTGAGAAACGTTGTGTTGTTTAACTTGATGCCGCACAACAGTGATAGGAAGTATTATAGTAATAGTAGACTAGTAATAGTAATAGTACCGTAATAGTTAATAGTACTAGCTAGTAGTAGTAAACGAGACTACTAGTACCCTGGTAGTAGTACTATTAGACTACTCGGAGTAGACTAACAGCTACTGTACCTGGTACCAGTAGTCTAGTCTACTAATAGTATGTGATCTTTCAATATTATTCTCCTACCGTTAAATTTGAAACAAGATTTTTCATGTTTTATTTAAAGACCACAAACGTGAAGCAGCCAAAATCTACTACTGTACCAGGTACATTTCTTACCAATGATAGAATGGTTATTATTTTTTTCTGATCAAAGACTTATACAAGTATTCTAATGGTACGAGGTACCAGGTACCGTACTCGAGTACTCGTACCAGGTACTACAGTATGAAATAATGAGGATTTGGATGTACCCACATGTTTGTGTTTTAACAATTCACAATTACCAGGTATATATTTATTTCAGCCGAGTGAAAATTCATTTCAAGAAGAAAGAATCTTGCTGGTTCTATTATTTTCATCGAACTGTCGACTGGAGTAGTCTAGTAGTACTACTAGTCTACAAGGGTACTAGACTATCGACACTGCTCGTGCAGTTACTGCAGTCAAACCTAACTACAGTAGTACTACCTGGTAGGTAACAACACACAAAAATTAATAATATTCGTAGAATCCAATTCTGCTCAAATTTTTAACCCTGACAACACACGTATTATCAGCAGCAATTGTAACGAGTAACGATGATGCAACTCTTCCTTACCACGGTAGTCTGCTGGCTTGGTCTTGTCCAAGCTGCGGTGGAAACAGAAACGGTTGCTTCTTCTTCTACTAACCTGCAATCTGTTACCTGTCCAACCAATCAATTTACTTTTACGGCTCTGACCGAAATGGTACTGATAGGACGATCTCAGTTGCTGTCCGTACCAGAGGGACGAACATTGTCGACCAAATTTGTATCCGTGTACAATGGTTTGACAGAACAAAATTGTGATGCCTACTTTCGTCGGATTGCAAAATTACAATTAATCAACATGACCAATGATCAAGGAGAGTTAGTAGACGCCGATGAATGGCAAGCATTGACAGCCTATTTTTCAGATAATGTCACTACCAGTAGTGATGCTATCACGACGACAAGTATTGAAAAAAATGCAGCTGATCGTAGCCTGCAATCATCACTGGTCGAAGGAGGGGTCAACAGTACAGGCACCAACAAGTTCGGTGACGATGATGATGAGAAGATTCGAATCCTTTATCAAGTTACAGGAACGTGTCGTAATTGTCCCATTACAAGTGGTGGTGCTTTTGATTTGTACGATGAAGCTTTTCGTAGACAATTGTTGTTGTCAAGACTAGGAGACAACAGTGATATCAGTAGTCCGTATTATTATTCTACGCGTATGCTGGCGGTTGTTGAAAAAGATGAGCACCATTCCAATGAAACAACCGTCGATGATTGTCAGTGTGTAGAAGGAGCGGAACCGATTGAACCAAGAGCACCGGGAGTACAGGAATGCGTTACTTTCATGAACGATCAATTGGCCATCGTACGGGATGAAACTGCCGAAACAGAACGACCTCTGTACCAAAACTTGAATCTTTTTGATTTGATTCAATTGGATGATTTGACTCACCTCGCCAATGAAGATACAACAACAACAAGTACGACTGTCGCCACAGCTGCTTCTGATTCGATAGGCAGTAGCAAAATGAGAATGATGCCAGCAATGATATTACTATTTCTTGGTGTTGTCACTGCGAGCACAGGATTTGTTCTTGTCTAGAAGTACTTTTGCGTACAACATCAAGAAGTAGCGGCCAGTGAAGAAGCCAAAGCAACATACATTATTAAATTATTTCAACACCTGACCCCTTTGATGAAACCTTACGTAATGTTTAAAATGATTTGATAGATACCAAGTACAAGTGCAAGTACAATTTCAAACCCAGAACTTCTCTCCTGCTGACCACCGAGAGTAGCAAAAAAGACAGTGGCAACGGAGAGTCGGGTACTGTGAGCCCCCGTGTCAAGGATCTACTCACACACTGGTATATGGGTGACAATCAATATAATGTCGCTTTAAGCTTTGACGTTCACAGTTCTCTCGTCTATACTGTGAGTCTATTTGTTTTTCTTTCTAGTATGTAAATGTGCTCAATAGAAGAGTTGTCGTCAGCGTTGGCAAGTACATGGCCTTGCCGAATGCAGCATTCCGTCCATTGACAGATACTGTAGACAAGTGAGCAAAACGGGCTGCCGTGATATCATTGGGTTCTTTGGCAATGACGCGATTGTAAATGATGGTTTTCACTTTTTTGAACTCCTTGCGCGTGCAAACGTTTCTCGTGCCACTGTTGCCGCAACAGGGAAGGATGGGCGGAGCCTGTCTAAGAAGACGATAATATACTTCGACGTATGCTTCTTGCGTAAGCAAATGATAATATCCAGCCCGCAAATCCTTTCTCTTCTTCATGTAAATATAGTCTTGGCGAGGTCCGTTGTTTTCTTCGGAGAGAATAAAACAGGGATCACCATTGTCCATTGTTTCGTCGATTTCTTTCCATCGGTTGTACGCCATGGGTGTTGCAGCGAACTTGGATTCGAGTTCTGGAACCAGCTGCACCATAATTCGGTTCATGTCTTTGTGGAAATCACTTTGATTGGTATTTGCTTTGCTCATGGTTGTGGCAGATATTGTTCTATAAAAGTATTTATTATTCCTGGTGGGAAAAAAAATTGTACTCAAGGCACGTATTATTTTCTTCTTTTTAAGGAGAGATTATTATTATGAGCAAGTAGCCTAGAACTTAGACTTAACCTACTGCTGTACCTGCCCAAAACGAAAAATAAATAGTTTTTGAATGCTAGGTGGGATTCGTGCACAAGAATTCTGTAGAAAATTTCTCAAGCAGGGTTAATAACGATTTCATTATTGTTACAATTCTTTGATAATCTCTTTCACCACGAGTAAATCAGGTGATTGAAATCTACAAAGAAGAGCGTTTTAGCTCGTACAAGTCCAAAAAGCATTACAGGGGTACTGGTAATCCTCTCAACAATTCATTTTTCTATCCCGAATAGATCAACGTTGTGAAAAAGTATGAGACGCAGCTCTGGCAGTAGCTACGAGATCTAGCTACAGGCAGCAAACGCAACATCTATTTGTACGACTGACACAACAAAACCAAAAACAATTCTCAGGCCAGACTATCCATTCGTGTTGTTGTAGTGGTATTTGAACGAATGAGTGACACTGAAGAACTGAAGCGACATCAAGAGTAAAACAAATGTGCGTCTGCAGGAACAACCTCTGGAGATTTTTTTATTTATTAAAGTTCACTTTCGCAGACTGAGCCTATTCTTTGTCGTCAAGTCGTTTTTCCTGCTGCGGGAAATGCGATGGCTAAGGAAACTTGCCAGATCACACCGACGAGAAATTTCCGAGACCAGACTTGCTGCACATGCTGGTCGATTACTTTGTTGTTTTGTTTTGTTTTGACTTTTGGGTTTTGGGTTTTGGGTACAGGTTACAGTTACAGGTACATCATTGTTTTCTTCCAGCATTAAAATACATATACGTCAAACGAATAACATGTGTCTCACTTTCTTTGAGAATTTAGATAGCAGAGTAAGAAGAATCTCGGAATGGATTAGGAAATCGATCGGAACCCTCCAAGATGGCAACGGCAAGTTGCTTTGGCCAAAGCACGAGCCTAAAAATGTTCCATCAGGTAACAATAATTTTGAGTTTTGAACACACGAAGAGTGTCTAAATCCAAGATGACAAAAACGAGATGCAATCTAACGACTTACTTGTATAGCAAAGCGTTGAGGTCCCTAACTGCAAGTTTTTTTTTCAGAGAATAATGAAAAATATAAAATATTGTGACGGACGGTTTGTGAGAGAACATCGTAGGAAGAGCTAAGCATTTTGATTTGAAGTCGTCGTCATCACCATTTCTCGCTCGTTATTGTTCAAAACATAAACAAAAATGGCCGTACCGATGGCTGCCAGTGGTTCAAAGGGAAGGAAGAAGACCCACCAAGCCGCACAGAAGTAGGCAACAGGCCATGCCACGATCAACAGGATGGCCAACCAAACAATGGACAGAAGGATCCGACCAAGAGTTCTCGCGACTTCCGCCATAGTTAATAATGTGAATATTTAATAATAATTGCGCGTGCGTCAATAATGAATCTTTGAGAAAGGGGAGAGTAAACTAGTGTTTTGATCAAGAAATATGTGTGAGAAGAGCTAAGATTTGGGATGAGGTGGTACAAACTACTGTGTACTACTGTGACTGTTAGCTAGCTACTGTAGCTAGTAGAGCTAGACTAGCTAGACTACTCTAGTGGTAGTACCGTAGTCTCCTCTCTAGTACAACAACAACAAAATAGAACGCGATGCAGGAATTCTTTTGATTTCCATATAATAGGGTTAGGACTACGGGAATGCACCCACGAGCGAACGCTACCGCGTTCTCTCGACTATGCCAGCTCTCTAGGGCTACGTTCGGCTAGGTAGGGTGGTTTGGAGAAACTCGGCAATTTACTAGGGCCGACCTTTTCTCCGTTCCGAG
>Ga0100380_10007075_pt1 | contig 11290 bp, 12 predicted proteins | sample CryGeymeta201504_FD_80417 | JGI IMG/M metagenome (GOLD analysis project Ga0100380, IMG submission 80417) | Groundwater microbial communities from Crystal Geyser aquifers in Utah, USA - Crystal Geyser metaG 2015-04 | ecosystem: Environmental > Aquatic > Deep subsurface > Groundwater | place... | reverse complement strand
TGCCAATCTCCCTGATTTATCATAGGCTCTATTGTGAACACATGACCTTTTTTCATTGCACCAGTTGCTTTATTATTCTTATAATGAGGAACATTAGGGGCTCCATGGAAGAGTCTACCGACACCGTGTCCGCAGTAAGATTTAACAACACTTAGACTATATATTATTAAATTATATTATTTATATTAATAGTATTACCCTCTTTCTTCTATGTATTTACCAATGACATTCCCAACTTCTTTGTATAATGTACCGGGTTTACATATTTTAATAGCTTCCATTAAGCATCCATATGCACTTTCAACTAAAAATCTGCTTTTTTCGTCTACTTCACCAACTAAGTAAGTTTCGTTTAAATCTGAATGAAATCCGTATTTATACACTGAAATGTCAATATTTATAATATCGCCTTTTTGTAATAAACGGTTATCTGGAATACCATGACAGATGACTTCGTTAATAGAACTAATACAATTAATATAATGTCATTTAAATTGTGTATTTACGTGCAAACCGATTTAGGGAAGTTATAGTAATTTAATGGAGAAGGATATGCTCCATTTTCTAAAGTAACTTTATGAACTAGATTGTCAATTTCATCTGTGGTTATTCCTGGGGCTATTATTTTATGAGCTGCGTCGAGTACCTTTCTTCCTAATAAATTTACTTCTCTAATTAATTTAATTTCGTCATCATTATAGCTTTGAATATATCTTTCTGTTGAATTTTCTTCACTTTTTGATTTTCCTAATTATTAATTGATAATTGATAATAAATATGATAGAATAGAATGAATATATTGAATGATAAAATGGCTGTGAATTATAATTAAATTTACCTTGTTTATGTGTTGCATAATCTGGTAATGCAATATTTGGATCAGTAACTTTCTTTTGTTCTGATATTTTATATGGTCTTAGTGTTCCCTAAAATAACGTAAATGTAAATTTAGTAATTGTAAATATGGTAAATCTATTAAATAATAGTAAATTCATAGTAAATATAATAAAAATCATCATAATATCATACAGTGTATAAAAAGTTTGGGTCTTCTATAGGCAAATCTAGAAAATGAAAAAATGTTATTAATTGTGTTATTATATTAAATTAAGAATTGATTAGAATTTGTAAGAAACATATTTAAATTAGTATTACATTCTTTATGATTATCCTTATGTGATTGCCAACTAGCTTTGAAACATTCTTTACTACAGAAGAAGCTTCCTTCTTTTATTTTAAACTTGACACAATCTGGGCATCTTAGTTTAGCTTCTTTTCCACATTTAGGTGTGCTGCATAAATTAATATTCTCCATATATAATAATTATTGTAAAAACAATATAAATAATTAAGAAATTAAGAAATTAAGAAATACAATTTTAACTAATATAACCATTTAAACTAATATAACAATTATAACTAATTAAAATTAAATTAAAATGAGTGATGACAAGCCAAAAGTAAAATTTATAGTACGTATACGATCTCCTTACGAAGATACAACTATCCATAATGAAGATAGAATAAAACCAATATTTAAACCTTCTATTCCGTCAAAACTTTCATTAAGTGCTTTAAATCCTAATAAGAAAACTACTTTATTAAATGAAAAAGTTAATTATACTATATTTACTAGCCTTCAACCTGGAAATACACTTGCTTTATCGAGTAAGCCCATTTCTGGGAAATTGATTAATCAGACAATACTTACGGAAAATGATATTACTGATTTTTCTAATAATATTATAAAGGATGCAAATATTATGGATTTTGATAAGATTTATTGTGAAACTCAAAGGTAAATAAAAAATCAATAACATTAATTATTATAGTTTAGAAACTTTATACAATGAAGAATTTAAAGATAATATAGCTAACGCTTTTCAAGGACTTAACTCATGTTTTTTACTATTCGGACCTAATAATTCAGGAAAATCTTTTGTATTAAGCGGGGAATCAGCAACAGATCAAGAAAATGGAATATTAGAAAAATCGGCTAAGGACCTATTTAATTTAATGGAAATAAGTCAACAAGTAAATTCTGGCAATACTAAAAAATGCTTATATGGTCTCAAAATATCAATATTCATAGTACATAATGAAAACATACATGATTTACTTACAAAAAACAATGCAATTTCATTACAAATAAGTAAATTAGTTGATAATGAAACTGGTAAACATTTTACAAGAATAAATGATTTATCAGATGTTTCTTTAAAGAATTTCAATGATTATAAAACTACATTAAATCAAGCATTACAAAACAGAAAAATATTAGAAAACAACATGAAGATAACTGATCTCAAGAAAAAATCTAATTTAATTATATCATTTACTCTATCTAAAAAAGAAGTAAGTTCTGAATCTAGCAGAGTAACCTTTGAAAAAAGTCAAAATATCTCACAGTTAGATTTTGCAGAACTTACTTCAACTGACTATGGACTTGATATAAATATGGTTGATCAACATGATTATTTTGCAACTACAACAGTAGATAACTTTCGAAGTTTAAGTACTAACCTTGAATGTATTGCTTTAAATAAAAATCCTAAATTTGATTCAAATTTAACCTTGGCTTTAAAAAAAACTTTAAATGTTAGCTCCCAAATTTTATTTATTAATTGCGTTCATTCGAATGAAGATCCTCCAACTGAGTCTTATAATTCATTGAAGGTATATTAGTTTATGATGTATTTTTAATTTATTTAGTTTACTACTTATATGAGAAATAATATATTGAATCGTATTGATAGTAATCTAATTAATGAAGTTCAAACTAATTATAGTCAAAATAATCAAAATTTACAAAGTTCTAATGACAAAGGGAGTAAAGGTAACAGTAGTAGATTGCAGAATTATAAAAATTTAAATGAGAGATTAAAGAAAGAAAACAAAAACCTTAGTAAAAGTCAAAATGAATCATTTAATAAAAATGACTTAAGAGGAAGTAATAATAACTTGAATAACAGTAATGGTTACAATACTAATAGTCAACCACAAAGATATACGAAAGAAATTAACAGTCCAAATAATCGTAATCAACCTAACATGAAAATCCAAGATTTTAATAGTTATCGCCGTGAAAATGAACAAATAGACAATGACAATGTTGATGATAATTACAATGAAGAAAATAACAGAAACTACAATAGACAAGGTAAACTTCTTTTATCTTAATTTATATATCGTTACTTATATTATTTTAGATAATAACCTAAACGAATCAAGAGAGGCTAAGAAAACTAATAGATCATTAAATCAACATAGCAAAATTGACTACGCTTCCGACTATCAAAGTGACGAAGATTTAAAAAAGGTTATTTTTCAGAGACCTACTTATAATTACTATAAAACAGGTACTGGTACTGGTGCCGGAACAGGTATAGGTAATGCAGAAAAGCAACAAGAGAATAAAGAATTAAATAATAGTAGGAATAATAATAACTATAGTAGAAATCACATCAATAACAACAATAATACTAATACCAATAATAATCCTAATAATAACAGTAAGATTAATGAGTTAGAGAAATCTATTCAAGATATCGAGCATAAGAACATTGAAATCGCAAAAAATTTGGATAATTTAAGGAGTGAGAGATCTCGTTTAGAAAATAAAAGCTTTAATCATAACTTAACAAACCCAAACTATAATAATGATTACGAAAGGTTAAAACATGAAAATAATGTTTTAAAATCTGATAATATAATGTTTAAAGAAGAGCTAAATATGATGAATGAGCTAAACAGAAGAATAGACTCTGACTTAAATAAGCAAAGACTTCGAAAGTAAATTACTAAATTTTTATTTACTATATAAGTTTACTATATTTTTATTTACTCTATTTTTATTTACTTACATCTTTAGTCTTGAATTAGCAGCCGAACTTGAAAGAGGAGTTCAAGACAGAATTCAAAAAATGGCCGAGATAGATAATTTAAATGAGATTATTGTTCAATATAAGCTACAAGATCATAATATTAATGATCATTACAATCAAAAGTTCTTATCTGATAATAAAATACGTGTACTAGAATCTGACTTAAGAAAATGTAGGGAAGAAAAACAAAAATATGAAATCGACTTTAAAATTCTTAATGAAAAGCATACTGACTTTTTAAAAGTTTATAACGAAATGGATAAGGAATATAACTTTTTAAAAAACAAACAAAGTGAGGAAATTTTAATGTTTGAAGAAAGATTAGAAAAAGCGTTAAAAGATTTAGAAATATTACAAAGAGAAAATCTTCATTTGAGAACAACTGAAGGAAGATATAAGCAAGATATTACAAAAATGGAAAATCAAAGAGATAATTTTAGAGATAAGTATCATGACTTAAAAGTTAAAAATAACAAAATGACTACAAAAATGATGGAAGTAAATAAAAATTAATTTACAATAAATATTAGATTGAAGAAGAAGTAAAATCTCTTACTCATGAAAGGGAAACAGAACCATTTGAAAAATTACAAATGGAAAGCAACTCAAAAAAGTCAAACAACTTTTCAAACAACCTTTCAAACAACCTTTCAAATAACCTTCCAAATAATTTGAATTATAATACTAAAAACGAATTTCAAAGACAAAATTTCCAAAATGAAGATATAATGAAAAAAAACAATTTCGAAAATCAAAGACAAAATGTATTTAAAACTAAATAATTAATGCTTCTAATTACTATAAATATTTAATAAAATAGATAATAAAAGAACTTCAAGAGAAAGTACTAAAATATAAAGTCGATTTAAAAAAGTCAAGAGCAAAGAGACATGACTCATAAAATAAATATTTTTTATTTAATACAATTAAATTATACTTCAATATTACTTTTATATTAAATTACTGGTAGTATAAAGTAACAATACTACTTAATACTACCTTAATTACTTACTTATTATAATAATAATTATTATATTATAACTTTATATAATATATTATACTAAACAAATAAAAGCTAAATATTATAATATTAGAATAAATATTTCCAATTATAAAGTAAAAAATAATTATTTAGTTATTATAATTTAAACTTATTAATGAAACCTTCTTCTCAAAACTATTTTTGAATTTTAACAGCTCCTCAACCCATGAATTGGCGTCCATTTGATTTAAAGCAGAAAAAATAAAATTCTCCTCTGTAGGGAAAGATTTTATTTCAAAGCAGAACTCTTTCTTGTATTTATTTTTATCAATCTAAATAGTTATAAATAAGTAAGTAATATAGTAATATAATATTAAATGGTATTATTACATGAGTTATATTACAGCCAATTAAAGGCACTATCCTTTTTGGTAGTTTATTTGGTTCGTCAAAGTAAATTAAGCCGACATTGGATAGAACAAGGAACTTTTCATCGAATGTATTCTTAAATATTCCTAAACAGTATTTGGTAACCCAACCTAACTTAACACAGTGTTCGTAGTTTTGTTCAGTTACGTTTATTATTAAGTCTTTTATTGAGTATTTGATTTGAATTTTAATACATTCTGAGAAATAAAACTTAATGTCCTTTTTGTTAGGAAGAATGTAATTTTTTCTGAGGAAGGAAAGGAAGGCTGTTCTTCTAAAGATATTTACGATTAAGTCATCTCCTTGAGTGAAATGTAAAACCTAAATATGTTAATTGATTTATTTACTAGAAGATTGAAGTTTTTATTTGAAACTGTTATTCTAAATAAATTCTCCAATTTAAATATCGACTTTAGCACATCCTTTCCTGCATTTAGCAAATAAATATGTTTTTTGGTAACAATTAAATCATAGAAAACTTTGGACCTTACCATAGAACAGTCATACAAGTAGATTGAATCTGAAAATACTTCGCAATTTTTTTCATTATCCCATAACTTTCTTAAATATACTTCGCTTTTCTTGAATAAAAAGTCATAAGAAGCAGTCTCAACAAAATCAATAGTTTTTTTCCTTCTTTCTTCATCAACTTTCTTTTCTTCTTCAATCTTCGAAAAGTTATCCTCAGCAATACTAAGACTACAAGCATTTTCATTCTCTTCTTCTTTATTCAGTAATAGGAATACTGATGTTGTTTTAGCATAACCCATAGTACTTTGTGATCTATGATGACTCATCTTTTTCTCTTTAGTTGGGCTTGGTAGTTCTTCAACAAATTTCTCAATTTTTCTTCCGCTGAGTGTTAATTCTGTATCTATATCGTGATCTTCTAAAGTCGTTTCTCTTTCAGTTACTTTTTTCTTATGAGCTGTTAGAGCTTTAATTTGGTCTTGATTTAAGCCTCTGACTGTCTCTTCAGGTTCATCTAAATTTTCTTTGATTTCCATAAGTTGGTCCCAGTTAGGATTTCTTCGTAAGCTTTTTACTGGACTGTCTCTTAATGAACTTTTCTTAGCATCTCCACTTTTTGGATTTGGATTAGGATTCTCACCAAATGAAACTTTATTGACAGGCTTCTTTGGAATAGGCTTTCCATCTTCGTCATCTTCCATTATATTAATCTCATCAATAATTAAATTCTTATCATTCTCTTTTTTCTCTTGGCTAGCTTTAACCGATTTTGGACTGTTAGGGGCTGACTTATCATCTCCACGGTTCGGGCTTAGTAATACTCGTCTTATATCCTTAGAGGAAACCATGATATCTTCATGTTCTTTTACTTGTTTTAGTTTTAAATTTTTAATTTCAGCTGTTAGTTCGTAGATCATTCTCTTTTGTTCGAATATTAGTTCCTCGTTATCTTTATTAATGTCTTCTAATACTTTTTTTTGCTTTTCTATATCTGTTGATATTTTCTTTAGTTTATTATATCTATCTTTTAACTCTTGGTTATCAGCTGCTGGGTTGGAACCTAAGGTATTTTCAAGAAGGTGCTCGAAGTTTGCCATTGAGCCTGACTTTTGAAGTTTTCTGTTATTTTGTTTGTCTTGCTTTGCTCTTTCCTCAATATCCTTATAAGTTTTTTTCAATAAGAGATCATTTTCTTCTCGAGCAGCATTAAGTTTGCCATTTATTTTTTCGATTTCTAATCGTTGTTTCTTAATTTCTAAAGTATTTAAATTATTTTCTTCTTTGGCCTCATAAAACTTATCTTGTTTCTCTTTGAATTCTTTTTTTAAGTTTTCATAATTATCTTCTAAATTTTGTTGGTTTTCTTCAAGATGGGCAATATCTTTCAATAATTTATTTATATATTCATTATCTTGAGCTTTTTGCACTTTTGAGCTGACTGAAAGGTCAATCAAAGAGTTATTAGAAACTTTCTTTTTTAAGGTCTCATCTTGGTTATCTATGTATTGTTCCATTATTTGGTATTTTTCTTTAAATCTGTCGAGTTTTCTTGTTTTATGGAAGTTAAAATTTTCGGCCTTTTTGTTGTAAATCTCGAGATCCTTTAACTTTTTATAAGTCCCTTCGGTGTGGAATTGAATTTGGTCTAGAGTAATAGAGTTACCTTCGACTTGGACAATCTTATTATAAAATTGGCATACATGTTCAAAAATAATTTTAGTGTCGATAACAATTTTTTGAATGATTAATTGGTTTGAGTTTGCATCTTCTTGTAACTGTATTATTTCCTCTAATAGTTTGGTTCCTACATTCTCTTTTGCATTTTCAATATTTTTCTCCTTGTTTAAGTTTTCGAGCTCAATAGCCTGATCGAGCCTAGAGTTTGCAATTTTGAACAAGTCCATATTAATATATAATATACTCCCAGACTGTGAGCTTGAAATCTTATGAAAGAATAGTACCAGTAATTCTTCACTTAATGCATATCTATGTTTCTTCAATAGGGTTGGTATATCCTTTAAAAATATATGATCTTTCCCTTTTAACATAATTCCAATAAAATTCAAAAAGTCAGGTACATCGTGAATAGGAATCATTTCAAGGATCTCACTTAATGTCTGGTTATTTTCTTATTTTAGATTAAATAATAAAAATTACCTATTTTATCTTCTTTTAGTTCATAAACTTCTTGGTGGTCCTCCTCTGGTTCGTTATTATTTTCTACGCCACGATCAGTTTCTACTTTATATTTTTCACCTAGTTTTTGTACGAAGCCCAATGCTTGATCAAAATCATATTCTGCGTCGTCTTCTTCTGATTCTGTAAAAACTCTCCAAAATACATTTATATCATCGAATTCAAAGACAGAGTTAAGCTCAGCAAGACTTACAAAATATTCGAAGTTTACTATATTGAGAGATTTGCATTCTTGGAAAAAAGCTTCTATTTTCTCGTAAGTTGTTTTTTCATCTTCTCCATTTTGATCATGTTCCTTTAATGAATCGAAATTCAGATCCTTCATGCCTTGATTATGCGTCATTTTTATACTAAATTTAAGTAATAATAATTATTAATTATAGTAATAGAAAATATTAATTATAAAATAAGAAATTTCAGTTTAAAATTTAATAGCAAAATTATATTATTTGTAGTAAAATACTAATAGAATTATTAATATTAGTACTTAAATAATAACTTATAAAACTTATATATATAGATATAATTATTTATTATATTAAGAACAAATAATGTATTAACACAAATCATGTTATAACATGAAAGAAAAAATTATAACTTTATTAACAATATTCATTATTTATTATTTAAATTTGCAATATTCATATGTTATTATTTTCACAATCACCATATCCTTTGTGGTTTTCATTTTCAATATTGTAAGTATTATTATCAATATCGCCATTATTATCAATATTACAATTATCATGCATTTCACAGTTGTCATCAATTTCACAATTATTAACAATATCACAAATTCCAACATTATCATTATTTTCATCAACTTTATCATCATCGTCATCGTCATCATTATTATCATTATCATTATTTTTTTTAATAACTTTACTTTCATTCCAAACCCAAATTCTAGATGTTTTATCAACACTTTCTTTTTCTACATTATAAATATTATTGTTAAAAATTTCATGTCCAATAACAGCATTCTCAGTACTCTCATTGTTCAATGTATGTTCATATATTTTTATTACTCCATATTTACAAGTTAAGTCAGCAACCTCAGGTAAAATATTAGTCACAAATTCCTCTTTACTCATATTAAGATATCGAGACGATTCAAGTATTATTTCAGACTCATCCATATAGACACCTCCATCAAATAGCTTTTCTTTTGATTTAAATCTTGTAAGGATTAAATTATATATAATATTAGCCTTTTGTGCTTTATGATTTCGAATAATTTCACGTCCGAAGTAATATAATGCAACCGTTACTACAACAAAAAATAGTATTTTGAGCTTAATATCGCTGTTTGTAATTTTAGAGATTAGATTTTGAAACTCTTCAGGATAATAAATATAGTAATAAACTAAACATTTTATGCAAGTGATTGATAAACATATTTCGAAATTTTTAAAGTAATTAGTTAAGTTTGTATTGGTATTAATAATGTTATTGTCATTAATGTTGGTAGGATTGTTAGTATGATTGTTAATGTTGGTAGGATTAGTTTCATTATAGAAATCATATTTTGAATCTTGATTTATTTCGATGCCAGTATTTACAATTTTATTGTCATTATAGTTATTTTTGTCATTATTGACATTGTTATTTGAAAAATAATTATATTCCGATGTATCTGGATTCATATTGTTGTTATCTGTGGGTGTATTTAAGTTATTTGAATTAAGATTATATTCTAGATTATTGAAACTATTATATTTAGGTGCTAAAAAATTAAATGGGTTTTTGTTAGTTTCATCACATTCATCAAATTCATCACATTCATCAAATTCACCTTCAATGAATTTATTATCCTGATTATTTTGTTGCTCTTCTATATTTATAATCTGATTATTTTCTTGATTAACTAAATATTAATGAGAATTAAATTACTTATTTGATCAGAAAATATATATCTAATAAACTTACATTGGATATTTTCACCATGATCTATGAATGACTTACTTATGTTTTCTTGAGAAATTATTTGTGTAGTGTATTTAGGTTTACTTCCAACAATGACATTATCATTTATAGGAATATTATTATTTTCAATTGTGTGGTTGTTTTCAATAATGTTTTCTTGTTTATTATCATTATTATCATTATTTTCATTATCAACTGCATAATCATTATTTACTTCATCTATATCGATAATTGTGTCATCGTTTCTTTCTTCAATTGATTTTCTGATCTCTGGTGATGTAATATCATCAATTTGTGATAATATAATAACTTCTTTAGGAATCTCATTATTAATATTATTTGCTTTATTATTACTGCTAGCAATATCATTATCATTCATATATATTTCTGATTTTTGTTGACTTTCAGGGTTATTGCTATCCTCATTGATATTTATATAATTATTATCTTCTTTATTTTGCCTTATTTCAATTCCTAGATTTTCTACTTGAGAGACTTGGACTTGATCTTCTTGTCCTTCTTGTATATTAAGATCTTCTTGTTGATCTACATGTGCTTGCTTATTCTCATTGTGATCATTCTGAATATTGTCTAATTCTTGATGATAATTATTATGATTAGGATTAGGATTATCATTCGAATTGCAATTTTCATTTTGAGAAAAAGGAGAGAGATTAATAATAAAGTCATCCTTTTCATCCTTATCAACATTTTTACCGTTATCAAGATTATTTTCTTGATCTTTTTCATTCTCAGTCTCACTATCGTTATCAGATTTAATATTAGGAGTATGAGGAATATGACTATAGGCATTGTTGCTTCTATAAGTAGCTTCTTTGTCTTCTTTATTATTTAATATTTCTGATTCAGTAACATTTTCTGAACTAATATTATTATTGTTGTTAGTGTTTTGGTTATTATTCAATTTATTATTTTGACTTTTATTATATAAGTCTTCGACATGATTAGTAAAAATAATAGGATTAGGACTATTATTAATATCCGAGATAACTATATCTTCATTATAATAATTAGAGTGTTTAGACTGATTATCAGGACTATGTTGATTATTCTTATAACCCTCAATTTGACTTTGTTTTTCACTTTGTTTATTTATTGCTCCTGTAAACTTTGACTCTAACTTTTTTATTAATTCGGTAAAGTCTACTCTTTTTTTAGTTTCTTCACTTATTTTGTTTATTTGATTAGTAATAGTATTCTCAGTCTCTGTAGGTTCTTTTGATATTTGTTTTAGACTATCATTCCCATTTCTATGCCTGTTTAACCGTTTTTTACTAACTTTTCTGACTACTTTTGTTTTTTCATTTGTGTCATTAATGTTATTTATGTCATTTAAATCAATCATTTTAACGCTGTTTAAGCTATTAAAACTAAGTAAGCT
>Ga0100380_10007061_pt1 | contig 11300 bp, 9 predicted proteins | sample CryGeymeta201504_FD_80417 | JGI IMG/M metagenome (GOLD analysis project Ga0100380, IMG submission 80417) | Groundwater microbial communities from Crystal Geyser aquifers in Utah, USA - Crystal Geyser metaG 2015-04 | ecosystem: Environmental > Aquatic > Deep subsurface > Groundwater | place: USA... | reverse complement strand
TCAAGTTAAGCTATTATTTCTTACTTTTTTGTTCTGTCCTCTTCATCTATGCTTGCCTTGTTAGCTTCCCTCACCAACTCACTTATATTTATTAGCTATTCTCTCAAAATTGCATTTGCCCTTATCAGCTATTGCTTTTATCCATACAGAACATCTATTTTGCTTAGTTATTGTTGATTCTCATTCAATGCACGATACAAGGTTTCCTGTTCAATACTCTGTGCTTGCAGTTGTTTCTATAGAGATGAAATATAGCTCTGGAGAGAGGTCAGGTAACTATCCTCTGACATTTGAATATAGCAGTTATTATTATTTGTTCAGACTGGAAAGAAAATCCACAATCAAAAAGCGTTTAAAAAATTGGCGGAGTTTAAGAATAGTTAGATAGTTAGAAAGTGAAAATGCGGGAAGGTAATATAATAAGTGCGGTGGTAAGTTTGCCTGATCAGATTTAAATTATTACTTATATTGGAACTGATGCAGCACGAGTCTTCCGAACTCATCGACATGCTCTTCACCAAAACGGGAACTAAGTCAGATCCCTAGACTTCCAACCTAATCCGCACTCTCTTCTAGTCCCCCGCAGTACCACTCTCTTCACTCAGATTTTACTCTAGCACCTTAACAGTTTAGCTTCGGTTGACACACGTAGTGGTCTCGATCTCAAAAAGATATTCAAAATATACGATGTTATTGGCCACTCGAACAAAGACAGTGAGGTTCTTGTCCTTTTCGTAAGAATTCTTTTACTAATGTAGAATAAAGCTTTTAACGACTTAGTAACCGAACCCGCTTTCAATGCTTTCCTGACTTCCTCCAAAGAGCTCAAATACTTCTTTATTGTTATTCTCTGGGATAAACTCTTCAAAAATAAAAATTATGAGTTCGCCACCATCAGAGCACTAGAATTCATCGAGAAAGCAAAGGGATATCGTGAGCTATTCATCAACTGGCTTGATGATGTTCCCTCTGATTATATGAGAGTCATGCTGGCTGGCCTTCACAGTATGCTTGAGCTTTACTGCAACAATCTAGTGGAAAAATAGCAAACTGAATCAGGCAACAAATAAATCGGAACAAAATGCAATACAATATGCAATTTTATGGACATGGTTCACAAAAGTAACACAAACAAGCATCGAGTAGCCTTAAAGGAGTTCAGTAGCTCCTTCCTCACAAATTTTTTCCAGCCTGTCGAACAGATTAAGATTTACATCAATAAAGATCAGTATTTTAACTTCATCAGGTACCCTTTCCTTCTTGACTTCTAGTACAAATACAAACTCATTCAAATCGAATCTGTTTATGAGCAAAAGATGAATATAAAAAAAAATATGGAAAGAGGTTTGGCCGCCCTGATTCATGACTTTGATTTTCAATCAGGTAATTTTGGTATCGAGGGTCTTCTATACCTATGTATATCGGTCAGGAGAAACTTTATCTTGGATGACTCGATGGAAAAATTGGGGAAAGTTAAACAAAATTTGAGAAGTCCTTTGAAAATATAGTTCATTGGAGAGGAAGGGGCTGATGAAGGAGGAGTAAAGAACGAATATTTTGCTCTTCTGACCAAAGAGATCTTCAATCCTTACTTGGATATGTTTATTCCTAAAAGCAGCGGAAGGTTCTACTGGTTCAATGGATTTTCATATTAAATGCCTGTGAGGTTCGAGTTCGTAGGGATGCTGTTAGGTCTGGCTCTCTACAATGGTGTCCACCTTGATATTCACTTCCCTGAGATCACGTTCAAGAAACTGCTCAACAAAAGATATGAGTAATAATATGGCTTGGAAATCGTAGAAGACCTTAAATAAATCGAGCCATAAATATACAGATCTCTCAAAACAATTTTGGAGGCTAGTGAATCTTTGGAAGACCTTGAACTATACTTTAATATTCAGCTGGAATCTTTCGGAGAAACCATAGTTGAGGAATTGGTTGAGGAAGGAAGTCAAATTAAATTGACCATTGACAATCGAGAGTAATATTGCCTACTATATGTTGATTATCTGCTTAACAAGCACATCCATAAACAATTTTAACCCTTCAGAAAAGGATTCTATCGAGTTATCGGAGGTGGCATTGTCTAAACTTTCTAAGCTTAATAGCTGAGTGTGCTGATCAATGGAAAAGAAGAAATTAATATCTAAGAACTGGAGGAAAGTGCCACCTACTAGGGAGGCTACACTCGCTAAACTCCTGTCATTAGGTATGTTATGTCCTCATTTAGGTATTTGTGGGATTTCTTACATAAGCTGAACGACGAGGAGAAGAAAAATTTCCTGACCTTTGTTACTGGAACTGATAGAGTACCAATTGATGGCCTTAAATCTCTCAAATTCAATATTCAAAGGCACTCAAATACCAGCAATCTCCCGACCGCCCACACATGTTTCAATGTCCTCTTGCTTCCCGAATACGAAACCCAGGCCCAATTATAGAAAAACATGAGGCTGATTCTCGAGCACAATCAAGGATTTGGGCTGATCTGAATAACTATGTCAATCTTCAGATCTTCCCATATATATTATTTAATCTTTTTGAATATGTTCTGACAGGGCAGTCTTACTATTTGCAATAGCCCTAGACCAATATATACTAACTAATTATTCACATTCGAAAAATGATCATTTCGAACCAAGAAATCGCCATACACCTCCACCACATTCGCAATCTGAGTTTCCTCACTTCTGGCCGACACATTCTGAGATTATCATTGGCTGAAGTGCACAAAGGCAAACACAACAAAGCAACTCCAGTCTGTGTCATCGAACAGTTAGAAACGAAAGGTGATAACCTTTCCTAATTCGATTAGGAAAGCTTCGTCAGCAAAACTCTTTCGCTGAGGTCCACCTCTAATGTACCCATCCTACCATTCAGACTGACATAAACTAAGTATTCGTCTTCAAGCTTGACTCTCCTGTCACTAGCAGCAAATAGTAATAAACTCTTCTTCTCACAGCCTAACTCATCTGTCTTGATGGTGCCAAGCAGAGAATAACCTCCACATACCAAGGCATCATCAGTTGTCAAGCATAGCACTGCTACCTCTAGATGGATTTCTATGATCAATCTCCTTGCCAAATCGTTGGCAGCTTCCATCGTTGTGGCTATAAATTCTAGTTCAGGGAAGAGAGTACATGTCTTGACTTGAAAAGTTTTTGCTAGAAGTATTACTCTGGAAACGTGCAAGAAATAACGGAATATCTCAAAACTGAAGGCCGCAAGAATTATAGATCGCTTGTAGAAAATATAGGAAAAATATTCAAATAAAAAATATAGCTAGATTGTGTGGAGGATTAAGAACCTATCAAGTACAAAATTATGGAATCTCAAATAGATGCTTGGGAAGGATAGACATAAATCGGCTCATGGGATGATTAAGATATGAAGATGGCTGGTAAAAAGAGAAAACAAAGAATATTTTCAATCACCAACAATAACAAATGCGAGAAGTATACTATCCTTGAAAAGATTATGCATGAAAATGCACAGGATATTTATCAGCTTTGGAGAGACCTGCTTCAGAAGCTTTCAACACCTCCTGCTCTTTCTTTCATTCTCGAAGGAGCGAAACTTTATCATAAAAAATTGACATAAAAGACAAAATAATCTGTTTCAAGTTTCAAAGGTAGTTGGGACAAAGAACTCTATGGTGATTAAGAGGCAATGAGAGCAAAATTGGCCAAGCAGCTGAGAAACAAAAGCAATGAATTTCATACTGATCTGAATCCTTCCGTACACAAGGAGTTTCCAATAGTCAACAAACAATTTTTTACAGAAAAGAGACCTATCATCTTCGAAGAAAGGGCTTGTAAGCCTGGCTACCAAGAAAACAAAGAAGCTGCTGAAGTTATGTTTGTCTTGGTCCATGGTCTCGGTGCCTGCCGGCTAGATATGTAGAAAATGAAAATCGAGCTGAAGAGGTATTATGAAGGAAAGATAAAAATATTCGTGTCCTCCTGCAATGAAGGACGAACAGAAGGGGACATTGAGGGCATGGGCATGAGACTTGCTTCTGAGCTTGATTACTAATTTTCAAAAACTAGCTGCTTAGCTAAAATTTGTTTTATTGGTCACTCAATGGGAGGCCTTATAATTCGCTAAGCTCTTCCTAGGCTTGAGAAATTCAAAAAATCATTCCATCGTTTTGTAAGTCTATCTAGTCCTCATCTTGGATATGTTTACTCGTCCTCAAAGTTGGTGGATGTAGGATTATGGTTCATGAACAAGTTCAAAAAGTGCACTTCGATTATGCAAATGAACATGACTGATAACTAGAATCCTGAAAAGACCTTCCTCTATCGCCTTTCACTGAAGCCAGGCTTAGAGTGGTTCGATAAAGTTGTCTTTCTTGGGTCGCATCAGGATCACTACGTCCCTTATTACTCTGCTAGGGTTCAGAAACATGATGAGAGCATCAGAGATTCCCAAAAGGACAATAAAAGCGGCAACATTCACTGCAAAATGGTCGACAACATGCTTTCTGGTATAAAGGGGAGTATTCTTAGACTTGATATCAACTTCAATATCTCCGAACAGTAAATACTTTTTTATTCAGAAGCTTAGATAACTTCATCGGAAGAGCGGCCCATATCAACTTCATTAACAACGTATAAATGCTCAGAACCTTCGTTTTGGCAGGCCGACACTTTTTTTTCTGATTTTTTGGTTATAATTTATTGCATAAGAGATATATTAAGAATCACATGGGACATAACTATTAGGAAGTTTCAATCTATTTCCACTTCTTGATGAAAGGATGAAGTAAAAGTTTTGATGCCGAAGGCCGCTCTTTTGGATTTTTCTTCAAAGCATGGTTCAAAAAATTGCGCATCTAAATTGACCCTATCGACATGTGAAACTCTTATGTAATAATTTTGTTAAGCTAATTCTTATGTTTGATGTTGAAAGGGTTACTGCCTGTAAAAAGTTCAAAGGCTAAGGCTCCTAGGGCCCATATATCAATCTTTTCATCATATCTTTATCCCATCAAAATTTCGGGTGAAAGGTACAAAGGTGTGCCACAGAGAGTTTCTCTTAGCTAGCCGAGCCCTTTGTTGCAAAGGGTGGATTCCCCAAAATCACATAGTTTCGGAAACCCCTGAGTATTATGCTATTTACATGAATTAGGACAATGTTTTAAGGCTTAAGGTCTCGATGAATTATATTGTTTGAGTGCAGATAGTTGACGGCATCTAAAATGTTCTTCAAAACAAATGATATGGTCTATTCCTTCAGGGTTTGTTTCTTCTGGAAAAGTTCGAAGAGCTGTCCGTCAGTCCCTAACTCCATAAACAAGTAAACACACTGCTAGTCGCTAAAAATTGAGTATACTGAAAGAACATAGTTATGAGTGACGAAGGATTGTATCTTGAGTTCTTTGATAAGCATTTTTAGCAACTATTACCTTCCTCTTGCTGTATTCGAGTTGCAGTCCTCTTTCAGGAAGACCTTTAGTGCGCCTACGAAACCTGTTTAAAGATGTCTGAATAAGATTGGAAGTACACTGCCAGAAATACAGTTCCATGTTTACCTTTTCCAAGCACTTTGATTAATTTGAAATCCTTGATTGTTATTTGCTTTCTTTTGTGCTGCTGGCGCATGCTGTCTTCGGTCTCTCGAAGGTTGATGTCCTTAAGTTTCCATTTCAATTTTTTGCTGCTTTTTGTTGATTGATTCAGTTCGACCTGTGATGAATAAAAAAGATTTTATGAAGATTTTAATGCAAAGTTGTTTAACTGAGTCAATTTGATATGTTGATAAGATGGATTTGACCTGATGAACTGTTTCTACATTTAGCTGCTGTTGAGACCATCCTTTCTAGGTCTTGGCTCTTTTTGTAGGGATTTTCCATATATTATTTGAGTAGTCGTCCTGAAGCTGGCTTATTTGTCGCTCATTTATTGGAATTAATATTAAAATATAACTCTCTTCTTCCTGCCTGACTAAATATATGAACTTGGATTCCATCACTTTCTAATTGTTAAAATATTATGAAACAGTGATAGAGTAGCATTATTGGGTCTTTTATAATAAATGTTTGCATAAATAACCACCCTCATCGCCATCGCGCTCTTCATCGGCATTTCCACAGTAGCAACTCATTTTATGCAGTCATCGGGAGTCGGTGGAGGCACCCTTATCAACCTACTCCTCATTGAGGGCTGGAATTATTCAGCTAAGGAGAGCATCATAGCCACCTATGTATTTTTGATGGGAGGAGCCTTAGCAGCCACTCTAGTCAGTGCCAACAAGGTGACAAAGAAGGGAAAAAGATTGGTTGATTACGATCTGGTTCTGCTTACCTTGCCCATGATGATGTCAGGGACCATCTTTGGAGTATACCTTTCCTCATATAGACAATGGTTAACCATTTAATTTCTGAAAAAATGGTGACTGTTATTTTCATCATTCTCATCTTGTACCTTATGAGAATCACCTATACCGAAATAACTCAACCAAATCCACCTCTTCTGCCTTAAGAAGCAGACTCGATTAATAAGGAGTTAATAGAGATAAATCCCAAACCTTAGGACAATTAGAGATTGTCATAGATTCGGTCCGAAGAGAAAAAGTTGGTGCCTGTTGATAAGATCAAAATTGTCCTACAAATATATGTTTACACTGTCTTCCTTATTCTGGTCAGAGGAGGAAGCAGTTTTCAGTCAATTATTGGCCTTTAGGTATGCAACATTGGGTCCTATGTCTGCGCTATTCTTCATCTTTTGCTATCCTATCTCTACAGCAAAAGTATAGCTATCAGAAAATTTCAGCAAGATTTGGAGAAGTAAAGCTTGGGGTATGTGCCAGAAGATGAGTAGGAAAAAATGACTGAGGAGAAACTGAGAAAGAGTATGTTTAACGGCTTTTTGGCTGGACTACTGGGAGGATCTGTCGCTGTAAGTGGAGGTATTGTGCTGATGCCCCTCTGGTTAAGAGCTGGCATCGACAAGGATATAGTCGTCAACAGCACGGCTCCTCTTATTTTTTTCGGATCATCAGTCTCCTTCCTCATATCTGTCCTCTTCTCCCTTTATGACTCGTACTCTACGGTTTTGCTTTTCTTTTTTATCAGCTTTATATCAACCTTCTTCATAAAGCGTAGTAATTTGCTTACTTAGGAAAGATATTGATGCTGATAGAGAAGCATCAGATGAGAAAAACGCAATACACAATTTTATTTATCTTGATGGTCGTATCCTTATTCACCTTTTTGCCAACACAGTACCACAAATACAAAATCAACGATATAACATTCTCGGACTACGATACTTTTTGTTGATATTTTAGAGTTTATGCATAAAGATACATATCAGCGATTTTCTTATTTTTTTTTGCTTGAATAGCGGCCTTATCTGTTCATTTAATGGTCTCGAATTTCATCATCAAATTACATCCTTTCTTATTAGCTCACCGGCCTTTTACCTGCAGCTTCTTCTTCTCTCTACTCGATTATTTTCCTCATGGTTTTCTACTTCGATTTTAGACTCTCAAACTAGCTTCTGGTCAGTTGAAAGAACCTTTTATTTTATCTGTTAAAGCCTAAAGGAATTCTACCCAACTCACCATCATATCTATTCTTTTTTATATCAAATACTTTATAGCCATCTCTATTCTGTATGATCCAGACATTATCTGCCTCCTGAATTGCTTTGCTGGTACCATAGATGGAGTGCAGCCCTATATCCTACCCGTCCTATGTCTTTCTGGGGTGAATTACAATAACAATATGCACTTTGTAGTCAATGCTCAGCTTCCGAAGCCTTGCAATCAGTTTGTCCTGGAGTTCAAACCTTTGGTATCCTTCTGCTTGTCCAGAAAGCATGAATTGCAGAGTATCAAGTACAATAGCGTATATAAATTCTTTTTCGATCGTATAGATGATTGTTGAGATGATCTTATCAATGTTTGTTGATCCATAAAACTTCATGAATTGGAGAGGCAAATTCTAAAACCTGTCAGCATAGTACTCGAATTTACTTAGATTTTTTGTGAGGTTTATGTTGCTGAACTGGTTCAGCATATGGGCCATAAGGACCTCGTTCTTTACTTCAAAACTACCCCACAGAACTGGGCTTTTTCCTTTATTGGCCTGACAAATATCCAGAAATAATTGCGAAAGGAATGTTGTTTTACCACTTCCAGTTGGTCCTGACACCACTGTGAGTTCTCCTGGCCTTATTCCTTTGATTTTTTAATTGAAGTACGGTAACCATTATACTTTAACCCCTGTGAGTTTTTAATGATTGTGTAAGTTGCCGAGGATTTATTCTCTGAGAGAACCAAAACTAAGAATATTGCTTTGAGGAATTGTTTGAGCTTTATCAATAAGCTCTATAATTTAATCAGCTCTATTATTTTGTAAGAAATCGTTAGCGTCCTTTGCATCCTTGTCATTATTCTTAACGATATAAGTTCGCTTGATCCCCAATTTTTCAGCTATCCTTTATACATTTAGAGTCCCTGCATCATCATTGTCCATCCATAAAATTATTTTTTAAAAATTTTCAAAGCATTGAAGAAGAGCATCAGGCAGATTAGAGGCTCCCTGAGGTAGTGAGACAGCAGGCAGACCAGCCACTTGATATACGGTCATAGCATCAAACTATCCTTCAGTAATAACTATCTTTTTGTTTGCATCCTTGAGCAAGTTATACCCAAATAGTCCTTTGGGACTATTTGCTGGAATTTGCCTCATGAACATTTTGGTCGCCTTGCTTGCTCCTCTGCACTTTACTTTGGCAAGCAGACTCCAATTATTGTTGTACTTGAAATTTTATTATTCCTGCTTTTATAAATACCCTAAAGCCTCAGCCTTTAAATCAATTTTTCTGCACTATTTTTTGTACATGTAGAGAGGAAAGTATACAGATTTTACTCTTATGTAGTCTCCATCTTTATCAGCGTACTCTTCATCTCCTGCACCAATATTGAATTCTTTAATAGTTTGTTATGTAAACCCTCTCGACTTAACATAGTCAAGCACATCTCTGAATTCCTAGGTAAAAATGTTCTTTTTTATGGGAAAATAGTCAGCTTCTGAAAGAACATTTTGTTTTTGACCTGAAAATGACCCGTGCTGACTAAACTGCTAACTGATTGTTGATTCACCACTTATCCCTAGAACATTATCCCTGAATTAATTCCAATTCCCCTTACTACTGCACCTGAAACAGTGAAAATATCCGTATTCTTTGTTTATATTCAGAGTGTACAGATTAGAACGTTCTTCATAATGAGGCTTTGGACAAAAGTTGCAATATTTGACCTTGTAGGTTGTTGGCGAATCTGTATATTATATGTGATGAGCATCTAGAAATTCCCATACTGGAGTTTTAGGCTTATGGTTCTTGTACTTTGTGAACTAATCACTTGTGCTAAAAAGGTATCCTATTTTGGTGCTTCCCAGTACATTCAACAGACTCGTAGTTTTGTGCATGCAGTGGGAACCCCTGAATATACTTGTTCCAAAAGGATAGCATCGTTTTGTTGCCAGCCCAGACTGAGTAATTATATTGGGATAAGAGATGAACTAATGTGCCCGGTAAAGGAATTGCCGTCGCGCTAGTATTTTCATTTATATTTAATTCAGATTATTGCTACAAATTACAAATCCCATCATAGTCTGCTCTCAGATTCAATGCCTCCTAAATTTTTATCTCCATATCCGTATTTCTTGAGAAATGCTCTTAGTTGCTCCTTTTCAGTGATTCCTAGGACAGGGAAGCGATGGCCAAAAGAATGGTATATTATCTCTGGGTTTTCGAATAAAGTTGGGCAAATGATCAGGCGATTAAAGAGAAAATCTTCCACCGAGAAGAAATGAAGATTGGGAATGCTCAGTCTTTTATATCCCAGGCTTTTCATATCTAACCTGAATCCATCTGCGCTAAAGTTAATAAAGAATTTTATGTTCCTAATGATAGGCCAATCAATCAGCCCCTTTGCTTGATACCACAATAGTTTTTGAAAAGCCATAGATCCCTGGCTGAAGCAAAGAGCCCCATCATAATAATCCGAGGCTTCCTAAAGGATTGTTCTCATTTTGTTGACGACCTTGATTTCATCCTCCATCTTTGTTGTTTTGTCTGAATAAATATTGACTTACGCAACCTTGCTGAGGAGTACCAAGCATATGGCGGTCCTTTGAGGTTTTTGACAACCTTAGGGTCCCCAACCATAGCAAGGGGAATCTATTCTGGTCCATTTACAAAAATGAACTAAGCCAGGTTCTCTACATCTCTTCTGAGTATTTCGGTCTGCATTTTCATGAACTCCGCATTGGTGCCATAGCCATGCATGCACAACAATTTGAGCTTTTTCCTGGGTGTTTCTTTTGACGTCATGTAATAATGCCAGCAATACTATAAATCAATCGATTTCAAGAAAAAATACTATATTATCAGCAAAGGAATCTCTTGAAGCCGAACGATTCCTGAAGCTGAAGCTACACCTTGTCAACTATTCGGGCATTACTGTTGAGACTGCTCAAAAAAGCATGCTAGCCACCCACTTTTGTGAGATTATGGTCACGACTGAGACTGCTTCTGGAGGAAGAAGATCTGTTGCTTTTAGAGATTGAAACATACAGCTTTTGTCCTGATTTTTTCCTGCTATTGCCTGCTGTTGATTCCTCAACTATTTTTGGTTGTCTTTGTCGCTTGATCTGCTCGAGTGTCAATATTTTCCATTCACTTTTCTTGCTATTCATCTACTCTAGCTTGTTGCCACTCACCTGTTATCTGGGATTAGTCTTCCACAAATCCTAATTGTTTTCATCTCCTGGAGAAAGATGGCGGGTTCTATAAATAATTTCAGGGCATGTCTATCGCTTTTTGTGGTGGCTCCTGCCATGAAGGGCCACAGGCATTGATTATTTTCTAGGAGTTGAGTATTGTTTATAGCCGGGCTATCCATCAATAGATGGATGGTGGCGATCGGTGCGACTGTAGCTAGTCCGAGTTGTCAGCTTCATTGAAAATTATTAATAATCCGAGTTATTTTTTTATTCGGATAATAAAATCATCAGATCTGCACAAAAATACATTTGAACAATCATTCTTCCTTTAGCCTGCAGCACACCCTTTTCCATTTTCTGCGTCTTAAGGTGGCTAAATGTGAGTGTGGCTTGAATTATTTTTTGATATCGTTGGCGTATTGAAATCCATCAGAGTCCACCAGACCCTCATAATCGATTTTCCACTCTTCAATCCATGCCCATCCTTCAGGTGCCATTTACCGGGGAAACACCAAACAATCAGATTCCTCATCTGAAAACTTTTTTTTCTCATCTTGCC
>Ga0100380_10007055_pt1 | contig 11307 bp, 5 predicted proteins | sample CryGeymeta201504_FD_80417 | JGI IMG/M metagenome (GOLD analysis project Ga0100380, IMG submission 80417) | Groundwater microbial communities from Crystal Geyser aquifers in Utah, USA - Crystal Geyser metaG 2015-04 | ecosystem: Environmental > Aquatic > Deep subsurface > Groundwater | place: USA... | reverse complement strand
GGAAGCAACTTTTCATTTGATTGACAATAATACTAAAAAAATCTTTAAGATAACCAAAAAAGAGAGTTTAGAAAAAGCTCACTTGGCTATGGCAGATTTATTTATAGAAAAATTAAATACAGGGACTGTAGTTTTATCTAATGGATTGGAGTTGAAGAAAGGTGATAAATTAAATCCTTACTCTTATTCAGAGACTCTACAAGAAACTATTATTGAAAAGGCTATCAAACATCATTTTGAGCAAGAAAAAGAATATCTTACAAGATCGGTCAAGATAAAACCATTGACCTTATTTTTTATTGATAATATAGATGAATACAGAAATCAGGATGGATATATCAGAAAGACAATTGAAAAGTATATCAAAGCTGAGGCAGAGCATCTTTTGAATACAGAAAAAGATATTTTTTATAGATCTTATTTAGAAAAAACTTTACAGGATATTAGTAAGACTCATGGAGGATATTTTTCCAAAGATAATACAGAAAAAGATGAATTAATTGAAAAAGAAGTTAATGAAATCTTGCATGACAAACAAGCTGTTTTGAGTTTGGATAATCCAAGAAGATTTATTTTTTCTAAATGGACATTGCGAGAAGGTTGGGATAATCCAAATATTTTTCAGATTTGTAAGCTTAGAAGTAGCGGATCAGACATTTCAAAATTACAAGAAGTGGGTAGGGGGCTTCGTTTGCCTGTCAATCAATATGGAAACCGAGTCAAAGACGAACAATTTTATCTGAATTATTTTGTAGATTTTACGGAAAATGATTTTGTAGATAAGCTTGTGAATGAGATTAATAAAAAATCTGGAGCAATTTCAAGAGAGATAATTTATACCAAGCTTGATGAGGGTATGATCAAAAATATCATAGAAAAATATCATATTACTGAAGAAAAATTGTTGGAAGATTTGGATAATAAGGGGATTATTAAGAGGAATAATAATTTTAAGGAAAATGGTTATGAATATATAAAATCAGCATACCCACTTATTTTTGATGGAATTGATTCTAATAAAATTAGAAAATCTACTGATTCTAGAAAAAAAGTTGCGATCAGGGCTGAAAAATATACTCAACTAAAAGATTTATGGGAAAAAATTAATCAGAAAGTTATTTTGGAATATAAAATAGCAAATGAGTCGAAATTTGAGCAAATTTTTACTGATTTTCTAAGAAATTCTTTTTTTATGCTGGAAGGAGCTAGGGAGAAAACTAAAAAAGTTAGTATTGAGAATAATCAAGCTATGGTAAGAGAAGAGCAGGCTATTTATGGAAATGATAATATTAAAATTAGCACAATCAAATATAGTGAGTTTTTAGAGCAATTATCTCAATTGCTTAATATAAATATAAAAACTATACACAAAGCTTTTATAAGTACAGATTTGCACCTTAAAATAAATAATTATCTGAATCAGTTGAATCTAAGAGCTTTTAAAACAAAGTTTGATAATTATCTTATGTATAATGCGATCAATCAATGCGGTGTAGAATATCAAAAAATATCAAGTAAAGTTCACCCTACCAAATTTACAAATCAAGATGGAGAGCCAAAACAAGAAATAAATTCTTCAGATATAGGTGTTTTTCCTGCGGATGATAGAGTAGCTGAAAATTATTTATTTGACAAAAGTTTTTATGATAGTGAGCTTGAAAAAGATAATATCAAGACAAATCTTTCTGAAATAACTGTTTTTACCAAAATACCAAAAAATTCTATCAAAATTCCTGTGGCTGGTGGTAAATCTTATTCCCCAGATTTTGCTTATGTTCTGAATATGAAAGATGGTAATAAAAAGCTTTATTTTATCGTTGAGACCAAAAATACAGATGAGCAGAGTTTAAGAGATGAAGAGAAGCAAAAAATTAGATATGCCGAAAAATTCTTTGGAGATGATGTCAAAATCAAATTTAAAAAGCAATTTAGCAATCAGAAGATAGCAGATTTGGTGAGTGAAGTTTGGGGTGGGGGAGAGATATATGGATAAAAAATAATGGCCCTATATAATTATAAGGATTTCTGGGAGTATTGTTTTTAAAAATTTAATTTATAAATATCTTTTGAGATAATATTTGTAGAATTTCTTTATGAATGTTATTATTAAAATAATCTATTACAAAATATATTCTAAATAGTAGATTGTTTTTTAAGTTATAATAAACAATAAATTTATGAAAAATACATACCTAAAAATATTTGCAGGATTTAGTTATATTGCTATGATTGGAATGAACTTTTTGGCCAATGCTTTACCACTAAATAACCGCCTTACAGGTGCAATATCTGATTCTTATCCTAATCTTTTTGCTCCAGCTGGTCCAGCTTTTGCTATCTGGGCTTTGATTTATCTTTTGCTTGGAGGGTATGTAGTTTATCAGTTTTTGAACAAGGATAAAAAAATAGAAATTCTTTTGAATAAAATTAACCCACTTTTTATAGGTACTTCTTTAGCTAATATTGGATGGATATTTACATGGCACTATGATTATATCGGGATATCAACTCTTATGATGGCTATATTGCTTTTGTTATTGATTAAGATTGCTGATATAATTCGTGCCGAGAAATTTACAAAACTTGAAAAACCTATTATTAAGGAAGCTTTTAGTATTTATTTTGGTAGGATTACGGTTGCATTTATTGCTAATATAACTATATTTTTGGTAAGTATTGGTTGGAATGGATTTGGAATCTCTGATTTTATTTGGACAAGTATTATATTAATTGTAGGAGCTATGATTGGTATAATTAGGATGTGTAAGGATAGAAGTATATCATATGGGCTGGTTCTTGTATGGGCATTTTTCTGGATACTTTTTAAGCATTTGTCAGTTGATGGATTTGATGGAGAATATCCAATAGTTATTGCTACTGTTATAATTTGTTTGATACTATTTGGATTTTTTGTTGGTAAAATCATTTATACATCAAACAAAAAACAATAACGGCGGAGTAATTCACAAAAATAAGAGCCCTAGATTTTATCTCTAGGGCTTTTGGTTAAATTAGTTCATAGTCAGCATGGATACTATTGAGAATTCTTTTGTAACCTTGTCTTTGGTTATGGATATATTGTTTTCTAATTCTTTTGTATTCCCCGTGTTGGTAAACATGGCGATTGAATTTGTGACAGGAACTAATGTCTTTAGCTAAGACACTACTGCAATCTAACATGTATTCATGGTTATTTTTTTGCATATACACTAGTTGTAAATTACAGTTAATAGCATATCATATATCTTAATTTTGTCAATAGTAATTATCAAAAAATATAAAAATTTTGAAAAAATTACTTAATTTGATATACTAGATATAATATTCATACCAAACTAACTTTAACTTTATGTTTGAGCCAAGTCCATTTAATTTAGCATTACACTGTCTTTATAGTATCAAAAATATTGGACAAGGTGGATTATCTAAAATTATTAAATATAAGGATCCAGTAAAGTTCTTTAATAATGCTAATTTAAAAGATTTTGAGAATGTATTTAAAGGTAAAGCTCTAGATATTTATCAAGAATATCATAAAATTGATAAAGAAATTCTTTGGAGTCAAGAAAAAGCATATTTTTTGGATAGTCAAATTCAATTAGTTTCTATCAAAGATGAATTATATCCAAAGAGTTTATTAGAAATCTCTGCTAAGCCAACTTTATTATATTATAAAGGAAATATAGAGAATCTAGGGAATACATTAGCTGTTATTGGTACAAGAAAATTTTCTCAATATGGCAAGAAGGTTTGTACACAGATAGTCAAAGAAGTATCAAAAGCAGGAATGGTGATAGTAAGTGGTATGGCTCTTGGGATAGACAGTATTTCTCATCAAGCTTGTCTTTTGGCAGGAGGTAGAACAATAGCTGTTCTGGGTGGTGGACTTGATCCTAAAGTTATTTATCCAAAATCAAATTTAGGTTTAGCAAAAGAAATTGTTGAGACTGGAGGAGCTTTGATTAGTGAATTTAGCCCAAAAACAGAGCCTAGAAAAGAGTTTTTCCCTATGAGAAATAGGATAGTTTCAGGAATCTCAAAAGGCTTACTTGTGATAGAAGCTCCTTTGAAAAGTGGAACTATGATTACTGTTAACTTTGCTTTGGAACAAAATAGAGATGTTTTTGCTATTCCTGGTAATATCGATCAGAAAAATTCAGAAGGTACAAATTATCTAATATCTGAAGGAGCAATTGTGGTTCTAAATGAGAAAAGTATTTTAGATCAGTATAATATAGATACAAATTTGGAAGTGAGGTTATTGACAGAATTTACAGAAATAGAACAGAGAATTATACATATTCTGAATGAAAAATCTTATAATCTAAATTCTCTTAGCCATAAATTAGATATGGATATTACAAATCTGATGACGGAAATATCTATGATGGAACTTAATGAGATACTAATCAGTGACTCTAATGGATATTATTCTTTGAATATTAGAATACAAAGTTAAGTTAAAAATTTTTATTTACTCTTTTTTCATCTTAAAATCAATACAAAATTAAAAAGTCTCACTTTTGTGTGAGACTTTGGTAAAATGGATTAATCTTTGAATTGTTTAATTAATTGTTCAAATTCTTGCTTTTGCTCCGGATCAAGAGGACCAGAACTGGTACCTTTAATAAATCCAGAAATTAACCTTCTCTCATTATAATTCAATATTTCTCCTTTTTTCAACTTAATTATAAGAGGAGTGTAGAAAAGAATATTTTCTTGTAATCTTGCATCATCACAGATTTGTTTAGCTTTTTTAAGCTCAAGATGCATTCTAGGAGACATCCAATTATAATTAAGATCATTTTTAGAGAAGTAACTTTGATAAAGTGTCCTTAAGCTACCTAAAAATTTATCTATACAATTTACTTTTTTATTAGAACTATCATAATATGTTCTAATTTGGGTTCTTTCCACAGTTTTTTCATCAATATCTCGAATAAATTCAGGAGGAACTTGTTTATGAAATTTCATATACCAAATTAGATTCCAGACTTGAAGATATTTTTTTACAATCATTCTTTTTGAATGCCAATCAAAAAGTTTTATTTGTTCTTCAGTAGCATTAGGATAATTTTTTCTTTTGGCATTTTGACATTTGCCGCCTAAATTAATAACTTCCCCTTTAAAAGTTTCTATTTTATTTTTAATAGAAGGTCTTTTACCATTAATTTGAATATAATTTATTAATTTTTCCCAAATATCTTGATCCGAAAGAATATTAAAATTGTGAATTTTCTCTCTCCAATTAATTAAATCCTGATTTAATTTAAAGATTTTTGATACCTTATGTATGTTTCCATAAATAAGCTTACTAAGATGTTTTCCCATCTTACTTTCATTTACATCTTTAGAAATTACAGAAGGAATTTTATAATTTTTCTGCATAAAGTATAGAGCTTCTTTCAGATAATAATCTCTTTTCGTTAATATAGAATCATATTTTGTAAACCAACTCTCATAATCATTTGGATTAAGTAAACAAAAGTGATTTTCATTTTCATTATCATTATCAATAATAATTTTAGATTCTTCTCCTATTATTTCAGAAATTTTAGCAACAGCTTGTGCTGTATATGATTGATATCTGATAACACCATGATTATAAGAGAGATTATGCAATGATTCATAAGACAAGTTTAATAAATAAATTCTTTTATAATCTTCATCTTTTATATCAAGAATTTTATCACCGTCAATAATATATATTTTATGATCATGAGTATATTGTAGGCTTTCCATAATTATTACTGATTTAGAATAACCAAGAAGACTTACCATAAAATACTTTTGCTTTCTTTCAGGAGATTGCTCTACACTATAGATAACATTTTTAAAATTACCATCATCATCTACATGTCCAAGTTGATCAAGAATAAATACTAAATTTAGATATCTTTCTTTTGCTATAGGAGAATCAAGATATTCTGGGTCTGTATTTAGATTTGGATTCGCATCTTTGATTTGATCAGATTTAGAATTAGTTAATTCATCACTATTAGCTAAGTAATCTTTAATTTGCTGAATAATCTTTAAAGAATAATCATCTCTATGCTCAAATCTAAAGACATTTGGTAGAGAATTCAATTCTTCTTTAGTTTTACCAAGATACCATTCTCTTTTTTTATCACCAAAGATAAGATAGATCACATTCCCATAAGCAAAGCTCTCAAGAATCATTATATTTGCTTTCAGGTTTTTTAGCGAGAAAGCTATATAACTGTGTTTTCTTACAGTATTTGGATCTGTAATACCTCTGTTGTGTTCAATATTCAAAAGGCATTTTGCTAAATCTTGTTCTTGATAAATTTCTTTTAAAATCTCAAAAAAATTCTTTAGATAATCTAGATTTAGATAATTATTAAGCTCAAAATTACCTTGATTAGGATCAATTAATAAATCTTTATCATCGGTAGGAACTCCATATTTATTCCAATTTATAGGAAAGAGTTTATCTAGAGTAGATAAAACTATCCCTGATAGGATAGTGAGTTGTTCTTTTTCTTTAACTAGATTAAGAAATGATGATCCAGAAATATATTCTTGTTTAATTTTTCTTAACCAAGCACACATTTCTTGTGATTTAGAAATTAGTCTTGCTGATGCATTACTAAATTTAATATTCTGATAATAAGTAATTAGCTCATCTAACTTGATAATGATTGTGTCATTCATAAGAAAATCCCTATTTTTAAGGTACAATTGACTTTAGTATTCTAACACAATTTATTTTTTTGTCAATCAAATATTACATTATTATAATTGATGTTTAAAATAAAAAATAGACTCAAATTAATGAATCTATTTTTTGTTTAAGTATAGATATTTTTACTTAGATGAAACAAGTACTTTATTAATACTATGGATAACACCATTACTTGCCATTATATCACTTTGTCCAGTTGCTCCAAATTCATACCAAATTGGGCTACCTGTAAATATTTCATTAACAAATAATTGAGAATCATTTTTATTTATATCTACAAACAATGTCATCCTTCTTTGAGGATATGATGTTTGTACTTCAATACTATTTTTAGTTTCATTTACTTTAGTTCTTACATCTGAAACTTTATAATTACCTTGAATTATATGATATCTTAATAATGCTTGCAAAGAAGCTTTATTTTCAGGTTTAATTAAATTATCTAATGTTTCTTTAGGTAATAATTGAAAAGCTTGATTTGTAGGAGCTAATATAGTTACTGTTGTATTGGTTTGTATTTCCTCAACCATATCAGCTTTAATCAGTAATTCTCTTAGAATACTATAATTCTCTGCATTGATTATTAGATCAACCACATTGTTTTTAGCTAAAGTAAAAGAATTCTTTTTTGTAGAATAAGTATCTTTTGTGTCTAATGTACCCCCATAAGCAATCTCTGATACTAAAGTTTGGTTAAGTGGTAAAATTTTATCAAATTTGAATCCATAATTTAAGAATTCAACTTGAGAGGTAAATCCTCTTTTGGTATCATTTTCTATCAAATATACTGATTTTGAATCAGAAATTAAACTTCTGTCTTGAGGTCTCATCATTTCCCCTCTTGGGATTTTGTTAAATAAATCTACTGAAATAGGCCTTACCATATCCCAACTTTTGTAATTAGATAGGAATGTTTGAACATCAGGAAATGGTCTTAATTTCCCGTCTTCTATCTTAGCGACTTGACCATTTGCAGTAACCAAAGACCCATTGACTTGCCAATTGGAGTCTTTATAATCAAATTCAGTTGGATGGATATCAACTGTAGCTTGGCTCACTAATCTAACATCACTCCATTTATAACCAGCTCCTAATAGAACTCCAGGATTATCTATTCTTCTTTTCATTCCATCTTCAATCACATATACATTAGGACTAGTATTTGCTCTAATAAGCATACCACTTCTTATAGGCATAGCTTTTCCAGTTGGAATAAGATCAAATGTTGCTTTATCTATCACCTCAACATTTTGATAACTATAATTATAACTATCAAAAATTTCTGGATTAATAAAAGGATATTTTACTCCATTCTCAAGAAGATAAATACCAGTATCTGAAGTTCTTATCAAAGCTCCATCAGTTAATAAAACTTTTAGGTTAGTATTAGTTTGATTTGTTGTATATAAGGGAATATTTTGTTCTGATGCACTAACTACATTATAACCAGTTATCAAAGATAAACTTGATAATATAGCTACAGAAAGTAATCCGAGCTTAATTCTACTAGAATTTTTCATAATATAAATTTATATAATATAAACATAGAATTACTATGTAATAACATTATATCATATTTTTTAAAAAAGTTAATAGAATATAAATTATGGTAAATTATTATTTGAATTTATAGTTTCTATACATGATCTTTCATCTTCATCAGAGATATTGTTTGGTGACAAATAAGCTTCAATAATATTTCCTTTAACAATTGAATCAAAAACATCTTTAGGTACTGTTCTTATTGTGCTGCAGTCTCTATAATAAGATAAAAAGCTTTTAGTGTCAGAAAATTCTCTGAGTTTTCCAGCTTGAATTTCAGCAATTTTTCCATTGTAATAAATCAAAGATCCATCGGGTTGATACCTTATGTTTCTATAAAATCCTCCTTCAGGGTAAAGATTAAATACATTAGAATCTACTACTTTTGCTGTTGAAGGATTGAATCCATATTGTATAAACTGGTTAATATTTCTAGGTCTTATTTCAGTAATAAAGTAATCAAAGGTTACTAATGTTTTTTCTTCTCCTCTTACAAAAAATAAAGGTGGTAAATCTGATTTACTACTTTCTTTTAATCTTCTTAAAGTTTTTCCTTGAAAAGGTAGGGATCCTGTTACAAGAAATTGATTGAAACTTTCTTCACTATTAAGAAAGGCATTTGAATTTCTGATATTGTTTCTAAAATAATCAAATGTGACTTCTGTTTCTGTTCCATTTTGTGTTAAAAATAATGTATCATTTTTACTTCTTTCTAATCTACCACCCTCAAAAAATATAAATCCTCCTTTTGTAAGTATATTGTCAAAGCTAATATTTTCTCCAAGTAAAGGTCTAAGGCTAAGAGGTTCTCTCATATTCTCTTCAAAGTAGTCTTCAGTAACTTCTGTTCTTATTCCATTTTTTGTATAAAATAATTTATTTATTTCATTTCTTTAATGACTTTGCTATCTTTCAATTAAGAAAATAAAAATATCTAAATTTTAAGAGGGGAATTATGTGGATTTTTATTCTGATAATTTTTTCCTGGATAAATATTCAAAGTCAGAATTTTACGTTTAAGTTTGATAAAACATTGGAATTACCGAAAAAGGCAGATGAAATTACTTCGGTATTTGTCGATGAACTGTCAAATACTTATCTCACAGATGCGGGCGAGAAAAAAATCTGGATTTTCAATTCCAACGGTGAGTTAACAAAGCAAATTCCGAGTGATCCAAATTCAAAATTGTTTGATAAACCGGTTTCAGCTATAGTGCTTTCTGATGGCAAAATTGTTGTGCTTGATCGGGGCAAATCTAAAATTCTGATACTTGATAATGAAGGGGAAAAAATATTTGAATTTGGTAACACAAAAAGTTATTTAAATAGCTTTGATAAACCAGTCAAAATACTAAAGGACAAGGGAGATAACTTTTATGTTCTTGATACAGGAAATGATAAGATTATCAAATTTAATTCAAACGGGTTATGTCTTGGTGCTGTTTCAGTGAAAGATTTGGTTAGTTTCGCGGTTGACAGTTATCAGAATGTATATGCACTTTCAGAGGCAGAAAAATCATATAAAGTTCAGGTTTTTAATTCCAAATTAGTCCCTACAAAAAGATTTGCAATCGCAGTGCTCGAAAAGCCGCAAGACATATTGGCAAATGATTATGGGGAATTTTATATTATTGATTTGAAAAAGGGCTCTGCTTTGCATTTTGGGCAGAATGGTGTTTTCCTTGGGAATAAAATTGGTTCAAAAATGTCTTCCAAAGGTATTGCCCAATTCTCTGAATTGACAATAGGATTTTTAAGTAATGTTGATTCAAAATCCGACAAAATTTATTTGTATGATAATGATTTTAAGTATTTGCAGTCATTTTTAGTTCAATTCGGAAGTGAAAGGACTAAAACAGAAGCGGAACAAACAAAATTCAAAGTAAAATTTGTTGATGTAATCAAGAATTTTGCATCCCGGGACATGTTCATTTCCAATGATACAACTTATTTTATTTCTTCTGATTATTCAGTTACTGCCAAAGTGGGTGATGCTCAATTATTCAAATTATCTGAAAAAGATGGGAAAGAAAATCCTGTTAAGTACACTTTATCCGAACCAATAGGAATTGGAAAGTTTGGGAAGAATATTTTTTTAACAGATCAGGATGAAAATAAAATACACATCTTCGAATCGAAAACCGGAAAAATTATTTCAAGTCAAAGCACCAAAGGCAGCCAGGATGGTCAGGTTAAAAATCCAAAAGATGTAGCAATTGATTCGGATGGTAATTTGTATGTTGCCGATTATGGAAATAACCGGATTAATATCTATTCATATCAGGGAATATCAATCGGAAGTATTAAATCACCCGGTGAAGGAGTTTTGATTAACCCAACCAAGATAGTTATTTACGGAAATAATAACCTGTTTATTCTATGCGAAGGATCAGGAATTTTTCAATATAATATTGCCTCGAAAGAATTAAAATCGATTTCATTAAATGGTATAACCAATCCAACAAATATCGAAATTTTAGATTATAATATTTTACTTGTCTATGATGATAAAGCCGGTTCAATTTATCTCTTTAAAGATGGTTCTTTATTTTATCAGTTTTTTTCAAAGGGGACTGAATTTTTATCATTAGAAAATGTTGGCGGCATTTATTATGATTATCCCAAAAGTATGCTGTATATCTCGGATTTAAAAAATAATATTACAAAAATGTATAAGTTGATGTTTGAGCCGCCGGTTCCACAGGATGTCAATATTGTACTTAATGATCAGGGTAATTCTCAAATTGTCTGGAAGAAAAATTCCAACAAGGCGGCATCTTTCAGGGTTTGGAGGAAAAAAGTCAATTCAGAAAATATTCAATTAGCAGGGAAGCAGAATCAGCAAAATTATATAATTAAAGATGCGCAAAAAGAAATATTCCAGTACGCTGTTCAATCAGTTTCAGAAGATGATATTGTGAGCAGCACAACCGGTTTTGTGACTGATGAATATTCATATTATTTATATTTGAGCGATGTAAAACCCGATTCGTCAATCGAACTCTTGAAAAAATTGAAACCACTTAAAGAAAAAGTGATCAATGACAGATTAGGAATTG
>Ga0100380_10007054_pt1 | contig 11308 bp, 9 predicted proteins | sample CryGeymeta201504_FD_80417 | JGI IMG/M metagenome (GOLD analysis project Ga0100380, IMG submission 80417) | Groundwater microbial communities from Crystal Geyser aquifers in Utah, USA - Crystal Geyser metaG 2015-04 | ecosystem: Environmental > Aquatic > Deep subsurface > Groundwater | place: USA... | reverse complement strand
GGAAGTTTCGGCGCCTCGAAATATTTGAATCCTCCCCCAACAAAATGGAGTACAACTTCCCACGTAGAACCCTATGTGCATCGAGATGACGGACTGCAAGAGACAGCAGCGCCTTCCTCAGGAAGCGGATACAAGATGCCTGCGGGAGCCCACCTCGCAAAAGGACGGATCTTGACTGTCACCGGAGGTGAGTGTCTTTTTCTGTGATCTTTATCAAGCGCACTTTTGTTTAAGGGTTACTTTGCTCTTTTTAACTTTTCGGTCAACTCACAAAGAATTGTGAACGTGCGACTTTTACTCCAGGAAACCTCGGATCTGACAAGTTTCTAAAAGGAGGAGGAGCTACCAAATGGAGCTCAACAACCATGAAAGAACCCACCGTCCAGAGAGACGATGGAGTCAACCAGACCCCACCCAGTAAGACCTTACTGCCAACTGTACCAGCTGTGGCAAAGGGTCAAATCTCTAATGTTATGGGTGGAAATGTTGGATCTTCCAAATTTGTTAAAGGATCGGCTACCAAATGGGCGGGAACCAAATGGGAAGAACCCCATGCGCAAAGAAATTAAGCATGCAGTAAAGTGTGCTTTTCATTCCAAAGAAAATTAAGTTTACTAGTGCAACACTGAACTTGATCGCAAACCAACAGCAAGGATACAATGCCAGAAACAAGAGCAAAATAAGAGGAACACAGTTGGCGAACACTGTGCTACCTTGCAACAAATGTATATTATTTAAATTTATAAATAAAGGCGCTTCGGAAGAACATCTTTTATATCGGTTGCGTAGTGAGAGGTGCTTGGACGTGTGAAGCGGCCGGCCTTGAGCTAGTTGTTTTAGACCCTGCGCGCTCTTGGGTCGAGTCGGGTTTATTTTCACAGTTGGTACTCTCGTGTGAACATACCGAATTTCCAGCTCTAGTTGTGTGCTAGTAAGAGAATGTTATCACCATACTCCATTGTTTTGTCTATTACAGTTGGGCCACAAGCCAGCTGTGTAGTACGGTAGTAGTAGCTAGAGTAGTATTACAGTGTACGAGTACTACTAGCTAAGTGAGATTGAAGCGCAAAAAGCGGCTATCTAATTACCTATGCAAAACTCAACACTCGAATATATTTTATAAAGTAAATACAGTTTCCACCGTCGTAATCTAAGCACTCAGTGCAGCAAGGGACACATGTTTGTACATCGGCCTTTCCAACACGCCGATACAATGATGAGATCGACTGTCCTCGTTGTAGATCTTTGCGGCCTCTAGGGCGTCCATCTTGGCTGTCTTTTCAGCAGTGGCCTTTGCTTGGACCAAATACTTACATACATACAGATGCAGTTCTCTGCGAATCTCTTGGCTTCGTTCGCTTAGTTCAGAGGTTGATTTTTCCATTCTGTGTAACTCGAGGACCGATTGAATAACCCTTTGTTTTCTCCTGATCTGCCTCGTTCGGTCAACGGAGATGAATTTTCCAAGTCCCCTCGCGCTTTCATGCATGTCCGGCATCTCATATTCTTTAAAGGAATTGGCGACGCGGCGAGCGCTCAGTCTCATTTCCAGATACTCATCGAATTTGTAATATATGGATTTTTTTTCAATCATTGACATGCTACCATCGAAGACGATAATCTCATCCTGCTCTACAAACCGTACTTTTTTCGGCATCGTGCAGCTGTGAGGTCTGCTTGCGGTCATGGTGCTCATATTATATTATGTTTGTTTGCGAAATGTTATTTGTGTGGAGAAATTTTATGAAGAGGAAAGCGTATCGATCAAATTGTGAAACGTTGCCGTTGATGAAAGTAAAGCTACTGATTACAGTACCAGGTACCTGGTAATAATAGCTATTATATGTACCAGGTATCACAGCAGACTTCATTATTGTTCTCATTCGCGTTGGTCGCCAATTACAGTAAAATACCGTGGTACCAGAGGGTACCAGGTAGTGGTACCTGGTAACAGTAACAGTACTAGCTAGGAGCTAGAGCTAGAGGAGTACTGTAGTGCGTAGTACCTGGTACGAGTTCCAGGTACCACCTGATACAAATCTACTAGTACTAGTCTACTAGTACAGTAGCTACAGTAGTACTAGTAATAGATTAGTGGACACTGTCGAAATATCACCAGCGAAGAAACGTACTGGTAACCGTTCGGCCATGGACTTCTCCAGTAAAGAATTATTAACGATGCTGGAATTATTCCCCAAGTCACGGTCAATCGGGTGGCAGGGGTTACTCCAGTACCGTAACAGTTGAAATAATAGCCACCTCATTCATTATGGAACAAATCGAGCTTCAGCTTCAGTACCACAACTCCTCTACTAGTACTACTACTACGGTAGTAGTTTTACACTTTTTGGTCTGAACTTGCCTGAAATACCTTTGCGCTGTAGCTGTAAATAAATTATTAAGTGAGTACAAGCGGAAGTCGCCCCATGTTTAAAGTGCTTAATTTCCATCAACAGATACAATTGCTCGTCAGTCGTGCTGCCTTGCCTCCGTTACCGGTGCCCCCAGGTTTTAGGGCATCGACACGCATAGTATTGCAAAGCTTTCCGTAATCTACCGGCAAACTACAGCGAGAATGAAAAATGCAGTACGAAGAAACAGTCTTGAAAGTGGGTAGCCACATCCCCACCTAGTAATTTACATTATCCCCGCTCCTTTACCTAGCCATCTTCCCACCGGTGGTGCTGAGCGAGCATATTGGTTTCAACAATTTTACGCGTACAACAATATTAGCAAGAAGTTCTCACCAGGTCAACCTAATTCGGTCGTACGCCGTAGTGGTCCTGCGGAGAAAAATCGCAAGTAAGACTTCACATATTTCACTGTACATATACAGTAGGTGACAAAAATCTAAGTGTTTCCCTACTAGTCAAGAAGTCGCATGTACCTGGCTAGATGAATGACTGGTTAGCTAGGCTGAAGACTGCTTCAAAACACCGGGGTTGTCCGACAAGCTTGCATCGTCCGTGAACCACGAGTTTTCGATTCCATTGGGGTCTAAAAACACAAGTTGCACGCGGTTCTGCCATTCCTGCAGCGGCAACGACTGTGCGAGGCGGTGCGTTCTTCGAAAATACCTGACAAAAGCTTGATCAAGAATGTGCTCTTCCGAAAAGGTGAGAAACAACCGCGCCGACTTTCGGAGCTTAGTACTCGTGACACCAGCGTCGCCAGAATTGTTGCTAAAGTACTCGCCTATTCAGAAAGTAATCGGAGCTCCATTCGACAAAGCCACGGACAATACCAAGACCACGGACCAACAAATCGCGGAGTTTGTTCATGTCCAGCAGAGAAGCATCAGTTGCGTAGCTGCAACACATGAAGTACCGAAGTGCCAAGCGAACAAAAGCTTTAGGACTTATAACCGTCTTTGGAGCAGCATCAGCAAGCTGCCGACACACGGTAGCTTCCAATGTGTTCCACAAGGGAAAGTTATGATGGTGCGTCGCTGCGTGCGCGTTGATTGCTTGAATTATATTGGCGTCGGCGGGATAGTACAAGGGGTGTGTCCAATCGACCGGGAAAGCTTCAAGACATTGGATCGGACAGTGACAGTGTGGACAGATTTTTTCATTTTCCGCTTGTTTTTCTGCGGTAGTAGCTTGAACAGGTACGCAACTGGAAGCCTGTATAGAGAGCAACGTCGCAGAGAACTCCAAGAGATCACTAACGTTGAATTGGATCGGGCTAAGTTTGGCGGCCTTTCGGAGACAGTAAGTACCGCTGCAGCATTTCTGTCGTAATACATTGGACTGAATTGCCGAGCTCGTCCATTCAACTACCTCCGGTTCAAAGTGTGGCAATGTGTTCGCTTGGTCGAGGCGTTGCGACTTTGGAGTAGCTGCAACCCCAACACAACCACTAGCGGGGCGATTTTTGGTCGGATTTGCAGAATGAGCTACATTGCAACTGGACTTCGGCTATTTTGGTGTCGTAGTAGCTTGAGTAGAAGCGATTTCGATATATGATGCTATACCTTCCTTCTTGTGATGTCCCCCGTGAGCTCGATTTGAGCCTCTCTCGTTTTTGCTGGTGGTTTTTTTCGTCGGCATGATGTAATTGGGGCTTTGGCATTTCGGTAGCAGCATCCCGGTCTTGACCTTCGTGTAGTTCCTGGACCGAAAGCGCTATTATCTCACTTGCCTGACACCTGATCTCCTCTCGCTTTGAGTGAATAAACTTCACACTGTTTTTGGTTGCGTGTGCCATTTCTGCCGAGTGGATCCTGTCAGTGTTTTTCAATGAGGGCGCCGATGCCATCAAAGAGACAAGGGACGTTGATGACGATCCTAGCGACACGACAGAGTGTACAATTTGGTTGCTGCTCCCTTTCTCGGCCGCATTCGTGCCCGCGACACAAGCTTGATCGGCACAAGCTTCTTTGACAGTCGACTTGTTGAAACAGTTGCTTTTCATCTTATCCAATTCGCTCTCATCCCGCTGCATATTCGTTGTTCTATCTGGAAAGTTCTCGTTGTCCATTACCGAGTCTCGGGTAGTCGCAGGATCTGGAATTTCAATACTCGCAAGCACAACAGCGTCACGAGTCATTTTTTGCATTGGATGGGTCAGGTCTACGTCCATAATACTGCCTCCGGGAAGATCAGCTCCGTCATACTTCGGAGAAGAATTCTCCGATTTGTTGGTTGCAGTCTTGTCCATTTTGTTGTCGTCTGTAGTGTTGCTTGGTTTTGCCAAATCATCTCGAACACAAACTAGGTCCTGCATCGGTAGTCACATAATGTCGTCACGAGTAATTTCCGTTGAGCGTAAAGAAACGGCGGAAAAAAATTTCCCCTTGTCGTGGTCGTTAGTATTCTCGTCCGTTGCTCTAACACACGAAGAATCTACAGTTGATTCGTCCAAGTCCATGGACCTCAATCGTGAAGTCAAAGGCCTCTCCACGGACGGGTGTTCGCGTAAAAGAGAGATGTTTCCAATGTCATTGCCCTGCGATATCATCAATTGCGTTGTGGTTGGTAGATCGGTGCGGGTATCGATAGACACGGTGTGGATAGTCTTTTTTTCGACGTTGGTTATTGCAATGACTGTAGATGACGGATTTACTCTTAGTGACAGCATCAACGGTTGGGTTGCTGGCTTTTCAATAGCTTCCACTGATGTTCTTGGGCGATTCGGTTCCTTTTCCATAAGTAGCGTACCTTCTGTGGTCGTTACTGTTACTGGAAGTTTCGTGTTCGAATGTTCCAAGTGACCAATCTGCTGTTTTGGCTTCCTAGCTTCGACAGGTGGACTACACGCCTTTTCTTTTGCCTTCAATAAATGATTTCTTTTCCTGTATTGTCTTCCGAAAAGTGCTGACCATTGATATTATGAACTATTGCTTGGACAAAGCTATGTCAGGCCGTGATTTTAGAATGTAAAATATGGTGGATCGTGGATCATGGTGATCTGCATCTAGCAACTTAGAGGTGATAAAGAAGTAAGGTGAATTGTTTCTGCCTATGGTGCCGATGCCATTATCGTTGCTCTTGTTGTCGTAATTATCGTGGGACTGGTCAGCCTTTGCACGAATGTCTTCTTTTGTTTTGGCAAGGACATGGGGCATGAGGGATGGTGGCCAGTGCCCTAAATCGCGTAGATGGAATTTTCGATTCAGGTGCAGGAAGTGTTGAACACGGGGACATTGGATAAGATGACAAGGACCCAATACGCTTTCCAGTGTCGTGTTGTTTCGTAGTGTTTCAGCAAGGTTGTGACGTACGCTATCCCAGAGAATCTCATCTGCCGAAGTTGTGACATTGCTGGCAAAAGTATTGTCCTCCTGGTCATATTTCGTATCTGGGACCACCTTGGCAACATGAAAGTACATAATTGAGCGATTGTTTCGCAATCCAGCGAGAAGTTTCTGAAAACCTTTTACTGTCAAGGTTTCTAAACTCAGCGACTTTAATGAACATAAGGGGGGCGTAATACCCTTCACCAGATAATCTACGTCAACTTCAACTTGTTGCACCGGAGCTTTATTTGCACTACCTGTATCGAATAACGATGACGACAAAGCTCCATAATGGAGAAGAGTTCTGACATCCAAAGTTTCCAAACAGGGTAATTCTTGTTGTGCTAAATGTTGTGCCACACGATTGGCTGTCTCTGTCGTCAAGGCGTAAAAGTGGGGTAACTCAATTCGCTTGAGGGTTGATCGATGCCTCTCAACCATTTGTTGCCAAAAGTTCACGTCGGACGTCACACGTTCTCTATGAACTCGCCAGCTCTCGTTTGTATTCAGCAGGGTACTCTGCCAGATGTGCAAATCCACAAGCCTCAGCTCTGTCAATGTTGCAACGGAAATCTTTTCCAGGGCCTTTTGTAGCAGCTGCCATGTTGGATACTCGAATTGGCAGTCATCCAAGGAAATGCGATGCACTTCATGTTGCTTGTTGGAAAGTGTTTGTTGTAGAGCAACTGCAACATATTCTAAAAAGATTGATTCATTCCAGCGTAGATGGCAAAGATCGGCATGAGACAAGACCACCCCCTTGTGGGCTTGGATTTGACGTCTCAAAAGATACTGAACAACTGTGGGAGGTGCCGATGCATTGTGGGCCAAAATCGCAGGCAAACTCCCGTCCCCATCTCTTACCAAAATGATGTTGGGAGCCGCCTGGAGAAGAACATCCAAAAGGACCAAAACCGAGAAGGAACGACGTTGACACAAGTAATGCAACGGAATCTTTCCTTGGTAATCTCGTTCGAGTGAGCACGTTGAAGGAAGCTCGGTCATCAAAACTTCAAGGACGGCAGGATCAGTTCCCACCTGACATGATAAGTGAATCAAATTATTGGGTATGGCAGTCAGCTGGCTGTTGCTGCGGACATTTGCTATGGCACATTGCAACTTCTCGGCATTATTCGACTCCAAAAGCTGAATCCAGTCTTTTAAGATCATTCTGGTTCGCCCTTGTCTACAGGTCTCTTGTTCGTGAATAATGTCAGCTAAAACAAAACCACCACTCGCTTGATAACGAAACTATATAACCGGAGGCACTAAAAAACGATAGGTCTCGGTGTGACGGAGCATGAACAAAGGAATACCATCTGCTTGCGAATAGTGTATTATTTCTTCCAGTTATTGCGAAAGTTCCGTTCTATCCGATGGCTAAAAAGATTTTTGATAAAAACACGTAAAAAAAAATGATTTGAGAACTTGAGAGTCCGAAGCAGATGGCTTTTCCGATCCCGCGGGAGCTGCTGACCAATGGCAGCATGTGCCCCGATCAAAGATACTACTCCCTGGAGTAGTAGTGTAGACTAGCTACAGACAGCTAGTAGTAGTTGTAGTAGTAATGATCTAGTACTACTAGTACTAGTAGTATTCTACTCTACGCCTTTCGGTCATCAGTTGCTGTTTGTCCCTTGTACTTACCGTAGTAGACTACTGGCTGCTCTTCACCAGTACTTCGCGTCTCAACAACTATGAAATAAGCAACTACAAATGAGAGTAGGCATGTGTATTATGGAGGGGAGTTACGGTAGCACTGTACAACACTACTTTCTTCTTTTGCTCAACTGTATTTATTTTTATGGTGGAAAATGATGTACTCGAGAAGTTAAATAAATATTCCGTAGGAATGAAACTGCGAGCGCTCACCGGAATTTTTCGCACCCATAGTTTGCGCTAATTTTAAAAGAATAACATGGTGGCGGCAGTATCGTAATTTGCAGGGAGACGGCTATCATCTCGCTTGTGGTGTCCTCGTCCACTTGGATCGTCTCCGTCGTGAATTCTCTGTTGATTGTATCCTAGCTGCTGTCCCAGAAGACCTTTCGTGGTTCCCAACAACGTGGGACTGACAAGAATAGTTCCTGTCCATCCTCCAATTCCTGTTCGTTTCCAAAAGCAAGGACAAGATGAGAGAAAAACGGCGAGAGGATAAACTGTAAGAAATAAAAGACAATCATTGCTTGGCAATGCTTGCAAAGCTTACCAATAATAATGGCCTGGGAAATGACATCAAAAAGAAAGCTGCCATCAACTTCTGTTTGATACAATGATTTGACCAAATAGGCACCAGGAAGCAGAACATACATGCCTGCCACTGTATTGCCCACAGCCTGTCGTCCTGTAAAGCGGGAGATAATTCCGGCACTCAATGAAATTGACGATGCTGCAATAAAATTATTGACTTCAGCGCTGACACCAGCTTTGGTAAGGCTATAATTGACGCCGTATCCTAATATTCCATGAAACGCCATCAGGGGTAGGTCAGTTCGATTGGGGTAAAAGAGTCCCGACCAAGAGAGAGCCGCAGCGGGAACAAACAAAATGTACCAAAATTCATCGATGCCATTCGTGCATGGCGTGAAGTCTGCTTCAAAGTCGCCTTCTTTCAGCAACGCATGGCCAAGGTATTGGCCAAATCGCAAAAAGTAAGCAATAAGCCCGGTGAATAAAATACCTGTGTAAAGGAGAAGCAAAGAGGATTCTCATTAGATTACAGACAGAACGACCTGACTCGTTTAAGGCGGGGCGTGAAATTGCGCTCGAACGAAAGCACAATACAAAGAAACGTACCTTCCAACAAATCTGCACTGCCTGCAACCGTGTGCTTGGACATGAGCTCGATGACAGAGTAAACGACTCGAAAGCCTTGCAAAATGTCTAGAATTCCAGCAATGGCCATTGCAGCAAAGCAAGTGTGGTTGGGCCATGTGAGGGCAATCATACTTGACGAAAGTCCCACAAAAAAGCTTGCAATGGTCTCGTAAATAAGGCGTTCTTGCTTTGAAAGAATACTTGAAGTACCTATAGCAGCGACGAGGACTGCCAATACAGCTGCCACAAACATATCCACCCAAGATCCTTGAAACCAAAAAGCACAAGCTGAAATTTTTGTAATTTTTTTCGGCATGGAATGATCAAAGTTCAACAAATGGGTAAGCCATGCTTCGTACGAAGTAACGCAATATTCAAAACAACAACGAGAGCAGCGCACCTCCCGCAGACGCGCACATCCGGTAGGCAATGATCAACCAAGCATTGCTGTTGGCATTTTCCTCCTTTTCTACCTTATCAATATCCTTAATATGGCGCATGGCTTCTTGGCAAGCAAGTCGAGAGAACAAATCTCGTTCTTCTTCGGTGACCACCCAAAAATCTTTGACGGCAGATGGCCTCATATCTGGTCTTCGTATTGGAGGAGCGGTATCTCTACCGTTGTGGCTGTCTCTGCTGCCTGCGCGTAAATCCTCCATTTCTTGAATGGTATCGGAATCATTGCTGCCCTGATATTCTTGCGAATTGATGTAATAGAACAATCCCTTATTCTTACTGGCCAGACGTAGAATCTTACGCGCCAAAATGGGAGCATCTTCTGTTCTGTTGAGACTTCGCATACTTTCCGTCCTTGCCGCCCTGGTGAATTCCTTGGGATTAGGAAATCGTGCTGGGATATTGGCAACACCTTGAACGTTACTGGCAAAACTTGCCAATCGAACAGCTACCTTCTCCATTCGATCCATTTTCCGTATGAAGAAGCCACGTTCCATTTTAAACATGGACGTTGCGCCTGTGGAGGGACTGTAAACAAAGGCTTTCCGAGGAAAAAGCAACCAGTTGACGTTTGGTTGTCCTGTTAATCCTTCTGCAGCCTTTTGCATGACAGGTTCCAAGGCCCAGAGGGGTACGCCGCCGGCATACAAATCTCGAATCACTTCTCGCAGCACATACTCTTGATCTCGAGCACCACCTTGCCTTGGCAAGCCATAATGCTCCAAATATTGACGCATTAAAATCAAGCACCTGGCCAGTCCGGCCAAGCTGTAGTTCAAGGATGCATCCGATTGGGGTTTCGCAAAGGCGCCACCGCCGACCATTAACCATCGGAACCAGTGTCTCGGGTTTCCAGTGGCAGGAAAGAAGAGACGCCAATTGTAGAAATATTCTCGCATTGAATCGGAACGTGAGGACGATAAAATGGATGCAGCGTCTCCGTCGTCGACTATTGCCGCGTCTTGATCGTTATTATTGTTACTGTTGTTGTCGTCGCCATTTTCATCATCGCTGTTCTCTCCATTGTCATTGTTGTTGTCATTGTCGTCATCTCCGTTATCATTACTATTCATCTCACCAGCATGCTCCTCATTGTTTGGTACCGTCACGTCTGCACTATCTTTTACTTGCTCGGAGTGAATTTCTATGGCGGCAATTTCCCCATTTTGGTAGGACAAATCAGTGGCCATGGCGTTGTCGGCACTAGTAGAAGAAGTACTTTTATAATTTGGATGATGCTGTGAGGACAGGCGTTTGCGCAAACTAGAAGTAGTTGGGATGCTAGACATTCGAATGTAGCTCGGTTGTCATTCGGAGTAAAATTTCTTGCTTTGTAGTTGCGAGATGATGGTGATGATGATGATGATGCAGGGCGGCGAAGCAAGGACGTTGTGCAATTGCATTTATTATGTGTAATGCAGTGTGATCCGTGATATTTCGCCTTCGCTTCCTATGTAATAATCTGATCTGATCTGATCTTCAACTGCACTTCGTCGAAATGAGGCGAAGATTCTTTCGGAACCCTTCCGTCAACTAAGATGTTTGCACGAGTCCACTACTCGTGCCTGGTACCCCCTGGTACTAGTACCTTGTAAGTAAGGTACCTACTCTACTAGCGTACCACTACTAATAGTCTACTCTAGTACCTGGTACTACTAGCAAGTAGACTACTACCAGCAGTAGTAGCTAGTCTACTACTTGTTGTAGTAGTTGCGTCGATAACGTCCACTTCCAATCGTGCGTGAAGCATTTTTTTACCGTTTATTGCGAAATGCCGAGCTCAGCTGGTTGCTCGCACCACTCATGAATGACATCATTAACGACTGTTGGATACAGTATCTTTTGAGTCACCAGGCAGCAGGCCAGCCTCTATTACTGCTAGTCTAGTCTAGCTAGTAGTACTAGTACCACTCCCAATTGACTACTAGTAGCTAGCTAGTAGTAGTACAGTAGTACGACAAGATAACAACAACCGACAACATCCTCCTATCGAACAACAGTGAAGTTGCCCTGAAGAAGTAGTCCAGGAATAATTGTGTGTTACTGGCGGTCTTAATTGTGAAGAAATTGGAAGGGTAGAGCTTAGACGCGCTGATAGAAAACTATTAGAGTCCATGAAGAGTCAAATCAAGAACACCGCCAGACTCGCAGTGCTGTTCCTATTTCTTGATGGTTGTCATGGGTTTGCCACTCTCTCTCAATTGCAAACACTGATTTCCTTTTCCTCCACACCAATACTTCCAGATATCACGACTACCAGTCTTTCAATGGGCAATGACAACAATGGTTTGAACG
>Ga0100380_10007051_pt1 | contig 11310 bp, 7 predicted proteins | sample CryGeymeta201504_FD_80417 | JGI IMG/M metagenome (GOLD analysis project Ga0100380, IMG submission 80417) | Groundwater microbial communities from Crystal Geyser aquifers in Utah, USA - Crystal Geyser metaG 2015-04 | ecosystem: Environmental > Aquatic > Deep subsurface > Groundwater | place: USA... | reverse complement strand
TTACACACTTCAATTTCTTAAACTTTGAAAATATGATACATCAAGTGAAAACGATAAGCGATTTTTATTATTATCAACTTCAGCACACTCCACGAGCAGATGCTTTTACTCAAAAAGAAAATGGTGTTTGGAAACCGCTTTCTATTCATGATTTTATTGAAAAAAGTAAGCAATTTAGTTTAGGTTTATTAAAACTTGAAATAAACAAAGGCGATAGGATAGCAATAATTTCTAATAACCGTACCGAATGGCATTTAACCGATTTGGCAGCACAACAAATAGGCGTGGTTAACGTGCCTATTTATCCTAATATCACCGAAGAAGATTATTCCTATATTTTAAATGATTGTGGAGCAAAAGTGGTTTTTGTTTCTAGTCAAGGATTACTTACGAGTATAGAAAATATAAAACAACAGGTTCCTCAATTGGAACATATTTTTACCTATGATAAAATTGATGGCAAAAGACACTATTCAGAAGTAGTAGAAATGGGTGTAGGTGTTGATTTCTCTGAAATTAAACCGCTAAAAGATAGCATCAACGAAGAAGAATTAGCAACACTTATTTACACTTCAGGAACAACAGGGAAACCAAAAGGAGTAATGCTTTCTCATAAAAATTTAGTTAGCAATGTATTGGGTTCAGAGCATCGTTTGCCTTTAGGAGATAATTACAAAGCCTTAAGTTTTTTACCCCTTTGTCATGTTTTTGAACGAATGATAGATTATTTGTTTATTTATAAAGGTATATCTATTTATTATGCTGAATCTATTGATTTAATAGCTGATAACTTAAAAGAAGTAAAACCACAATTATTTGCTACAGTTCCTCGGTTGCTCGAAAAGGTGTATGATAAAATTATAGCAAAAGGTTCAGATTTAACAGGAATTAAAAAGGCACTCTTCTTCTGGGCATTAGATTTAGGGTTGGAATATGATCCAATGATTAATAAAGGTTTTTTCTACAATTTTAAATTAAAGATAGCCAATAAATTAATTTTTAGTAAATGGAGGGAAGCTTTGGGTGGCAATGTAATAGCTGTTGTTTCTGGAGGAGCTGCTTTACAAGCACGTTTGGCTCGGGTGTTTACTTCGGCTCAAATTCCAGTATTGGAAGGATATGGCTTAACGGAAACTTCGCCAGTTATAGCTGTAAATAGCTTACAAAAAGGGGGAACAAAAATTGGAACAGTTGGAAAACCGTTGGAAAATATTGAAGTTAAAATTGCTGAAGATGGTGAAATTATAGTTAAAGGACCAAGCATTATGATGGGCTATTATAATCATCCTGAAATTACTAAAGAGGTTTTTGATGAACAAGGCTATTTTCATACAGGTGATATTGGGATTTTGGAAGATGGCTTGTATTTGAAAATAACAGACAGAAAAAAAGAAATGTTTAAAACATCAGGTGGTAAATACATTGCTCCTCAGGTTATTGAAAATAAATTCAAAGAATCACGATTTATTGAGCAAATAATGGTTGTTGGCGAAGGTGAAAAATTTGCAGCAGCGTTTATTCAACCCGATTTTTTGTTTTTGAAAGATTGGTGTGAAATTAAAAATATTGACACAACAAACAATACTTCAATGATAACTAATCCAAAAGTGATAGCTAGAATTAAGGAAGAAGTTGATAATCTAAATAAAAATTTTGCTCATTATGAACAACTTAAAAAATTTGAATTATTAGAAACTCCTCTATCCATTGAAAGCGGAGAGTTAACCCCTACACTCAAATTAAAAAGAAAGAATGTATTAGCTAAGAATAAGGAATTATACAATAAAATGTATTTAAAAGACTGATAATAATCATTGCTTTACTAAACTAATATATAGTAAATTTGTTGAAAATAAAATTGATAAACTATGAACCAAACAGGAATTTGGATAGACTCCAAAAAGGCAGTAATCATTACCTTTAAAAACAAAGAATCTAATACAAAAATTATCTATTCAGGGGTTGAAGGTAAAAATAGAGTAGATGGTGAAGGAAAAGAGTTTGGTAGATTCGGAGATCAATTTTCCACACTTGAAAAAAAGTTGGAAAAAAAATATCAATTAGAAATAATTGAATATTTAAAAGAAGTAATTAAAGAGTTAGAATCTACTGATGATTTAGTTTTGTTTGGACCAGCTCAAGTTAAAATTGAGCTTAAAAAATTAATTGAAAAGGACAATAAACTCTTGAAAAAATTGTTGGATGTTGTTGATGCAGATAGCATGACGGATAATCAGTTGGTTGCTTGGGTTAAAAAATATTATTCCATTTAGTGTTTGGATTATAATGTCCGATATCTGCGTTATGCTCGTTTTTTATCGCAGTCATCCCGTCCCGATGGTTATCGGGATTGCGAGAAACAAAAAATAAGAGGTTATTTATCGAATCAAATGAACAACACCTATTTTTTCATAGTGTTGACGTAAATTTGTAGTAACTATAATTTTCCAGGTATAGCTGTCTATAGGAGCAAGATTTCCATTTTTAGTACCATCCCAACCAACATGTTGGTCTTTGGTTTTAAAAAACAACTCTCCCCAACGATTAAATAGCAATAATTCATATTCTTCCACTCCAGAAATTATGGGTAGAAAAATATCGTTTAAGTTATCTCCATCTGGAGTAAACGCATTTGGAACATAAAGTAACAATTCGGCATATACCCAAACTATTTCAACTAATGTATCGCTACAACCAAATTCATTAATAACAATTTGTTGTACATTAAAATGACCTGTATCTTGATAAGAATGGGTGGTTGAAATTCCATTAAAAACAGAACCATCATCAAAATCAAATGTAACAACTTGTTCATGCGATAAATCTGTAATATCTATATGAGGATTAAGTATGGATAATTTAACAGGATCAACTGAAAAATTAGCTGTAGGTTTAGGGTTTACAGTAATTAAATCAGCTAAATAAAATGTACTGGTATCAATGCAGCCAGAATCAGTTCTAACAGTAAGAGTAACATCAAAAACGCCTGGAAATAAATAGGTGTGAGTAGGAGAGGGAGCTGTTGAGAAAGAGCCATCACCAAATTGCCAAAAATAAAATAGAGGAGTGGTTGAAAATGAATTATCGTGAAATTTAACCGAAAAAGGTTGACAACCAATTTCAGATTCAGCAAAAAAATCGGATAAAGGAACAAGATAAACACCCAATGTATCATTATAAGAACCTTCGCACCCATAATTTTGAACGGTTACACTTACTGGATAAAAACCAGTATCAGGAAAAGAAACAGTTACATTTGTTCCCGTGGCGTTTGTTGGAGTTCCTAAGCCACCAAAATTCCAATTGATAACTGCATTAGAATTAAAATTTCCTTGAGCAGTTAGGTTAAATAAATTATTAGACAAGCATTGTCCTTGTTGAGTTGGAAAAGAAATTGTTAATTCAGAAAACATTATAAATGTAGAGAAAGCAGTATCATAACAAACATTGCTTTGATTGGCAACCAACATTACGTTATAAGTACCACTATCAGCATAAGTATAAATTGGATTGGTTAGGGTGGAAGTATTATTATCACCAAAATCCCAAAAATAGTTTGTTGCAGAAGTACTGGCATTGGTGAAACTAGAGGTTAATCCATCACAAAAAACGGACTGAGGCACAATCTGAGCAGAAGGTGAAGGAAGAATTTTTATGGTATCTGTATAGGTTTCCGAACAACCTAAATCTTGAACAGTTAATGAAGCTAAAAAATTTCCAATACCAGCGTATGTAACTTGCTGTTGCGAGTTACTACTATTTTGAGGCGAAGCAGAAGTACTAAAATTCCAAGAAAAAATTGCATTTGGCGAAAAATTTCCTAAGGCATTAAAGGTAAATGAATTATTGTTTAAACATTGTGTGTTTTGTGGGAGGAATGAAGCATTAATAGCATCTCTAATTACATAAGTTTGATAACTCGTATCAGCACAAAAATAACCAGGATTTGCAACTAACATTATGGTATAAATTCCCGTATCTGAAAAAGTATGTGTAGGATTATAAGCTGTTGAAGTGTTGTTGGAAGAATTATTGTCTCCAAAATCCCAAAAAAATGAAGAAGCATTTAAACTATTATTGAAAAAATTTATCGTTAATCCTGTACAAAGTGTTGTTTGAGGGATTATATCGGAAACCGTATTTGTTGAGCAAGTAGTTACAATTAATAAAAAATCTCTAACAACTTCACTAATTAATATACCATTTCTGTACTCTTTTATTTTTATTGCAAAAGTATAAAAACCATTAACTGTTGGAGTTCCAGATAAAAAACCTGTTTGAGAATTAATGGTAAATATAGGATTAGAAGGGATTTGATTGCTTGTGCCAAAACCAACATTCCAAGGAATTGAGATATAAGGAGGTGATGAAGGTGGATTTGGAGCTGGATTAATTTGATCTCCACCATTTGTTGGATCACCAAATTCGTAAACCAATGAATCGCCATCAATGTCGGTAGCACTTAAATCGTAGGTAAACTCGAAACCATTACACATCATTACTGGAGGTGGATTATTAAAAGTAGGGCTACTGTTGCAAGTTGCCAATCCTGGATCTGGAATTTTAACCAAATAAGTAGAACCCATATTAATTGGATTAGTAATATTGATGGCACTACCATTTCTACAGCACCGCTGATAAGCAATGGTATAGCCTCCAGCCAAAGGAGGTAAATTAATTACTATTTGGTAATCTGCTCGTTCAACACAAACATTAGGAGGTGTTATTAAACATGGATTATTTAATATTATAGGTACTAGTGTTGAACCAGGAAATGGAGCAGATAAAACATTTAAAAAATTACCACTAGCATTAAAAATTCCAATAGGAGCAAATTGATCGAATGGTGCTCCAACTCCATTACAATCTCTATAAACAGTTAAATTTATTTGATAATCATTATTACCTAAACATTGATAGGTCATTACACCGCCAACTATGTGAGAAGCTACAGCTTGGTTGACAGAAAAAATGGAAATAATAAAAAGACCAATAACTAAAAAGATATTAGAAAGTCCTCGAGAATTACTATAAAATAAGGTGAAGAGCATTTAAATAATTAATTCATTGGTATTTAAGCGTTAAAATCAAGCAATAAATCTACGAATGTTTTTGAATAATTAGATAATTAATTGGAATAAAAATAATTCCACTATCAAAAAGCTATTAAAAATAAAATAATTAAAACTAATATTTTTAATTATTTTTGTTTCCCAATAAAAAAAGATAGCAAAGATGAAAATTGAAATGGTTGATTTAAAAAACCAGTACCTTCCTATAAAATCAGAAATAGATAACGCAATTCAACGTGTTATTGATTCTACTAATTTTATTAATGGAGAGGAAGTTAAACTGTTTCAACAAGAATTAGCAACTTATTTAGGTGTAAAACACGTAATTCCTTGTGCAAATGGTACAGATGCACTTCAAATTGCACTGATGGCATTAGGCTTAAAGTCGGGAGATGAAATTATTACTTCTGATTTTACTTTTGCCGCAACCGTTGAAGTTGTTGGACTTTTGCAATTAAAAGTGGTCTTGGTTGATGTTGATGCTGATACATTTTGCATTGATACAGAAAAATTAAAAAAAGCAATTACTCCAAAAACTAAAGTGATTATTCCTGTTCATTTATTTGGGCAATGTGCCAATATGGAAGAGATTATGTTAATTGCTCTTGAAAACAATATTTTCGTTATTGAAGATACGGCACAGGCAATTGGAGCAACTTACACCTTTAATAATGGAAAAAAATTCAAAGCAGGTACAATTGGCAAGATAGGAACAACATCATTTTTTCCTTCTAAAAATTTAGGTTGTTATGGAGATGGAGGAGCGTTGTTTACCAATGATGATAACATTGCCGAAATTTGTCGTTCCATAGTAAATCATGGAATGAAAGTGCGCTATTATTATGATAGAATTGGTGTAAACTCTAGGTTAGATTCAATTCAAGCAGCAATTCTGCGAGTTAAATTGCCATTATTGGATAGCTACGCAGCAGCAAGAAACGCAGCAGCCAGTTATTATGATACTGCTTTTGCCAATCATCCAAAACTAAAAACACCTTTTAGAGACAAAAAGTCATCTCATGTTTTTCATCAATACACCCTTGTTGGTTGTGGAATTAACAACTTTGAAATCCAAAAAAAACTTCAAGAAAAAGATATTCCTTGCATGATTTATTATCCAGTTCCTTTACACACACAAGAAGCCTACAGAACAACAGAAATGAAGGAAGAAAATTTTGAAACAACCAATGCCCTTTGTAAATCTGTATTTTCCCTACCAATGCATACAGAATTGACAGAAGAACAGTTGAAATATATTACAGAAACAGTATTAAAAATTGTAAATTAATTTAAGAATAATATGAAAATAGCAGTAATAGGTACAGGATACGTGGGTTTAGTAACAGGAACTTGTTTTGCCGAAACAGGCAATGATGTAATTTGTGTTGACATAGATGTGAAAAAGGTAGAAAAAATGAAAAATGGTGAAGTTCCTATTTATGAACCCCATTTAGACGTGCTTTTTGAACGAAATATTAAACAAAAAAGATTACACTTCACAACTGATATAAATGAAGCTGTTGAAGATGCTGAAATAATATTTTTGGCACTACCAACTCCTCCAGGAGAAGATGGGTCAGCTGATTTATCCTACATTTTAGGTGTTGCCGAAACCTTAGGAAAAATAATTAAAAATTACAAAGTAATAGTTGATAAAAGTACTGTGCCTGTTGGAACAGCAGAAAAGGTTATTGCCGCAATAGCTAAAAATGCTACAGTTGAATTTGATGTTGTTTCAAATCCAGAGTTTTTAAGAGAAGGTTATGCTGTGGATGATTTCTTAAAGCCAGACAGAGTAGTAATTGGAACTTCATCGGCAAGAGCCAGAAAAGTAATGGAACATTTATACAAGCCTTATGTTCGTCAAGGAAATCCAATTATTTTTATGGATGAAAAGTCAGCAGAATTAACTAAATATGCTGCCAATTCATTTTTAGCTACAAAAATTACATTCATGAATGAAATTGCAAATTTTTGTGAAAAAGTTGGGGCAGATGTTGATATGGTTAGAATAGGGATTGGTTCTGATAGTAGAATTGGAAAACGATTTCTTTTTCCAGGGATTGGTTATGGAGGAAGTTGCTTTCCTAAAGATGTGCAAGCATTAGCAAAATCAGGTAACGAATTTGGATATCATTTTAGTATCTTAGAATCGGTGATGCAAGTAAATGAAGACCAAAAAACGATCATTATTCCTAAAATTAAAGCCTATTTTAATAATAACCTGAAAGGAAAAAAATTAGCTCTTTGGGGATTAGCTTTTAAACCCGATACTGATGATATTAGAGAAGCTCCAGCATTATATATCATAGATGAATTATTGAAATTGGGTGCAGAAATCACTGCTTACGACCCAGAAGCGATGGAAAATGTAAAAGAAAAATACGGCAATAAAATTAATTTTTCATCAAGTAGAGATGAAGCAATTATTGGTGCTGATGCACTGGTTATTGCCACCGAATGGCAAGTGTTTAGAAATCCTGATTTTAAAATCTTAGCCGAAAAAATGAATAAAAAAGTAATTTTTGATGGTAGAAATTTATTTGATATCAATGAAATGAAAGAGTTAGGTTTCTACTACAACAGTATTGGAAGAGAGGTTGTTAACTAGAGGCTGTCTATAATGTCCGATTTTATCGTTATTCTCGTTTTAAAAACTAAAAAAATAACATTATGGCAACTAAAGAAATTAAGACTTATTCACTTGCCAAAATGAAGGATAAGTATATCGGCAAAGTTGGAATAACTGACCAAGACGAATACGAATATGAACTTAGTATGGTCGTTTTGGGTAAAATGATAAAGTCAGCAAGACAAGAAAGACACTTGACACAAGAAGAACTTGGAAAACTTGTTGGTGTACAGAAACCTCAAATTTCTAAACTTGAAAGCAGTGCAAATAGTGCGACAATTAATACTATTTTGAAAGTGTTTAGCTCATTAAAAGCAGAAATAAATTTTAACGTAAAACTTGAAGACAACTTTGTTAAACTCGCTTGACAGAAAAGAAAGCCCAGCCCATAATCTAGTAGATGGCTCCACTAGAAATTCTGACGGAGTAGTGCACCTCTCACACCACTACACGTACGCAAGTTAAACTCCTTTCTTTCATAAAAATTTCCATTGGACATTTTTAACCCAGAAAATCAACTTCGTTGAACTCGCAAGCTCGGTTCACAAATTTTCTACGATATAAGTAATACCAACAAATTTGGGTATTACTATTCCGATAATTATCGGAAGGGATTAACCGCTTTACATCCCACAGCCCTTCGCACATTCATACAATTCGCTTCGCTTTTGCATGAATAAAGCGGGCTAATACTCGTCATATCTATTCGTTTGCTTCCGTTTTTTTATTATTTTTGATGAGTTAATGGAGGTTTTTAGACGAACTGCCTTTTCCTGCAAGTGTTTTGAAAATCAGACAAGAGAAATTAAACTAACGTCTAAATAAATACTTGACTTATGAAATAGCCATGAGCTGATTGTTCACCAACATCAATGAATATTACACATGGCGATTCCATTAACTTGTCCCGAATATCGGGATGACAATTAAAAAACAACCGAGCGAAGCGAGCTCATGAGTACCTATAAAAAACAATAAATAAAAAACGAATAATAAAAATATACATATGAAAATAGGTATCCCCACATCAAATCAACCACGAGTAGTTATTGTTGGAGGTGGTTTTGGAGGAATTGAAGTAGCAAAAAACTTGAAAAATTCAGGTTATCAAGTGGTGATGTTAGATAAACATAATTATCATTCTTTTCAGCCATTGCTTTATCAGGTAGCTACTTCTGCATTAGAAGCTGATTCTATTGCATTTCCATTAAGAAAAATTTTTAAAGAATATGAAGATTTTTATTTTAGAATGGCTGAAGTGAATGACATCATTCCTGAAGAAAATTTGGTTATTTCTAGTGTGAATGAAATAGCCTACGACCATTTAGTAATAGCTACAGGTTCTCAAACAAATTATATGGGAAATGAGGGGCTTACTATTAGCTCTATGCCCATGAAAACAATTCCTGAAGCACTGAATTTGAGAAGTTTGATTTTTCAGAATTTTGAAAAAGCGTTAGTAATTTCTAATGAGCGAAAAAGACAAGGATTGATGAATTTTGTTATTGCTGGTGCAGGACCAACAGGTGTTGAGTTAGCAGGAGCTTTAGGAGAATTAAAATCACATATTTTACCTAAAGATTACCCTGAACTTGATTTGTCTATGATGCAAATTTACTTGATTCAATCATCAGATAGAGTATTACCCGCACTTTCCACAGCATCTTCCGAAAAAGCAAAACGCTACTTGGAGAAATTAGGCGTGAATGTAGTATTAAATACACGTGTACTCGATTATTTTGGAGATTATGTTCAAACGAATACGGGAAAGGATGTTGTTGCTAAAACATTGATTTGGACAGCAGGAGTGGTTGGAGCACCTGTGAAAGGAATTGATGCAAAAAGCATCGTAAGAGGAAACAGAATTGCTGTTGATGAATTTAATAGGGTAAAAGGACATGAAAATATTTATGCCATTGGTGATGTGGCTGCTATGATTTCAGAAGAAATACCAATGGGTCATCCCATGGTTGCTCCTGTAGCCATTCAGCAGGGCAAGAATTTAGCTAAAAATTTCAAACGTGTTGCTCAGCAGAAAGCAATGCTGCCTTTTAATTATTTAGATAAAGGGGCTATGGCTACCATAGGCAAAAATAAAGCAGTTGTTGAAATAGGAAAAATGAAATTAGGAGGTGCTTTTGCTTGGTATATATGGATGTTTGTTCATTTAATGTCGTTGGTAGGTTTTAGAAATAGGGTAGTGGTATTTTTTAATTGGACAAGAAATTACTTTAATTCTGACAGAGGAATGCGATTGATTATTATTCCTTTTAAGTTGTCTAAAGAAAAACGCCAAAGAAAAAAAGCGTTTTATGACCAACAAGAGTCAACAGACTAAGTGAAATGACAAGTAGGAGTAACACTGTCAATTATGGTGTCATGTCGAACGAGATTTTACAAGCTGAGGAACGAAGTTTAGTAAAATGAACCCGATAAGTATCGGGAGAGACATCTTTTTGGTTAGAAAGTATAAGCTTTAAACAGAGTGTATAGTCAATAAATAAGAAGATATCTCGACTGTGTTTTTCTGTACTGATATACTATCAGCACGAAAAACTTTGCTCAATATGAACAAAAAGGAAGAATATTAAAACAATTTTGATTGATTGGTTTCCAATTCCAGTAATTTTACGAATTCAATTTATCAAATTATGAGCAAAACAAAAGTATCCATAAGTAGCGTATTTAAAACCATTATTTGGCCCAGAAAAAAGTTGCTTTTTGTAGGCTTAATCCTTATTGTAATTAGCCGTTTAGCAAGTTTAATTCTTCCTGGAGCTTCTAAGTACTTGATTGATGATGTTATTGTCAACAACGATTTTGACAAACTATACACCATAATTCTTGTTGTTGCTGGAGCAATTTTAGTTCAAGCCATTACTTCTTTTTTGTTGACTAAACTATTGAGTGTGGAAGCACAGCATTTAATTGCTCAACTGCGGGTAAAAGTGCAGCAAAAAATATTGAGTCTGCCCATTAGTTTTTTCGATAACAGCAAATCGGGCGAGTTGGTTTCCAGAATTATGACAGATGTAGAAGGTGTTAGAAACATAGTAGGAACAGGCTTAGTTCAATTGGTAGGAGGGACGTTAACTGCAGTTATTTCTTTGGTATTATTGATAAAAATTAGTCCAATGATGACCGCTTATGTGCTTGTTCCTGTGGCTATTTTCGGGTTGGTAGCCATGAAAGCCTTTGGATTTATTCGTCCTATTTTTAGAGAACGAGGAAAAATTAATGCAGAAGTTACAGGACGTTTAACAGAAACCTTAAATGGAGTGAGGGTAGTAAAAGGTTTTAATGCCGAGCAACAAGAAATTAAAAGTTTTGAAATGGGTGTAGAAAAGTTGTTCTTAAACGTCAAAAAAAGCCTTACTTCTACGGCTTTAATTACCAGTTCGGCTACTTTTTTACTAGGACTTGCCTCCACAGGCATTATGGGTATTGGAGGGTACATGATAATGAATAATGAACTAACCTTTGGAGATTTCTTGGCATTTACCCTTTATTTAGGATTTATGATAGCACCCATAGTGCAAATGAGCAATATTGGCAGTCAGCTAACAGAAGGTTTTGCCGGACTAGACCGAACAGAAGAAATAATGA
>Ga0100380_10007048_pt1 | contig 11311 bp, 8 predicted proteins | sample CryGeymeta201504_FD_80417 | JGI IMG/M metagenome (GOLD analysis project Ga0100380, IMG submission 80417) | Groundwater microbial communities from Crystal Geyser aquifers in Utah, USA - Crystal Geyser metaG 2015-04 | ecosystem: Environmental > Aquatic > Deep subsurface > Groundwater | place: USA... | reverse complement strand
ATTACTGAAAATCTGATTAACATTACATAATTAAAAAAAACGTGTTACAAAATATTTAGCTATGCGGTACTGTAAATGCTATATTAGAGAAAATAAAAGATTTGTGTTATGTAAAATATCCCGTGCATGGCAGATATCTCTGTAACCCTTACAGAGAAATTCTGCCATACGTAGGGTGCTCTTCTCTGATGTAGACGAGACTAGTAGTCTACTGTATTTATTACTAAAAATAAAGGAAAAAATTATCGTACTTGACTACTAGTAGTCCAAGGATACTACTACTAGACTACTAGCTATGGGCGTAGTAGAGACTACCTGGTGCTCATCACAACGTAAGGCAGGTTATTCCGCGGGGTAGACTACAGGTAGTAGAGGGTCTACCAGTACTAGCTAGTCTACGTAGTAGTCTACTAGCTACTAGAGTAGTCTACAGCGAAGAAAAGTATTGCTGTTGCTGGTACCATACTGGTAAAGCAGTACTAGCTAGCTAGTAGCAGCATCGTGATACCGACACGCAGCGTTGAAATTCTTTAAGGATACCTTTGATCCACACGAATATGCTGTGTAAGTGAATTCGAATGATCACAATTGTCTGACGTCATATCAACGAATAGATTAAAAATTGCATTGCTCCAAAAAAGAAGAAGAATGAATGATGTTGAATGATGATGATGAACGAAGAGCTTGTTCGACTGTACAGTAGAAAACAACCAAAACATTCAAAACAATGCCACTCTAATTTTATTAATTGGTCTATTTCCGAATACAAAAAAGAGTCCGGAATAGATTTATCTGCAGTACTACAATGCTTTCTGCGAATGTGGCAACAGTGGTACCTAATAAGAAAAAGCGCAAAGAAAGCGTTCACAGCAGCACAATCAGCCGGCCACGACGACAACGACGGGTAGGAGCAGGGGGTGGTGGTAACCCGATTGTTACACCGGCCACTATTGAACTCAATCGACGACGATTGGAACAAAAAAAGTATGATCAGCAAAACCAGAATGATACCGTTTTAGACCCGTTTGAAACGTTCTTTCTCCAACTCTTGAACTGCAGTAGTACGAACACCAGCACCAGCACCAGCACCAGTAATAATAGCAATGCTGCTCGGACGTATCTGGAGGCAGCAACGAATCCTAAAAAGGCGGAGCTCTTGTGGAAGGATATTCTTCAACATATGCAGATACGCCAGCCTAAAAAACCATTGCAAGGATGGTGTGGTGATTTGACCATTCATTTTAATGATCGAGCAGCATTGGTTTTAGAGGAGAGTCGCTTTGCAATTTGTGACGCTCTTGTCAAACGCTGGAACAAAAACAACACGATGGCGATGATGACCACACCAACAGCAACATCAGCAATAGCTCCCACTAAGGCTAATGCGAAGGATAATCTCACCATGAAGATGATTCTGCAAATGCGTGGCCCGGAAGCAGTGCTTACCCGTAAGAGAGGCGGGGGGATGATGATACACAAGTTGCAGTTCGAACCACCTCCCGAATCGCCAGGATTTACCAAAGAACAACTGGTGCATCTTCGACCAGGTACTGTGGTCGAGTGTCTTCTCTCGTCTATTATAAATCGCGTTGGTAGCAGTATTTTTCCTGTCGACAGCATATTGTTGGGAGTCGTCTGTTCCACAAATCGGAAAGAAGCTGAGAAATATCGTTCGTTTACCGTGTTCGTTACGGAACGAGATTTTCTTCAGGCACAACACTCTGCTGGGACACGTTGTTGGTGCTTACATCCTTTGACGTCGTTGCTCTCAGAATTTCGACAATTCGAAACTGCCAGAGCTCTCCAGGGACGACTAGTGCAGGTCCCATTTATGGATGCCATGTTAGGACAGGTGCCACCTTGTACAGAACATGATAACATTGAAAGCTCGGGCTCGTCTAGCATCGACGACGACGATTGTTCAGATGAGGTAGACAATCTTCAAGATCAATGGAACATGCCCAAGTTGAATGAGAAACAAAAAATGGCCGCCAAGGAATTCCTCAACTCTCCTTCTGGTAGTCTTACTCTGTGCCAAGGGTAAGAGACGTTGTTGTGTTGCCGTCGCATGTAACAATATCATGTATTGCCGGATTTCTTTCCTTTTTGCTCACTCCAAATCACCTACTTGCTTTTTTGGTGTCTCCAGACCACCTGGAACTGGGAAAACGACAATGATTGTGTCCATCATCCTTCAATACATTCAACAACTGCCAAATAATCGTCTAATGGTGTGTGCACCTACGAACAAAGCTGTTACTGTATTGGCGTCAAGATTCATGACGGCCATACGAAATTCATACGATACTGCCTCTCAAAACATTAATGTTGTACTCGTTGGAGAAGCGGATAAGCTCATGGAGAACGAATCTTCCCTGAAGCCCATTTTCTTGTATTACTTTTTTTCCAATTTGCTCCACGAACTCAAATCTTTGCAGCGAGCCTTAGATCAAACGAGATCATCGAAACAGCTTACCAAAAAACAACAAGAATCGTGGACAGAACTCCAACGTCTCTTGCATCAATTCCAGAGCGCCGTGTCGTTTCTGGAAAAAGATACTGTGAAATGCACCCAGCAATTACAGGAAGATTTAGAAACTCTCTTGAAGGAGGAGAGCACGTTGTTGCCGCCGGCGAATCATCGCGACAGAATGAAATTGGGCGTGGAAACTCTGATTGAAAAGGTTACCGCCTTGTCGAAAAATGACAAGGCTTCATTTCTGTTCCACCAAAGCATCGTGCGGCATGCCCATATCATATTTTGCACTCTGACAACCGCCGGAGGCAGCATTTTTAAAGCTGGAGGAGGAAAAACACAACAGACCGTAAATGATTTGATTGTTGATGAAGCCGGAGCTGCCAAGGAAACGGAGCTTTGTATTCCATTCCATTTGAGACCGAGTCGATTGTGTGCCATCGGAGATCCGAAGCAACTCCCGGCAACCGTCATGAGTCCAGTGGCCAAGAATTTTTCGTTTGATCGAAGCTTGCACGAACGCCTTATGGTTGACTGCAAGTACCCGTACATTATGCTGACAAAGCAGTACCGTATGAAAGAAGAAATCAGCAAGTTCCCATCCAAACGATTTTATCGGGGTAAATTGAAGAACAGTGCTCATGTCAAGAGCCGCAGGTACATTGCCCCTGTGAAAGTTCTGAGGGACGATCAATCTTTTATTTTTCAGCAGGTTCAAGGTCGGGAGAAGCAGACCAACCGTGGTTCTTACGAGAACAAAGCCGAAGCAATGGCCGTAGTGGAGTGGATCGAAACGTTTCGCTCGAAGGCTGTAGCACAACATGACACCAACTGGTCTTCGTCAACAAGCATTCGCGTTATTTCCTTTTACCAAGCTCAAGTTGCACTGATCAGCAGTCTTTTGCGCGCGAGGGGCATGGGTAGTGTTCTTGTTGCAACGGTAGATGCCAGCCAAGGAAGCGAATCTAACCTAGTGATTCTTTCCTTCGTGCGAAGCTGCAGTTCTGAAACAAGTGCGAGACACGGAGCGGGTTTTTTGATGGATGATCGGAGAATAAATGTTGCGTTGACACGAGCCAAATATGAACTGATTTGTATTGGCAACGTGCGGAATATGTCTTGTAATAGCACATTGAAAACCTTGCAAAAGCTTGGTAAGAATGCAATGAAGCGAAAACTTACTATTGGTACCGAACAGAATGTGAAAGAAAATGGTCAGGAGAAAAGCGTTGAGTACGCAAGCGTTGTTCCGTCTCAACAAACGCGACGCCATAAAATCCTCAACTGATGAAAAACGGGCTTAGCACTCAAAGATCTCAAAACTCAAGCGAGAGATGCTGAAGATAAAAAAACTATGTTCCCGTGTCTCTACTAGGGTCTAGCAGGAATAGTAAAAAATTATCTATTCCCAACATTGCTGTGTATTATCATTATCCCGGCAGTCGCGAATCCAAATCCCGGATACTGGATCTTACGAGGTCAGCACTAAACAAAAATTCTTAATAATTTTATCCGTTGTGGTAAAGTCAACGTCAGCAACGCCAACATCGGATATTTTTCACAAATGTAGCTCGCATTATCGGCCGCATTGCCTGAGGGTTGTTCCAAAAACTTTAGCTTGCAAAGAGAACATTTGTTTTTTCTGTTCGCTCTATCCTAGCAGACAAGAGAGTGCACAGCAGTATCTTCGTATTCGAATCTCAAGAGAATGAGAATGTCACGTCGTTCCTTCGATATCTTTGAACAAGAATGGCCCTGGTTGACGGAAGAGGAGGCCGAGGGTAAAATTGCCACGGGCCAGCACTTTGCCCTGAATTTTTGCACGTGTATGAAGCAGCAACGCAGCTGGGCTACAGCGAATGGTATTATTGCAATGTCGACAGCGATAAAATGGAAACAATAGCGTTTCAGAAGGAAGTGCCACTGGAAGAAATGAAGGATGGCTCTCGTACAAAGTCTATGATTGTGAAGCTGCTGTACTACCCACGCACCAGTGCTGTGTCTGTCTGTGTCTTCAAGCACTGCCCGAAGGTTCTAATTAACGAAAATGAAAGCTTCAGCGACATGCCCATGGAAGATTCTTTCTATGAAGATTACCTTGGTATTGTTGCTCCTGATTTGGGAAAAGATGGTAATGATGCCTCAAAGCTAGACAATCTCTTCAACGCAAGTAGCCAGAAGACGTTTTATGTTGTCACTTGTGTAACTGAAGTTGAAGTTTGGAAGGAGATACTTGCAAAGCCACTAGAATTCGGTAAGGATATTTGCTACCACCGCAATAATAGCATCCTAAGTGGTTGGGCGGTTCCGTCCAATGCTGCAGGAGTCAAATTGTCGCGCTTCCGGTGTGACTGTAGCTGTCGCTGGTTACATTTGGCGACTGCTACAGGATTAGCCAGTAATGATGATGATCTTGGTATGATTGTTCTCGCTTGTCATCTATTGGAGGAGATTTTGTTTGAGCCAGGTCCGCCGACTCTTCGTCGAACACGACATAGCTGCGGTTCTATTTGTGCAATTTTAGATCTTCTTTTAGAAGTCGCCAGTGAGTATCATGGTGTGATTGGGTACACTCGTACTCTGTTTGCTCGCAAGATTGTGAGTGGGGAATGGACTGCATTGGTAGAAGGCCGACACTTTCACACCTCATTTGGAGAGGGGTGTGAAAATCGCTCTGGATTTCTTGATGACCACGGAAAGACCTTGGCCGAATTGAAGAATGCCCTAATCGCTTTGCCGAGTGAAATACGATTGGAAATGCTCCGATTTCAATTTGAACGAACCGGCTTCGAGTTCAGACTTACGATGATAACGTCAGACTATCAGCCTCTCTGGTGCACCAGCAAGTGCCGCGCTATCACCTGTGCATCCCTCGACTACTCGCGTCTAATAACAGGGGACAATTCCGAGTCGCATTTCTGCTATGATAATGGTTTGTTCCACCAGGCGGCGGTTGATGACGAGGATCTAAATTCATTCGATGATCAAACAGTCAGCACAGAAGTATCTTCCGAAGACGAAGAAGAGAAAGCTGACCTTGTGTGAGGCGAACCACGAGAGAGGATCAAAAAGCTCAGACATTGTTTTCGTAGGAATCATGAGAAAGGATTTTATAGTTGGTACTGTAGCTGTTTTCAAATGTCGCCATTTCCAAGCCTTACTATCGTCTATCGGCAACCATGTATATTTAGACAACCTATCAAAAATTTCCCAAACTACGTCCTGAAAGAACAAAGAGCGAGTTTTCACTTTTCACTGGACTTGGAACTTTAGCTTTTGCAACGATATCAAAATGGCTGCTTCAAGGGCTGCCTTGTCTAATCAGGAGTGAAGCCACCTTCTAAGAGTTGACTATCACTGTGATTTGTAATTGCCTTCTAACGGAAGCCGATAGAAGCACGTACGCATGCAAATCATGTACGACGCATTGCCGTTTAGAGTTTGCTCTTGGTCATCCATCCTGATCCTGGTCACCGGTCACCGGCCACCGGCCACGAAAGGCTTCAGCTGCTGGTGCCAGCGCTTGTGCTTCTTGGCCGAGCTAGCTTGATCATCTTAGATACTATGGTATTGATGTTGAGTTTGGTGTGACATTCATGGACGGAGGATTGGAATAATAGATACAGTATCGTAGTCTACCAGTAGTATTCTGGTAGTCTAGTTGGCTTCAGATTTGCTCTTTGTTCTCATCCATCTCAGTCCGAGTTCTCACTGAATTTTCATACTCTAGTAGCTACTTTGGTATCAGACTACTCAATAGCTAGCTAGGAGTAGTAGCTACTGTACTACCTGGTACCAGGTACTAAGAACCACTCGGAAGTAAGATCAGATTATTAATAATTAAACCTCTGTCTCTGTCTTGTTTTCGGCATCATACTGTGATAGTACCTGGTACTGCTAGTACTTGGGTAGGTCCCACTTTCTTTCAGAAACTCGTCTTGACAAAATCATCGAAATCCAAAGCAAGCAAGATTGGTTGCCATACTACTGTGCAGTGTGGAAAAACAGTAGCGATTGTTGTGACCATTGACTTGACTGAACTTCCAATGAAAATCCAGATGTCGTCTTTTACTACTACATGTTGTAGTAGTCTACAGTACTAGAGACTAGCCAGGAGTAGTTAGGCCTAGTAGTACTAGCTACAGTAGTTCTACTACCGTGGTACTAGTCTACTACTGTAGAGGAGAGGTTGTACGGCGCGTTGAATCTCAGCAGAAGCTAGCTAGTGAAATAAATTGGCCAACAAGATGAGACAACAAGCCAGCCAACAAGAACCCTGCCACAAGACACAGTAAAATATTTTTGTCATTGCCTTCGTCCTTTTAAAAAAGAGATATAGAACCTTAACAATAACAACAGCGGTAGGAAATCCTTACGTTTTCTCTCTCTCTAGTTCAATTTCTTGACAATTATTTGGAAAATCTAGAACGCAAACAACAACAGCGCACAAAATAATAGCAAACACAGTTCGTGATGAATACGCTGCTGCAAAAAACGTTGAATATACGTGATGATGGTTGTTGTTCAATCCATCCCGACGTATTGGTGCTAGAAGAAGGAGCGCCGTGCTTGAGACAATGTCATTTATGCTCCGACGAGAAGATGCCATTGGGAAATTACGCCACCCTGTTATCGTCGTCGTTTTTGCTGGGAGCTGCTGCCGAACCATTTTTGATCGCCAACAACAACAACAACAACACGACTGATTCTAGCGGAGATGAATCCAAGGAGCAACCTTCTGATCACACTGGGAATAACGATGATGACCAAGACGACAGCATTTTGAATGAACGACGACAACAACAAGCCTTATTGGAATCTATTTTAGGACGATGGTTGCAAGTCCAATCAACGACTGCTGCTGTTTCGCCGTCGTTGTCTTCCAGTAACACTAACCACAATCACAAGAACAACAACAACTCTCCTCGCATTCCTTCTGATCAAATTCCGATTCCGGCCATGTCTAAACATTCTCGTACAACCTTGATGACGGCCGCCACGACACGATTGATGCTCCAAGATATGCGTCAATTGACCACCAGAGTAGAACAGCAACAGACGACCCTGGAGAAACAACACGAACTTATTTTGGAACTCCAAAAATCTCTTCAGGAACAATCGCAAACAACGCAAGAATTGTGTAGGACCATTTTGCAGCATGTGGCTTCCAATAATAACAACAATAACAACAATATTACAAATGACGGTGACAACAACACTCAGGTCAAATCCGTCGGTCAGAAGGACCCTGTTAGCAGCAATACTGCCGGGGCGGTTTATCATTCGATTCCCAAACCCAAGAACAACGACAACAACAATGGTCAAGTTGGTATTTCGCGACGACTTACACCATCAAAGACGCCGACGACCCGTTCTGTACCTTCGCAACGATCGCGTCGCAAAGTTCCCCGACGTGCCACCAGTCAGCGATCTGTGGACAGTAGCATTCGACAACCATTGACACGTCATGATAGCAATTGTTCTTTTTCACTTGCTGCAACAAATAATAGTAGTAATAATAATAACAATAATCATGTGGTGACACCCAGCAGCAACAACAACAGACGTCAGGGTCAGGGTCAGGGTCATTCCGGGAATGGTCGTGTTGAACTGTCTTTGCAACACTTACAGTCGCGTTCCAGTACCGAAATTGCCTTGGATGGAAGTCATCATTCCTTTGAACGGCATGCTATGCCAGATTTGGATGCCATTTTTGAAGACGGATGTGGTGACGACCTGGCTACGATTCAACGAAAAAAATTCAATTTACCCGCCAATTTGGCCATGGAAATTATTTTGGAATCGCACCGTCAAAACAGTAATCGTGAGAATCATGACAATGAAGAAACAGAGCAACAGCAAGAACAAAAACAACAACAACAACAACAACAACAACAGGACAATAACAGTCACAGCAATCGAGAAATTTCCATTGCGTCCGTCAACGATATCTTGGCAGATTCATCGGCAGATGCTGCTGTCGTCGGGGATGATGTCATGGATTTTCCCACATCTCCTGACGATGTCTTTGATATTCGATCGAGTAATCAAGAAATGAACCCAGCTCCCGAGGTACACAACAACAACGCTGCTACGAACAAAGTCGATCCGAAGTGGGGTCACTCGAGTATGGTGGAATTTGCCACACAAGACAAGGTCGACGTGAATCTTGGAGTCACCGGGCACATGTCTCTTTTGGAATTAAATGTTCGAGATCAAGACGATCATTCTGATTTGAGTGAATCGCAATACATGGACATGACCAATATTGATGATGATGAAGAAGATGATGAGGCGGACAATATGCAACACGAAGACGACAATGGACAAGATTATGACGAATCGCAACTGAAACAAGTCTCAGGGTTGATCATTGTTGACATGTATGGAGATCGTGGCACGTATACGGGAACAGTTGGACCCGCCAAGGACCCGAATGGTTTTGGAACCATGAAATACGATAGTGGACGATTCTACAAAGGTACGTAGTATATTAGTACTTGCTTGTTATTATTAGTATTTGACTGGCTGTTGTGGTACCAATTTAGTATGAACTTGGCAGCAAATTATTACTTTTTGCTCACTAAATCAAACACTATTCACAATTATCAGGCGAATGGAGAAAGGGGCGCTGGTTTGGACACGGAACCCTGCTCAATGCCAACGGTGACTCCTACCAAGGAGATTTTGTGGGTGATGCTCGTCACGGAAAGGGAGTGTATCGTTTTACTAGTGGCGACGTCTACGAAGGAGACTTCTTTGAAGACAATCGTCACGGATTTGGCAAATTCAAATTCTACAATGGATCCGTCTATGAGGGCGACTTTTGCATGGGCAGCTTTGAAGGATTCGGAAAGTATACCTTTGATGGAGGCTACTACGAGGGTGATTGGAAACGTGACGAATACTATGGACAGGGCAGACTCCAGTACAAGGATGGCAGCAATTACCAAGGACGATTCAAGCGTGGCTCGGCTCACGGCTATGGCGAAGAACGCCTCGCCGATGGAAGCGTTCGCAGTGGCCTGTGGCGTCGTGGAGAATTCATCCAAGAGTGCACAGAGGCGGAATGCATAAAATTGGAAAAACGGGGTATCAAAACAAAGAACCCACGCTTTATTGGCAAGTCTGTAAATTTGTGAGAATCCACGCTTTATGGAAAAGTCTGTCGATTCGTGACTCTTATTAGCGAATTTGAATTTAGATTATTGTTTTGCTGCTTGCAGATTATAAAAATTGAAATAAAAATTGAAGATGTACTTTTAGTATTTGTCTGCCTGAATAATGTGTTTGGTTGGTGGAATTTGTCAATATGCAGGATGTGTTCTTTGTAGTCACGTTCGGATTCTTGAGAGTAGTTGGCTTGACTCCACTGTTCTAATTTAACGGGGATCACAACCATGGCGCCCGTTTAAGAGGATGCCTACTAGCTAGTAGTCTTTTAATTTTATTTACGTAGGTCTAAGGGGGCTGCAATACTACCAGTACTGCATACCATAGCTGGAACACTGCGAGCACTTCGTCTGCTCACCGTACGAATGGAGTACCTGGTCCAGTAGACTACTACTAGTACTGGTACTGCTCTCCTCAGCAATGCTGCACATCTGTTCTTAGCTGCCCGGGGGTTTCGTCCGAAAGAGTCATGCATTTCCTTCGTCTCTCTGCATGGCGATTTGACTCAAATTCGTAACCGAGCACGAGTGATGTCAATGAAAAAAGCAGCTGGACCCCCGAGGATTTTTTTCTGCCTTCGTCAGTACTGCAAGTTCATAAATTTTGTTCTGTGAGATCAAGCAGAAAATTCTGCAACCAGCAATAACATATCCAAAGCAGCACTTCATATAGTTTTCGTTTTCAAGTATGAAGATCATTGGCACCACTCTCCTCCTCTCTCTGTTGTCAGCGACAGCATCGGCTGAACGTTTCAACGAGATCAAAGTGCGTATTGATTATTGATGTGATGTGTGATGTGTGATGTCGATTGCATATTATTTGGACACGCAACCAGAATGTTATAATAATTTCAAATGACTCGTGTGAACTGTTTTTGCTTTATCAACAACTGTTTTGAACCCATACATAATATTATACAGCTCATATAATTTTCTTTTATTTTTTTCTTCAACTGGCAGATCCGTGACGATGCTGTTCACAGCAATGTCAAGAGTCCCTTGCCTCACACATACCTAGGAGCAGAAGAACTTCCTCCCAGTTTTACTTGGGCCAATGTTGGCGGTGTCTCTTACTTGACCCACAGTCTTAACCAGCACATTCCTCAGGTAAGTTTTGCTGCATTATCTTTATTATTATTATTGTTATTATTATTATTAATTGTTACTGATTGTGAATTTGTACATCATCAAAAAAAATTCACTATTTTTTGGTTCGTGGATATTCGATCTCACACATACACTCATACATCCATTTAAATTTAAAGTACTGCGGATCTTGCTGGGCCCACGGTGCTCTCAGTTCCTTGGCAGATCGGATTAAGATTGCCCGCAAGGCTCAGGGTGACGATATCAATCTTTCCATCCAGTTCATTTTGAACTGCGGAACGGAAGATGCAGGATCATGTCACGGAGGTTATCACACTCAAACCTACGAGTTCATCCAAAAGACGGGCTACGTTCCCTACGATACCTGCATGCCCTACGTGGCCTGTTCCAAGGAAGCGACCGATGGAATCTGTCCTTATGTCGATACGCAGTGCTCGGCTACCACCACCTGCAAAACCTGTGAGTCATTATTACTTTTTACAGGAACAGTCATTATTTGCTCCCTTTGTCGGATGGTGGCATGTTCCGAAATGTCTTTATGTCTAATATTTTATCT
>Ga0100380_10007047_pt1 | contig 11311 bp, 8 predicted proteins | sample CryGeymeta201504_FD_80417 | JGI IMG/M metagenome (GOLD analysis project Ga0100380, IMG submission 80417) | Groundwater microbial communities from Crystal Geyser aquifers in Utah, USA - Crystal Geyser metaG 2015-04 | ecosystem: Environmental > Aquatic > Deep subsurface > Groundwater | place: USA... | reverse complement strand
TGCGACAGACTCCCTGCTCTTGATGTAGCCCCTTCCCTCGCAATAGAAGCAAGGCTCGCACAGGGTCTGAACCAAGGACTCACGGACGCGCTTGCGGGTCATCTCGACCAACCCGAACTCGCTGATCTCTAAGATGTTGGTCTTCGCTTTGTCGGTCTTTAGGCGCTCCTCGAGCGCAGCATAGACCTTCTCTCGGTTGCTCATCTTCTCCATGTCGATGAAGTCGATGATGATCAGCCCGCCGATATTGCGCAAGCGCAGTTGGTAGACGATCTCTTTGACGGCCTCGAGGTTGATCTGGACGATCGTGTCTTCGAGGGTGTGCTGACCGACGAACTTGCCGGTATTGATGTCGACCGCGGTCAGCGCCTCGGTGGTGTCGATGACGATGTGGCCACCGCTCTTGAGCCAGACCTTGCGACCCAGCGAGCGGGCGATCTCGATCTCGATGCCATAGGCGTCGAAGATAGGTTCCGGCCGCTGGTAGAGGACGACCGACTCGACCAGGGAGGGCATGAACTTCTCTACGAAGCTGTGCACGCGCGCAAACTCGGTCTCATCGTCGATGACCAGCTTGTCGACGTCGTTGGTGAAGAGATCCCGGGCCGCTCGCAAGGCCAGGTCCAAGTCTTCGTAGAGCAAGGCCGGCGCTGGCTGAGCGTCGAATCCCTTGATGATTTCTCGCCACAGGTTGCTGAGGTAGTCGAGATCCCGTTCCAGCTGAGGCTCTGGAATGCTCTCGCTGGCGGTCCGAACGATGAAGCCAGTGCCGGGCTGCCGATGCTTCGCGACCACGTCCTTGAGCCGATCGCGCTCACTCTCTTCGAGGATCCTTCGGCTCACACCGATGTGATCGAAGGTCGGCATGTGCACCAGATAGCGCCCAGGTAGCGTGACATGACTGGTGACCCTGGCGCCCTTGGCTCCGATGGGTTCTTTCGAGACCTGCACGAGGATCTCCTGACCCTCGATCAACCTCTGTTCGATGGGGCCAGTGGGTCGCGTGCGCCCTCGCGACTGCGGGATATTGGCGATCTCATCCTCACCTTCGGGCGCTCCGTCGAACAGGTAGGCTTCGTGCTGGTTGTAGACATCCGCCACATAGAGAAAGGCGGCGCGCTCCAGCCCGATGTCCACGAAAGCAGCCTGCATGCCGGGCAATACGCGCAGCACCCGACCTTTGTAGACGTTGCCGACCGACGAGCGGTCGCGACTCCTCTCCACATAGAACTCGGTGATCACTCCTTGCTCGACGAGGGCGACTCTCGTCTCTTGCGCGGTGGTGTTGAACACAAGGATGCTGCCCATCTCTGTTCCTTCTCTCGCGCTCAGAAAGTGCGACTCGGCCGGGGTCTCGGAGTCTGCCTCAATTGGCCTCAGGGAGCCAGATTCGGACCCTTGGGCGCGAAGCAGCCGTGAGCACCTCGACCGCCCCGACTCGAAAGAAGCGTCGTGAAGTGAATTCGCGATTGAAGTTCACGCTCAACACGCCAGCTGGCTCGAAGCGAGCCAGCTGGCGTGCCTAAGAGCGATGCAATAGATTCCAAAAGGTTGCGAGGAAGCCGCGGCTGACGGATACTGCTGGCCCTTCGTTTGTCCAATGAGGTTCCCACTGTGTTGCGCCTTGCGAGACGAACACGCCGCCGAAGGCCGGCCGCAAAACGACGGGGTTCGAGTCGAACAACAGCCCCTCGCGGTCGTGGCGAGGGTGGGCTTTTCTTCGATTGCCATCTCTTTTTGATGAGATCCGGAGAGTTGATATGACACAACCCATGAATCACACCCGCCTCGAGCTCAGCCAGTTCTCTGACGCGGCCAGAAAGCATGTCGATCCTGCCTCCCCGCCTCCCCTGCGCATGATGGGCGCCAAAATGATGGCGCCCCTCTCGCCCAACGAGATGATCCCTGTCCTCTATCAGCTGACCCTGGATCCAGAGAAAGGCATCCGAGAGGCCGCCGCGCAGAGCCTCAAAGACATGCCCGCAGACCTCGTCAGTGGCGTGGTCTCCTTGGCGCTCGACGCGCGAGTCCTCGATCTCCTCGGCCAGACCTTTGTGCTGGACCACGGGCTGATGGAGACCCTCAGCCTCAATCAGGCCGTCGACGACCAGACCATCGCCTTCATCGCCTCCAAGACCAACGAGCGGGTCGCCGAGATGATCGCCAACTTCCACGTCCGCTTGATGCGCTCTCCCATCATCATCGAGGCGCTCTACCTCAACCCGAACACCCGGATGTCCACGGTCGACAAGATCCTCGACCTCGCCAAGCGCAACAACATCGCGCTCGAAGGACTGCCCGGGCTCGAAGAGGCCATCAAGGACGAAGACTACGCTGCCGGAAAACAGGCGATCGACGACCGACTGTTTGCCAACATCCTTCATGAGTCCGTGGCCGAGGACAAAGAACTCGACGAACGAATCGAGGCCCTCCTCGAGGGTGAGGAACCCGAGACCGAAGACGAGAAGAAGCGTGTAGGCCGCTGGATGACCATCCAGAACATGAACCCGGCGCAGAAGATCCGACTCGCCATCCTCGGCAACGCCGAAGACCGCAACATCCTCGTGCGCGACGCCCGCAGAGTCGTGCATATGGCGGCCATCCAAAGCCCGAAAATCACCCCCGGCGAGGCGACTAAGCTCGCGGGAAACCGCTCGATGCCAAACGCCGTGGTCGAGTTCATCGCCAAAAAACGCGACTGGACGCGCTACTATCCAGTCCTGGTCTCCCTCGTGAACAATCCCAAGACCCCTTTCCACGAGGCCATCGGCTTCCTCAAACAGCTTCGCCCACACGACCTCTCCGCGCTGCAGCGAAACAAGAACGTCCCCGCTCAGCTCTCCCGACAGGCCCGAGAGCTCCACCGCGCCAAGTCTGGAGCAGACCACGGCAATAAGCACTGAGGGGGCCATGCAGACCTTGACCTACACCCTCCTCCTGAGACCCGAGCGCGATGGGCTCTTGGAGCACGTCAGCGCTTTGGCGCAGGAGCTCTTTGCGGCCGACGGCAACTGGAGCGACCCCGTTACGGCCGCCGACGCCACGGGAACCCACCAAGTCTCCCATTGCGGTCCGGCGACGCTCAAGCTCGGGACAGACTCCGCCTCCAAGGCCGGGTGGCTCGAACTTAGAGGGTTTGCCAGTGGCGGCCGCGTCCGTTGGTGGCTCGACGGCCCCGCACGACTGCAGCTCTTCGAGCTCGACGACGCCGAGATCGACACCATTTGGGGGGCGACCCGCTGCTTTCAGGACGCTGAGCTGCGCGCTTGGGTTCGCTCCAAAGACCTCGGCGTGCAGCGCACGGCGGCCTCAGCCCCAGTAGGCCTCAGGGGCCTCATTCAAGCGCTCGTCCCCAGCACCGAAACCGCGCCACGAGCCATACTTCCCAAGGTCGCGCAGCCGCCCTTCGCCCCCGACGACTTTCCCGAGTGGCTCTACTCCGGCGAACTCTCGAGCGTGCCTCGCCTGGTCGAGGCCGCAAACCTGGTCCTCGCTGGCATCGCCCACGCCTCAGAACCAGAGCTGCGACTTCTTGTCCGGCCCCTGCAGGACCACGGCGGCCAGTCCATCGTGCCGATCACCAAGATGAAACGAGGACAGACCTTCGCCGGCCCCTTCCACACCACCCGCTACTCCTCGGCCGCCACCGTCGGGACCCGGATCGCCGAGATGCTGGGGCGCCTCGAGGGCAAGAACTCGCAGCCAGGGATGGCGGAGAGTCGTGCAAACCCGAAAGGTTACGCGCAGGAAGCGCGCAACAACATCCCCCCACCGCAGCTCAAAAAACGGCGCCAGACCTCACCTTCGGTCCTGCACATCTCTCGCCTCGGCGAGCTCCAACAGCTCTCGGTGCAGCCCTTCGAGGAAGCAGGAGCCGTCGTGCGCGTCCCAGGCTCGCAGCTGGTCGTGCGGATCCTCGAGGTCCGCGCGCCGTTCGCCGCCCACACCGCCCCAGACCTGCGCATCGAGGTCCATGCCGATGGCTTGGCCGATGGATGTCAGCTCTTCGTGGGCGGCGCCGGCAGAGGTTCGGCTGGGTTCTCCCTCAACGCCTTCACCATCGGTCCGAAAGGGCGCGCCGACGATCTCCTCGCCCTCTGTGAGATGGCTCTGGGCTGATTCGGCGCGCCTCGTTCTCTCTCAGCGGTCACGGGTGAATTCGGAGCGTCTTTGTGCTAGTGGTGGCCCTCTCGAGTCCGAGCGGTTGGCCGCAAAGAAAGCCCTGGGCCGTGACCTTCGAGCGGATTTCGCGCGCTACTCGGAACCGAGCTGGCTCCAAGCGAGCCCGCTCGTCCCTGCGCGCGATGGTCATTGGCGCCGCCGTGCCCCTCAGTAGGAGACTTCTGCATGCCTCATTTCGCTATCGATGTTCACACTGGGTATCTCGAAGAAGTCATCAACATGATCGGCAGCCGAGACCTCACGCTCGTCGAACGCTTCCTGCGACTCGCGTCCCACACGCAGACGAACCTCGGAATCCCAGACGACATGATGGAGAACTGGAGTCCGAGCGTCGAGCGCCTGATCATGGACCCACCCAAACGCATCGACACCCTCAACGACGCCGTGGCCATCGCCAGCTTGCTCAAGGACATCGGGCAACGACGCTTCAAGGTGGTCTGCGATACCCCAGACCCCAACTTCCTCACCGAGATCTTCGCCCATATGCAGCACGAGGCGTGGCGCAACGACTTCGTGGACTCGCCGATCGCCAAGCTGAAATCCTCCAGCTCGAGAATCCGCTGGGGTTTCCTCGACGTTAATCAGGTTGAGACCTTGCTCCGGGTCGCCTTCGGCGGCGACTCGTTCAAGGTCCCCAAGACCGCCGCCATCGCCGGCCGGCTCTCCAACTACTCTCGCCACGACGCCGAGCGGCTCCTGCTCGAGGTCGGAATCGAGACCCAGAACTCCGTCTCCCATAACATCAACTACCTGATCATCGGCTCCAAAGGGACCGGCGGCACCAAGCACGATAAGGTCGACGTCCTCAACAAGAAGGGCAAAGACATCGACGTCCTCGACGAGGACGGCTTCGAGAACTTGATTCACTCCCCCATGAAGCCCCGAGAAGACTGGACCCCAGACGTCAAGGAGTTCTTCGAGAACTTCATCAGCGCCTTGCGCCACTCGTGGGCCTTCGATCTCGACATCTTCACGCTCAGCTACGAGATCGACCCCGAAAACCAGATCTACTGAGCGGGTGCACCCTACAAACAGAGCGCGCCGGTGTTCAAGCAGCGCGCGATGTTGGCCACGGAGAGCGCCGTCAACACCGGTTGCGCGGCCTCCATCGGCGAGCGGCCAAAGGCGATGACGCCGTCTTCGTGGCCACCCATCGCCATGATGCGAGACTCCGGGAACGTCGTCTCGCGCCACAATCGGTCGATCTCGTCGGCCATCTGCGGCGAGCCGTAGCTCGCGTCGGCGGCGCTGCGCGGAAACGACGCCGAGTGCTTCTCCGACCAGGCCCACAACAGCGGGCTGTGGACATGAAAGACCCAGCGAATCGCCGGAGACAAGTCGTAAACCGCCGCATGGGTCGTCGACTCGCTCGATGGCTTGACCGGTCCTTGGCTCTTCACCCAGCCCTCACGCGCCCGGGTCTGAGACACCAGCGTCACCTCTTGGCTCGACATACAGACATGACCGCCCGTCTGCGTCCCCGTGATCAGGAACGCCCGCTGCCCTCGCCCACCAGCGAACGGCGCCACCCGTGCCGACACGTTGCCAAACCCCAAGCCCCCGTAGCGCTCCGCCGATTGGCCGACCAGCGAGAGACGCACCAAAATGTCGCGCCACGAGATGATCGCCGCCGCGCACTCCCGATGTCGCTCCATGACCTTCGGGTCGTCGCTGTGCTCGAGCTCGAACTTGATGACCCCTTCCCGCTCCACAAGACCTCCTAGAGTTCTGTCTCAGCCCTACTCGCGGCAAACCGTGCAGAGCCAGGTTCCATCCTGCTGCTTGAGCCGGCTCTTGCGCGTGGGCGAGCCGCAGCCCTCACAACGGGGGGCACAACTCGAACACAAGAGCTCACCACCAATGTGACAGCTCACCAAGCCATGGTCCGAGCAGCGATGAGCTTGGCACACGGCGCAGACTCCAAAACAAGACTCGCAAGCCAGGTGCAACTCCTCACCCCCACTGCAGACCGCAGCCGTCTTCGCGGGCTCAGCGCACGTCGGGCAGACGGGAGACGTGATCAATCCATCGCTGCAGTCGACTCGCCAAGACATCGGGATCGTCTTCCCCAGAACCTCGAACTCGTAGTCGAAGTCGAGCACCGGACGAGCGATGACCGCGAAGCAAACCACGTTCACCTCCACCGCCATGCGGTGGCTGCTGACCTCCTCCGACACCCGCAGGTCGAGGTCGTGCGCCAGCTGCTCGCGGAGGTCCTCGTTCATCTCGTTCTGGGCGATGAGCTCGCCGTAGTAGTTGGTGAGCCGCTGGACTTCAGTGGAGAGGCGCTCCAACATCTCCTCTTCTCGAGGCGCGGCCTGCTCTTTTGCCCACTGCGTGAGCCACTCCAGGGCGTCGTCGAGCTGTTGCTTGAGCTTCTTTTGGCTCGGATGGGCCAGCTCGGAGTGGGGCTCGACCTTTCCAGCGGCGAGCACCTCGGCGACCACCGAGGACTCCACGGTGTGGGCCTCGCCGGCCTCGCTGAGAGTGACGACGACGAGGTCTTCGTGACGCTCCTCGCCAACGAAGACGGCCTGCACGACCAGCTCCAGGTCATGTTGAGTGCCCCGCTTCAGGCTTGCGACCCCCTGGTACGGGGCGAGGGGCCCGAAACCGACCGGCAATCGCGAGGGCAGCTCCCGCGCGGCCAATGGCACCCAGGAGCAGCGGCCCAGCTCGCGCAACCAGTCGAGCATGCGGTCGAAGAGTCGACTGCCAGGCGTGACCAGATCGCCCTCCAACGAGGCGTGGAAGACGATGTCGAGCGTCTTTTCGCCCAAGAATTCTTGCAGGTCTCCGACCGGCGCCACGCGTAAGGTGCGCGCCCGCAGGTCTTCGACATGGCTGGCGGCCGGGGCGGCGCCAAAGTGGCCAAAGAAGCGCTCGCAATAGTCGGCAACCGCTTCGGCGCGGCTCGCAGAGCCCCGTCCTTTCGCTGGTGTTTTCTCTGTCATGAAAGATCTTCGTAAGATTCTAGGACGTTGAAGACTTCTTCGTTGAGCAGCCGCGTGTCGAGATAGCGGGCACGCGACTTGGAGAAGCGCTCGCCGATCTCGTCCATTGAGATCTGCAGGTCGAACTCGTCTTCGGCTGAGCTCCAGGCATTCTTGACCATGTCGTAGAACGAGCCAGCAACCTCGCCCGGTTTGTCGGACTCTCCGAGGATTAGGTCGAGCTCGCCCACCACCAGCTCGAACATCCGGATCTTGCGGATCAGAAGGTCCAGCAAGTAGGCCTCGAGTGTGTCCTTGGTGCTGAAGTTGAAGACCAGCACGTCGTTGAGCTGGCCAAGGCGGTGCACACGGCCAATCCGCTGCTCCACTCGCATGGGGTTCCAAGGCAGATCGTAGTTGATCACCTGGTGACAGAACTGGAGGTTGCGCCCCTCCCCACCAGACTCCGTGCTGACCATCACCCGCACGTCGTCCTTGAAGGCTTTGACGACCCGTTCCTTCTCCGGACCGCTCAATCCGCCGTGGAATCCTACCGCCGAGATCCCACTCTCCTCGAGCGCCTTGAGGAGGTCGAGCAAGGTGGCCTTGAACTCGGTGAAAACCAAGAACTTTCCTGGGTGGTGCTCGAGCACCTCCAAGACGGAGTCCACCTTGGCCGAGTAGCCGATGGCGTCGGCCTGTACGGCCAGGTCGTCGAACTTCTGACGCAACGCCGGAGAATACTCGGGATCCGCCTTCATCTTGTTCAACGTCTCGAGGATCGCCGCCGGACTCGAGCAGACCTCTCGCTGCAGCGTCATCAAACCCAAAGTCAGATGGCGCTGCTTTTCGCTCTCGGCCTCTGAGCGCAAGGTGCTGCGAATGAACTGGCTCAGGTCGTCGTAAAGCGCACGCTCGAGCTGCGGCAGCTCGAGGTGCAGCACGGCCGCACGTCGCTGCGGAAAGCGGATGTCGACCTCCGTTCGGCGGTTGCGGATCATCACAGCGCCCAGGAGCTGCTTGAGGGCCGGAGCGTTCTCGGGCGAACGGGGATCCCCGCTCTTGACGAAGCGCTCCTTGAACGAGCGCAAAGTCCCCAGCTGCCCCGGCTTGAGCAGGTCGATCAGGCTGTACAGCTCGGTCAGATCGTTGTGGACCGGGGTCGCCGTGAGCATCAGCATGTAGCGGCGCTCGATCTGCTTTACGAACTTGTATGCTCTCGTTGAGCGGTTCTTGAGCCGATGAGCTTCGTCGATGATCAAGAGATCCCAGGGGCGGTCCAGGATCTGGGCGCTGTGAAAATCCCCTTTGGCGCGGTCGATGCTGAGAATGACCCGCGCCCCCTCGTCGGGCACGTCATCCCACTGAGCGGCGGTCGTAACCACCAGGAATTGCTCCTTGAACTTGGTCTCGAGCTCCTCTCGCCATTGATAGACCAAGCTCGCTGGAGTCAGCACCAGGACCTGGCTCACCATCCGGCGAACCAACAACTCTTTCATGACCAGCCCGGCCTCGATGGTCTTCCCCAGGCCGACCTCATCGGCCAACAAGGCGCGTCCGCGCATGTGTGCCAAGGCCCGGCGGCACGCCTCCAGTTGGTACTCGTACTGATCGACCTCGACAACCTCCAGGCTCAGCAGATCGTCAAAACCCTGAATCAGCCGCAGTCGCTCGGCCTCGAGCCGGAGCAGGTAGGCCCCTGCGTCGAGTTTCGGACTGACTTTGAGCGGCAGCTCCTTCGTCGCCCCCACCGAGACCAGCACCCCATCCATCGAAATTCCGAGACGCCTGAGCGTCGGGTCATCCCGAATATCGGTTCGCAGCTCTCCGCCACAGCGGAAGCAAGCCGAACTCAGCTCCGACTCGAGCCACTGGCAATGTGGACACTCGACGACGCGGCTCACACGGATGTCGCGGCCTTCGCGCTTGACCGGTTTGTCGACCTTGGGGGTATCGTCAGGCGTCTCGAGCCATTCGATCGCCGCCGTTCCGAGAGCTTCTACGCTCACCATCGTGCCCTCACTCAAAGATCCTTGGTCGCTGCAGAACGCCGGCCAGCTTCGTTTACCGATCCGTGCGAGTCAACACAGTTGTGTTGCTCATCCGACATCGGAGGCCAAACGCTTGTTGACGAGCTCCCAGTAGCAAGGCCACCAGGGCGCCTGGATTTGGATGCGCTCTTGCGGCGAGTGGTCGAGGTCGCGCCGGGCGAGTGCCAACCGGGCCGTAGGACTCGCCGGCAAGTCCATCGATGGCGCAAGGCGCTCGTTCGACGCACTGGGTTGAGTCCATCGATGGCGCAAGGCGCTCGTTCGACGCACTGGGCTGATCCGTCGTCGTTGTCTGATGTTGATCCGGTCGGTGTTTGAGGTTGATCCGGTCGGCGTTTGATGTTGATCCGTCGATGTTTGATGTTGATCCGTCGATGTTTGAGGCTGATCCGTATGTGTTTGAGGTGGATCCTGCCTGTGTTCGAGGTTGATCCGTCGATGCTTTAGGTTGATCCGTCGGTCGTTCAATGCTGATTCGGGGTCTATCAACCGCGATCGACCCCCAGAGCAACTCACCGGACCCCTCGAGCGACATCTCGACGCGGGTGGCCGACGTCTCTCGACCCCCGAAACAACGTTTCGCGAGTCCTCGACGGGCCTTCACGCTCCCAGAACTCCGGCTGCACGACGAGCCGAATGGCTGTGCTGAACTCATCCGGCGGGAAAGTCGCCACGTGCGTGCCAACCGCCGGCGTGCATTTCGCCCCAGCGCTCCTCGGACCACCGCAACCGCCAGCGGGCCGCCCCGCTCGAGCAGTTCGATCTCAGCGACGCCGAAAGCGCACGAACGCATAGGCCCCGGCGGGGATCAACATCAAAAAAACGCCGAAGAGCCCGAACACCAGGGCGCCCGAATCCTTGCCGGGGAAGGCGGTCACGAGCTCTGGGTGACCGGCGACGTAGGTGCAGGGCTGCTGGCTGCCCACGGGAAAGCGGGCGAGGGTGCTCTGCGCGTCGCTGCTGATGCTGTAGCTCGGGCCGCTGTCGGTGCGCTCGTACCGCTTGCCATCGATCTCGTGTGCGAGGATGACCTTCGGTGTGTAGGCGTGCCTCGAATCCTCGCTGTTGTAGGACAGCGTCGCTGCGGTGACGGTGCAGGTGCTCGGCACGTTCGCCTGCGCTATGACGTGACGCTGCCATGCGAGGTAGACCACCACCAAGCCCGCGCCCAGGAACACGGCGCTGAGGATTATCCAGAAGAGCCGTCCGGGCGGCTTGGTTGTTTTTCGCGGCGGAGCCATGACGACGACGGTTGCACTTCGATTAGAGTTCCGTCAAGTGGTCCGTGGGGCTGAGAACGGCCATTCGACGCCTTTCGCCGCACAGCCTGGAGCGGGCCCGCTATGATGTTGCGGGGGCCTTCTTATCCCAGCACCCCGAGCAACTTCAGCGCGGCAACCAAGACCGCGATCACCACGGTGCCCAAGATGAGCTTGCGCCCGCCCCGCAGAGCAAGGCGAGCCCCAAACTCCGCCCCGACAACGGCGCCAACCCCAAGAACCAAGCCAGGGAGCCAGGCCACCTCGTCGGCCAGCACGAAGATCGCCAACGCCGGAAAGGTGTAAATGGCGATCATCAAGTTCTTGGCACCCGTCGCGTCGAGGAGATCCCAGCGACCCACCCACCCTAGAACGACCAGCAAGACCGCGCCCACGCCCGCTTGCAAGAGCCCCCCATAAAACCCAGCCACCAACAGCCCGAACACCAACAAGAAAGGGTGCGAGCGTCCTTCTTCCCTGCTTCGCTTCTCGAGTAAGCGCTTGGGCTGCGCCGTCAACAACAGGGCCCCAGCGACCAACGCGCAGCCAATCGCGATGCGCATGTCGTCGCTGTGGAAGCGAGTCGCCAACCACGCCCCAGCAATCGCGCCGATCACCGTCGGAATCGAGAGCAGAAAAGTCGCGCGCAACGGATAAGGAGCACGCTTGTGCAGCGCGCGCGCCCCCATCGACGATTGCATGACGATCGCGATGCGGTTGGTGCCGTTGGCCACCGGTGCGCTCACACCCAAGAGCATCAATGCAGGGAGCGTCAACAGTGACCCCCCCCCCGCAATCGTGTTGACCGTGCCAGCGAGCACTCCAGTCAAAGCGAGCAGGACCAATTGCAGAATGTCGCTCTCCAAGCTCGCTCCTCCGCACAAGC
>Ga0100380_10007044_pt1 | contig 11314 bp, 10 predicted proteins | sample CryGeymeta201504_FD_80417 | JGI IMG/M metagenome (GOLD analysis project Ga0100380, IMG submission 80417) | Groundwater microbial communities from Crystal Geyser aquifers in Utah, USA - Crystal Geyser metaG 2015-04 | ecosystem: Environmental > Aquatic > Deep subsurface > Groundwater | place... | reverse complement strand
TTTCGTCATTAGTGGGTCCTTTTCTTGTTTTCCATTGAACGTCAACTTCCAATAGTTTTTTATTGTTTTTTGCATCAATAATTTTTAAACTTTTAATTCTTTTTCTTCTGGATGCCACTTCAATTGTATGATTATTGATCATCATATAAGCATCAAAAAGTTTTACATGAGGATTTGAAACATTTTTTTGTAAATGTTTGTAGCTAAATTTCATGCGTAAGACTGGAATTAAAACAGCAAATGGAATAGAAAACAACAATGAAAATAGGTAAGAAGTGTTTCTGTAAAACATCAATCCAAAAGGTACAATCAGTAAAATTGCAATACCAAAATAGATATTGTCTTCTTTTTTGTTGGCTTTTTCAATATCCACAAATTCGTTCCATTCTTCTGTTGAATACTGCCATTCAATAAGTGGATTTTCTGTTTCCATGAACTAAAAATGTATTTCTAAAATATAGTAAAATATTGATTATCAGTTATAATTGATGTTTTTATCAATTTTTATTCTGTAAAATTGATAAGTTGCTTTTTGATGGTTTCCTTGGATGCTTTTTCATTACTAAGTTTTTCTGAGACAAAATCTAACATTTCTGATTTTTCTTTAATAGCTTCCATCACTAAATCAATAAAGAATCTTAAGAGAATTAAAAGTATTGCCGCAAAAATTCCTGGTTCTGAAATGATGATAAAAAAGGAAGATAAAATCACCACGAATTGCTGAATAAAAATGCGCACATATGGTGAAAACATGATTTCTTGGATGTCGAACTTCAGGTATTTTTGATGTCCAATAAAATCTGTAAAAAACTTTCCAACATGTGTGAAAATAATTGCTGGCAATGCATATAGTATGTCTGCTAAATTTAGAATGATGCTATAATTATCGATCAAATGAAAAGGCTCTTTAAACACAATAGTATTGCCAATACTGAAAATTGCAAATGCAAAAATGGATTGTATTGCCACAAAAAATCCATAATGAAACAGAAAAAAAACAATCGTTCCATAACCGCTAGAATTGCCAAGTTTTATGGTACAAAACATCTTCAGTGCATTAAAAATTCCAATGATGATTGTTTCTAAAAAATACACAAAAAGAACAGTAAGTGGACTTATTTTTCCCAAATAAAGTAAGAAAAACAAGTAAATGGTGCTCAACCAAATAAAAATAGTTTGTGACGTTGGATAAAAAATATTTTTAAGCATGTCAGTTTTTTTGATGTAAAGAAAGAAAAAAATCAGCAAGTTTTCAAATACGCAATTTGCCGTATTTTTTCTAAATGGTTTGAAGATTTCCTGCAAGGTCTTGAAGGCCTTGTAGGTATGAAAAACAGCTATTTCTAAAACTCCATAAACGGAAATTCCAATTTAATTTGGGCAATTTGCTGCTTCAAATTTTCTAAAAATTCTTGATGCTTTTCAGAATTTTCGTGAAAAGGTTTGTGCAACAATCCTTTTTGAATGGTTTCAATTTTATTCATTATAGGAATGATATCTTTTGAACACCAAGTAGTTATCAATTTTTCCCAAATATAATCAATGGCAATTTTGTTTGGATGAATCATGTCTTCTGCATAAAATCGATAATCACGCAATTCATCCAACATGATTTCATAAGAAGGAAAATAGAACAGATTTTTATGTTGTAAAGCCAAATGAATTGCTGCAATTAAATGCGCTTTGCTTTGCGTATTTTCAACAAAACCATCTTTCAAATGTCTTACTGGCGAAACTGTAAAAATGATGGAAATGTCACTATTTACCGTTTTTAAAAGTGAAATAATTTGTTGTAAACTTTCTGTTATTTCAACAACAGAAAGCAATTCTTTAGAGAATTTCTTTTGTGGAATTTTATGACAATTTGCCACAATTTGATTGGTTTCAACAAGTCTATAAATCCAAGAAGTGCCTAACGTAATAAAACAATGAGTTGCATTTTTGAGTGCCATATTTGTTGATTCAATTCCTGCATTTAGGTTGGATAAAAGCGTTTCTTTGTTTGGCGAACTCAAACTAGAATGTGCATCAAAACAATGCCAACGTTCATTTTCGAAGAAAATATCAGCTTCTGAAAACACTTTTTTTGAGACAACTTGATGGATAAATTTCTCAATCGCTGTTGGATGAAATAAAATGCCAAATGTATTTTGAAGCACTTGAAATTTAAAAAAATCAAATTTCGCTCCCATATTTTCAGAAAAACAAGAACCCAACAACACCATTTTTGAATGGTAATTGATGGAGTTTTTTAATTGCTTTAGAAACGGAATTTGTGTTTGAAGTTTCATGTTACTTTACATATTCCTTCGCTCTTTCCAACACTTTCGGAATTCCACCAGGATTTTTTCCTCCAGCAGTGGCAAAGAAATTTTGACCACCTCCACCACCGTGAATGAGTTTTCCTAATTCGCTCACTACTTTTCCTGCATCATAACCACGTTCATTTGCCAATTCTTTTGAGATGTAGCAAGTAATCATGGCTTTGTCTGGAGCTTGAGAAGTAGCAAAAACCAAAAATAAATTTTGGTGTTTTTGTCCCAAACCAAATGCAATATTTTTAATGCTATTCGCATCCAAATCAACTTTGGTTGCTAAAAACTGGACACCATTGATTTCTTGCAATTGATTTTGAATGGTTTCAGCAACAGTTGCGGCTTTTTCTTTTAATAATTGTTCGATTTGTTTTTTCAAACCAGCATTTTCTTCCTGTAAATGTTGAACAGCTTTTACAGGCTCTTGAGCATTGTTCAACACATTTTTTATCTCAGAAAGTGCACTATACGTATCAAAATAAAAGTTTTTTACAGCTTCATTGGTAATGGCTTCAATTCTTCGAATTCCCGCTGCAACTGCACCTTCAGAAACGATTTTGAAATGCCAAATATCACTCGTATTTTTTACATGAATTCCACCACAAAGTTCTATCGATTTTCCAAATTTTATAGCTCTTACAGTATCACCATATTTTTCTCCAAAAAGTGCCATTGCTCCCTCGTCAATAGCTTGCTGAAGGGGAATATTTCTTCTTTCCTCTAAAGGAACTTTGCCTTCAATTCTTGCATTTACAAATTTTTCAACATCCCGCAATTCTTCCGAAGTTAGTTTGGCAAAATGAGAAAAGTCAAAACGTAAAGAAGCAGGTTTTACTAATGACCCTTTTTGTTCTACATGCGTACCTAAAATAGTGCGCAACGCTTGGTGTAATAAATGAGTTGCAGAGTGATTGCTTGCCGATAATTTTCGATGTTCACTGCTCACAACTGCCTGAAAAACAGCATTGATATCTTTTGGTAAATTTTTGGTATAATGGATAATTAAGTTATTTTCTTTTTTGGTGTCAATGACATAAACAAGGTCTCCTTGACGATCTTTTAAAAACCCATTATCGCCAACTTGACCTCCACCTTCAGGATAAAAAGGGGTTAAATTGAACACCAATTGAAACAATTCTCCGTCTTTTTTGGAGGTTACTTTTCGGTATTTGGTGATTTTTACATCCGCTTCTAAATAATCATATCCAACGAATTCTTCAAAAGCATCTTCTCTAATCACAATCCAGTCTTCGGTGGTAGATTCACTTGCAGCTCTTGAACGATTTTTTTGTTTTTGCAATTCTTCTTGAAATCCTTTCTCGTCTAAAGTAAATCCTTTTTCTGATAAAATCAACGAAGTCAAATCAATAGGAAATCCGAAAGTATCATACAGTTCAAAAGCTTTTTCACCAGAAATTTGATTGGTTTTTGCAGATGAAATAATGCCATCTAAAAGCATCAATCCTTGGTCAAGTGTTCTCAAAAACGAAGCTTCTTCTTCTCTTATCACGTTTTCAATCAGCTTTTTTTGGTCTTTTAATTCAGGAAAAGCAACACCCATTTTTTCACTTAAAACAGTTGTCAATCGATACATAAAAGGTTCTTTTTTGTCAAGAAACGTAAATCCATAACGCACAGCACGTCTCAAAATTCTTCGAATCACATACCCTGCGCCTGTATTGCTTGGCAATTGTCCGTCAGCAATCGAAAAAGCCACTGTTCTTATATGATCGCAAATAACGCGAATGGCAATATCTTGTTTTGGATTGTTGCCATATTTGGTATTCGTAATGGTTTCAATTTCTCTGATAATTGGCGTAAAAACATCGGTATCATAATTGGATTGAACACCCTGCAACACCATGCACAAACGCTCAAAACCCATGCCTGTATCAATGTGTTTGTTGGGTAAATTTTCAAGTGAACCGTCTGCTTTTCTATTGAATTGCATAAACACCAAATTCCAGATTTCCACTACTTGAGGATGGTCATTGTTCACCAAATGTTTGCCATCAATTTTCGCTTTTTCTTCTTTTGAACGAATATCTACATGAATTTCAGAACAAGGTCCACAAGGTCCTTGATCGCCCATTTCCCAAAAGTTGTCTTTTTTGTTTCCTTTTAAAATTCGTTCTTCAGAAATAAATTGCTTCCAAAAGTCATAAGCTTCTGTATCCATCTCAAGGTTGTCTTCTTCACTTCCTTCAAAAACAGTGACGTATAAAATGTCTTTATCAATTTTATAAACTTCGGTTAACAATTCCCAAGCCCATGCAATCGCTTCTTTTTTGAAATAATCGCCAAAAGACCAATTTCCCAACATTTCAAACAAAGTGTGATGGTAGGTATCATACCCCACTTCTTCCAAATCATTGTGTTTTCCTGAAACACGTAAACATTTTTGAGTATCAGCAATTCGAGTGTTTTTTGGAATAGCATTTCCCAAAAAGTATTCTTTAAAAGGAGCCATTCTCGAGTTTACGAACATCAAAGTTGGGTCGTCTTTTGGCACTAAAGGTGCAGATGGCACAATTAAATGTGATTTTTCTTCAAAAAAGCGTAAAAAAGCAGCACGAATATCTTGAGATTTCATAAAGAAAATGTTTCTAATGGAAGTTGGATTGTGTTAATTATTTTTAAAAAAACATGCAAAAAAAGGCATTTATAAAATATTTTTTAGTTTTGTATGTTTATAGATAAGTTTTTTTTACTGAAATTCTTATTTAAACCACAAAAATAGTACATTTAGCATTATGGCGAAAGTAAAATATTATTATGATGAAAACACCCTTTCTTACAGAAAAATTAAGGTAAAAAAGAGTGATCGTTATCGAAGAATTATTTTCAGTTCATTGGCTGTCATTTTAATAGCCTTTATAGGTTTTATAACATTTAGTCAATTTATTATGTCTCCAAAACAACGGGCTCAAAAGCGCGAATTAGAGAATTTGAGACTACATTATGAGTTATTGAGCAAAAGAATGGAGGAAACAGCGAGTGTTTTAGACCAAATTCAACAAAGAGATAACAATATCTATAGAAGTTATTTTGAAGCAAATCCGATCACGGAAGAGCAAAGAAAAGCTGGTTTTGGCGGGGTAAACAGGTATAAAGATTTGGAAGGTTATGACAATTCGGAATTGATTATTAATTTAACGAAAGGAGTTGATATTCTCTCAAAACAATTGGTTGTTCAGTCAAAATCTTTGGATGAGATTGTGTCTTTGGCAAAAGACAAAGAAAACATGTTGGCGTCGATTCCTGCCATTATTCCAATAAAAAAAGGCGAATATTTTGTAGCATCAGGTTATAAAATGAGAATGCATCCAATTTTGAAAATCAATAAATTTCACAAAGGAATGGATTTTTCAGCACCAAGAGGCACCCCAATTTATGCCTCAGGAAATGGTAGAGTAACTATGGCTGAGAGAAATAGTACCTATGGAAATGTGGTGCATATCAAACATGGTTATGGCTATGAAACCATTTATGCACACATGAATAAAATTGCTACTACAAGTGGAAAATATGTAAAAAGAGGTGATTTAATTGGTTATGTTGGCAACACTGGATTGTCTGTTGCACCACATTTACACTATGAAGTACTCAAAAATGGGCAAGTTTTAAATCCGCTTAATTTTTATTACGGTGATGTTACTTTAGAGGAGTTTGCAGCGCTTCAAAAAGCATCTGAAGAAAGTCAATCTTTAGATTAAAAACTTAAATATATGCATATAGATTTACCTGAAAAACGATACTATAAAATTGGTGAAGTTGCCCAAGCTTTTCAAGTAAATACTTCATTAATTCGTTTTTGGGAGAAGGAATTTGATGTTTTAAAACCAAAAAAGAACGCCAAAGGAAACCGACTTTTTACACAAGAAGATTTGAAAAATATCAAAGTTATTTTCAATTTGGTTAAAGAAAGAGGCTTTACGTTAGATGGTGCAAAACTGAAATTAAAGAAAAATCCTGAAGAGATTTTTAACAATCAAGAAATTATCAGCAGACTTGAGGCTGTAAAAGCGGAGCTGGTCAAAATTAAAAACCAACTTTAAAATTCTAATCCTAGCAAAAAAGTATGTAAATTTGTTTAGGAATTTAAGAATTATGAAATAAAATAACCATCAACTAAAAACTAAAAATTAGAAATTATGAGAAAATGGCTTATCCCTTTAATTACTATTGTTGTTGTCATATTTGGCGTATATAGTTGGTTAAAAAACTTCAATAACAAAGCAGTTGTTTTACAAGAAGACGCAAAAACCACTTGGTCAAACGTGGAAAGTGCGTATCAACGAAGAAATGATTTGATTGGAAATCTTGTAAAAACGGTGCAAGGTGCTGCTGATTTCGAAAAAGAAACCCTTACTCAAGTCATTGAAGCACGCTCAAAAGCAACCTCAACAACAATTGATGCTAACAATTTGACTCCCGAAAACATGGCACAATTTCAACAAGCACAAACAGGTTTAAACAGTGCTTTGTCTAAAATGTTATTGGTGGTTGAACGTTATCCTGATTTGAAAGCAAACGCTAACTTTTTAGAATTACAAAGTCAGTTAGAAGGTACAGAAAATCGAATAAACGTGGCAAGAGACCGTTTTAATGAAGGTGTAAATAATTATAACAAATTCATCAAAGTATTCCCAAATTCAATGTTGGCAGAAATGTTTAATTTTAGCGAAATGAATCGTTATAAATCAAATCCAGGGTCAGAAAATGCACCAAATGTGAATTTTGATTTCAATAAGAAATAAGAATTCATGCCTGAAATTGAAGAATTTTTAACACCTATTGACGAACAAGAAATTGTTGCAGCCATAAAAACTGCTGAGAAAAACACCTCAGGCGAAATACGAGTTCATATTGAAAATTTTTCAAAAAAAAATCATTATGAACGTGCGTTAGAGGTGTTTTTTCTTTTAGAAATGGATAAAACAAAAAACCAAAATGGTGTGTTGATTTATGTGGCTGTTCACGATCACAAATTCGTGATTTGTGGTGATAAAGGCATCAATGATGTAGTCCCAAACAATTTTTGGGAATCTACTAAAAACATCATGCAAGCACATTTTAAACAAAGTAATTTCAAACAAGGATTGATTGATGGAATCCTAAAAGCTGGTGAAGAATTAAAAGCACATTTTCCTTGGCAAGTTGATGATGAAAACGAACTTTCTAATCAAATCTCTAAAGGATGAAGAAAGCTCTTGGCTCTTGGCTTTCGGCTGTTGGCAAATCAATATTATTTCTTGGAATTATATGTAGTTTCCAAAATTTATTATCTCAGGGCTACAAAATTCCTGAAAAACCAAAATTTCAAACCAGTGTTTACGATTATGTAAACCTATTGTCAAAAAAGGAAAAAACCAGTTTAGAAAGCAAATTAGTACGATATTCTGATTCTACTTCTACCCAAATTGTAGTGATCATTATTTCATCTACTGAAGGTGAATTGATTGCCTATTTAGGAGCAAATTGGGGTGAAAAATGGGGAATTGGAGATGCAGCAAAAGACAATGGAATCTTGATTTTAATGGCGAAAGACGACCGAAAAATCACCATTCAGACAGGAAAAGGGGTTGAAGAATTTTTGACCGATTTTGAATCAAAAAGAATCATTGAAAGGGTAATTGAACCTGAATTTAAAAAAGACAATTACTATATCGGTTTAGACAACGGAGTCGAGTATATTTTCAGAACTTTACAAGGGGAATTCAAGGGAACTCGGAAACCACAAGAATCCAACAAGTCTTTTGGTATTATCATTTTCGTTATTATTATTATTATCTTATTAATATTATTTTCAAAAGGCAACAAGAATAATAATGGAGGTGGCAATTATCAAAAAGGAGACATTATTGCAGATATTTTACAAACCATAATCCTCACGAATGCTGGCAGAAGAGGAGGTTTTGGTGGCGGTTTTGGTGGTTCATCAGGAGGAGGTTCTTTTGGTGGAGGTGGTTTTGGTGGCGGATTTGGAGGAGGTTCTTTTGGTGGAGGTGGAGCCTCTGGTGGATGGTAACTAAAATGAAAAAAATCACTATTTTTTTTAGTTTTTTGTTCTTTCTAAGTTGTCAAAAAGAGGAAAACTTTGGCAAACTTACCCTATTAGCTTCCTTGCCAAGCGAGTTAAATGAGGTTTCTGGAAACGAAAAAATAGCAAATAGCAGGTTGATTTGGATGCACAATGATGGAGGAAATGAGTCAAAAATTTTCGGAATTTCTGAAAAAGGAACCATAGTCAAAGAAGTAACTATTAATGCCGACAACCAAGATTGGGAAGATATCACAAGTGATGAAAGTGGCAATGTATATATTGGCGATTTTGGGAATAATCGCAACAATCGCAAAGATCTACGAATTTTAAAAGTTTCTAATAAATTTCTGATCAAAAATGAGGTTACTCCTGAAATCATTGAATTTGAGTACGAAAACCAACAAGCATTTCCTCCCGATAAAAAACAACTTTTCTTTGATGCGGAAGCTTTTTTTTACTTTAAAAACTATTTTTATATTTTTACTAAAACCAAGGTAAAAAATCAATATGGCAAAACTTTTATGTATAAAATTCCTTCAAAACCAGGAAAGTATAAAGCCAAATTATTGGGTGAATTTTATAACGGAGATTCTAGTTATTCTTGGATTACAGCCGCAGATATATCTGATGACGGAACAAAAGTTGTATTACTTTCAGAAAAAAATGTGATGGTTTTTACAGATTTTAAAGGAGACGCTTTTTTATCAGGAAATGTAAAAACGATGTTGTTTAAACATGTTTCTCAAAAGGAAGGAATTTGCTTTAAAGACAACAATACTGTGATTATTACTGATGGAAAATCAGGTTTTCGTGGTCGAAATTTGTATCAGTTTTCAATAAAATAAAATGAATTTTGAAGCGGGATTTGGATTATAAATTATCAAATATAAACTTCTAATAAATCAAATCTTTATTTTTTTTTCTACAAATAATAAATCGTGGTAATTCGTTTCTAAGCAAAAGAGTTGCTAATAGAGGTGGATATTCTTTAAAGTGAATTCAAATTATAAATTTTATTCAAAGTATTTTTGAGTTTTAGTCCATGAAAAATGAAATTTTCCAACTAATTCATAGCTAAGATAAAGGTTACTTTGAGGTCACAGTTACTTAAATTCGTTGATTTCTAATAAACAATCTTCTTCTCTTTAACAGAAGAAAGCTATGACTTTGATAACTGCTTTTTGTCTTTAAAAACCAAAATATCATGAACGACAACGTTGGTGTTCATTATATGAAAGAGTTTCGAAACTTTTAAATTTTTGATGTTATAAGCCTTTTTTTTATGATGTTTATTGCATCTTTAAGCTGAAGTATTTAGTGTATTTTACACTATAAATCAACTGAACACTTTCATCAGTTATCTGAGTTTTTTTAACCAAATCATTTGATAATGGGCATCTATTTAGTCAAAAAATACAAATCATTACCAAAATCTAAATCAAAGGAAAGAATTCCTTTTATTTATAGGGAATATCTTTAAGTTTTTAAAATGATATAAGCGTTACTAAAATTTATTCTATTCTTTTGATAATTGCTTCTCCAAAGTTTTTGATTCGGTGATATACTTAAAAAAAACCTGTATTTGATTACTTTAATATTTTGATTTTTTTGATCGAAATCTATTCTAAATCCCTCAAAATCAATTGCACAGAAACAAATCCATTCCATTCATTTTCTTCTAAAGAATAGACAATGTCAAACTCATTTTCAACCATTTCAATTTTAGTTCCTAAACCAAAACCAATGGCATTAAATGTTTTTTGATTGTCTCCTTGAAACAAATTGAGTTTCAGATGCGAACTATCTGAACCCACTCGTTTTCCATAACCATTGTCTCTAACACCTGTTGTTTTGAAAACAGGTTTCATGTTTTCAGGACCAAATGGTGCCATTTGTTGAATAATTCTGAAAAATTTTGGGGTAATTTCTGCCAAATCAATCTCAGCATTAATCAAAATTTCCGGAGTCAATAATTTTTTGTCAATACTTTTTGAAACTACTTCTTCAAATTTTTGTTTGAAATTTTTATAGTTTTCGGGTAATAATGTCAATCCAGCAGCATATTTATGTCCGCCAAATTGTTCAATAAAATCAGTGCATTGTTCTAAAGCTTCATACAAATCAAAATCTTTTACAGAACGCGCAGAAGCAGCTAATTTTTCACCACTTTTTGTGAAAACTAACGTGGGTCTGTAATAGGTTTCTGTGAGTCTTGACGCCACAATTCCAATCACGCCTTTATGCCAATCTTCTTGAAAAACAACTGTTGAAAATCGATTTTCTTCCTCATTTTCAATAATTTGACTCAAGGCTTCTGCAGTGATTTTTTTATCCAATTCTTTTCTGTCAGCATTAAAAACTTCGATTACTTTTGCAAATTGTACAGCCGAATCAAAATCCATTTCTGTTAATAATTCTACAGCATAATTGCCGTGTTTTATTCTTCCTGCAGCATTAATTCTTGGAGCAATGATAAAAACGACATCTGTAATTGTCAACTCTTTTTTCTTGATTTGATGGATAATTGCCTTAATTCCGTTTCTTGGATGAGAGTTTATAACTTGCAATCCATAGTGTGCCAAAATTCTATTTTCGCCAGTAATTGGCACAATATCAGCAGCAATTGCAGTTGCTACCAAATCTAAATATGGCAAAAAATCAACAATGGTTTGACCTCTTTTTGTTCCTAAAGCCTGAATGAGTTTAAAACCAATTCCACAACCACACAATTCGTCATAAGGATAGTTGCAATCTACTCTTTTTGGGTTTAAAACAGCGACTGCTTTTGGAATTTCAGCTCCTGGTTTGTGATGATCACAAATGATAAAATCGATATTTTTCTCTGATGCATACGCTACTTTTTCAATGGCTTTGATGCCACAATCTAAGGCTATTATTAGCGAAAAATCATTGTCAAAAGCAAAGTCAATTCCAATATAAGAAATTCCATAAC
>Ga0100380_10007039_pt1 | contig 11316 bp, 13 predicted proteins | sample CryGeymeta201504_FD_80417 | JGI IMG/M metagenome (GOLD analysis project Ga0100380, IMG submission 80417) | Groundwater microbial communities from Crystal Geyser aquifers in Utah, USA - Crystal Geyser metaG 2015-04 | ecosystem: Environmental > Aquatic > Deep subsurface > Groundwater | place... | reverse complement strand
CTCTATTTTTATGGATAGGGAGATGGTCTTGCTTACCGTGAACCTTGCCCTACCGTTTTTTGCTGGAATTCCTTGGAATTTTTCAACAAGATTTCAGAGGGGCTTGCTCTAAGGAGGGGTTTTTTACGCCTTAACGGAAATTAGAAAATGAGCAGACCAGAAAAACTTAATTCTGATGGAGGTATGGGCTTCTATTCCGTACAAGTCCACCCTCTAAATAAAGAAATTGCAACAGCATTGCAAGAGAATGGTGAATTCTTCTTAAAGAGTTCCCAACAAATTATGGACGCTTTTGGTTTGGCTTATGAAAAGAAAGACAGTATCAAGGCAATTGACAATATCATTACTTTCACAAAGCAACTCAAGAAACTGAAGTGCCACATGAGAGCATTTGGGTTCAGAGTGATTGACCTGGAACAGCAAAAACTTGCTATCACCTACATCATTGAGAGTTTTAGGTTCAAGAATCAACCCCTTTGGGTGAATGAAATCTTTATCCCTCGTGTTCCTTTATTAGCATTAGTCAACGACTTTGCAGACCTTTGGAACAATGCTTATTCAAGCCGACCACAAATTGAAATCATCAAGATTTCAAACGGCAAATAAATATATAAAGAAACAATTAATATCTTGCAGTACATTCATTTATATATTAAAATATATACTTGAATTAAAAGGAATTTCTAATGGAAACCCAAACCCTCATTGATAGCAAGACAGAGCAAATTAAGAAAGAAGTCTTAGCAGATATTATTTCTGGAATTGTTCCAACCACAGTTAACTCATTCAGTGAATTACATGATTATGTTGACGCAAATTGTTATGGTTCTTTTTGTGAAGATGAATACTTTGAATTTCTAATTCAGAATTTTGGTGGCAGAGATGAAAATGAAGGTATGCCACAAGGAATGCTTGATTTTATGAATCAAGTCCAAGATAATATTGATTCATGGCTAAAAACCCGTTAGACAATTTCATAACTCACAATTATCTAAGCCCTCTTTCGAGGGCTTTTCTTTCGACAAAATTTTATTCTTCAAACCAACACCAAGACCCATAACCTATTCCATAGACCTTGATTTTTTCACCATCAACTTCAATCGTTGTTGCTTCATAAATTTCAGGTTCATCAAGGTTTTCATCACTCCAAACAAACCTATCTTTGTCTTCTTCATAGACAAGATTAGCCCAATCTTTAATGACTTTCTTTGCATTCTCAAAGGTGAAGTAAGGACAAGCCCAACCATTCCAACGTTTTTCTTTCAAAAAACATTCAATTGAATAATCTAACCAATCACCTGAAACACTTGTTTTCTTAAACATTTCAACCCACCTATTTATTGAAGATGTTTAATTCTAGCGCGTTAATTCAATGTTTTCAAATATTTTTACAATATATTTAACTATCAACCCTTGCTTTTTATTTAATTTTCAATATAATATATATATAACATAAGAGGAATATATAATGAAAAAAATAATAGCAATTTTATTAACAACATTAGCATTGACAGCACAAGCAACAAGCATTTATCCAACCAAAGCAAATATTGGTGTTAAGACAAAATTCTCAAATGAAAAGATAGCAACATTTGTTCTTGATAATCAAAGCAAGAATGTAAAAGAACTTTATAAAGCAGAAATTTATAAATGGACTCAAGATGGTTTGTTACCTACTACCGATTTAGATATTTATCCAGCCGTAGTTGTGGTTCAACCAGGTAAGGTCTATTCAGTCAAAGTTGTGTCCAACATTGAAAGAACAGAAGTTCAACAAACATACAGAATAATTTTTAAATATGAAACACTTAAAAATACTGAAAATAAAGAAGCCGTTGTTAGTATTCCTATATATTTCTCATATCCAATATTTATTGAGCCAACAATTTCTAAAACAGTAAATATTGAATCTTCAATAATTGGAAGTTCAACAGTATTTAAAAATAGTGGAAATGCAACATTCAAGACAGATAGTTATATTGATGGAAATAAGAAAATAAATAAACTTATTTATATTCTTCCACATTCAGAATTTAAACTTGAAGGAACAAATTTAAAATTATCAGAACAAGTAGAGTAAGAACATGAAATCGCATAAACTAAAAATAATAACAATAGCGATTATTCTTGCCTTTACTTCAAATGTTTATGCAGAGAGAGTCCCTTATTTATTATCTTTAAAAAATCTCAACAAAGCGTCAGAAATTGACACTTTGGTAATAATTGAGAACGGAGTTACTTATATTTCTAAAGATGATTTTGAACAAATTTATGGAAATAAAATTGTTCTTGAAACAAAGACAATTAATGGCATAGATTACTATGCTGAAAATACATTAGGTAAATTAGAACTTAATAAAGAGACTTTGACAGCAAAACTTGAACTAGCACCTAAGTTTATGCCTAAGCAAGAATTTTCATTGAATTCATTTCGTTATGGAGAATTACCAGAATTCCAATCTGGTAAATATATGAATTATGAAGCAACACATGATACATACAATAATTTTTCTAGTTACACATTAAGTCCACACTTCTCAACAGAGAGTGGAAATTTTGGTGACGCTTCTTTTAATTGGAATTCATATAATGGTTCTACTTTACTAAAAGCGAATTTCAATGTAAGAAATAAAGAAAACAACACACTTACAAGGTTTGGAACAAGCAACTCTTCATATAGTGATTTAAACAACTCTTTTATGTTTACTGGAATTCAATATAAGAGTGATTTCGCACTAAGTAGAACAAACGATGACAGAGCAATTGAAACCTTCCGTGGAACAGCAGAGATAGAAGGAACAGCAGAATTATTTATTAATGGAACCAAATACCTTCAAAAAGACATACTACCTGGTGACTTCAGTATTGATGGTCTTTACAACCCATTCACAAGCACTGGTGAAGCCAAAATTCTAATTAAGGATGTAAACGGAAAAGTCACATCCATAACTCGCCCATTGCTAGGAACACCAAAAAACCTTAAAGAAGGAACTTCACTTTATTCATTGGAAACTGGTTTTTTGAGAGCAAACGATTCAAGCCTAGGTAACACTTTTATATCAGGTGACTACACCTATGGAGTTAACAGAAATCTAACCCTCTCAGGTCATTTTGAGGCTACCAAAGATATACAAAATATTTCTGGAATGGCCACATTTGGAACAGACATTGGAACATTTAAAGTTGGTGCTTCAGTTGGTGAAGGTTCAACATACGATGTTGGCTATTTTTACAATTCAAAAGATTTATATTTAAACATTGATTATTTGAAACACAATAATCAAAAAGGAATTGCTTCTACATATTATAAAAATGACAGTCTATTAGCAATAACAAGTAATTATGCAATAAATAAAAATCAAAAATTAAACCTTTCTTATGTTAAGACTGATGACAATAAATATGTTAGTTTTGGAACAACATGGAAATTGGCTAACAATGTTTTTCTTCAAACAAGCATAAGTAAAAATAATAAAAGTAGAACTTCTGCTTTCATCGGTTTAGAATTTTCTCTAGGCAAAGTAAATAGCAACTCACAATACGACAGCAAGACAAATATATTTAGTTCAATTATTAGAAGTGATACAAATAAAATTAATGATTTTAATTACACAGCACAATACTTAGAAAACAATGGAAGAAAAAATATTAATGCAAACTTAAATTATATGTCTCAATATGCAGATATAAATACATCTATTAGAACTAATGGTGAAACAAATGCAAATTTCAATATTAAAGGTGCAGTTGTTGACACAAATAATTCATTAAATTTTTCAAGACAAATTTATGATTCTTATGCAATCATTGACAGTAAAAGTGAAGCAACATCAATAAATTCTAATGCTGGATATAGAGGAAAGACTTCAAGTAATGGAAAAATGGTTTACCCAATATCCTCACTTAGTCCAAACATAATATTTTTAAATACCGAGGAATTTCCTGATGATAAATCGCCAATGGAAACTACCATTAAATTTAATGCCTATCCTAACTCACCAGCATTAGTCAGTGTAAAAATTCTATCACCTGGCTTTTTCATATCAATAAAGACAGACAAATCAACAATAACTATAAACAACAATACATATTATAAAACAAAGAAAGGTTTTTATGTTGATGATTTAGCAACTGGAAAATATGATTTTCAATTAGATGGAAAAATATATAATATTGATACATCTAATATCAAGCCTATGTCAATTTTGAACTTAAATTCTTAACTTGAATAATGTAATGTATTTCACAATTATTATATTGACTTTTTTAATTGAATTGATATAATATAAATGATAGATAACTAATAAGGAGAAATAATCTATGAAAAATATAAAGAAAAGCATATTATCAATTGTCGCTATTCTTGCATTGTCAGGAACGGCAATTGCTGGAACCTCTGGAACAACAGTAGATGTTACAGGTTCAGTTCAAAATGGTTGCACATTTAATTCAGCAACATATACAGCCGCATTCGGAAATGTAGTTGGTGGAACAGTAGGAAAGACAAGTACAAATCTTGACTTGGTTTGTTCATTAGGTTTACCTTACACAATCTATCCTACTACTGACCAAACATTTGTTGGAACAGCCCAAATCACTGCTTACCAAGACGCTGGATACACAAGCAAGTTATCAACGATAGTTGGAATTGCAAATACTGGAACTGGTGATGTTCAAACAATTCCACTTTACTTCAAATTAAATGAATCAACTTTCGGGCCAGATTTTGGTGAAGGATATGTTATTTTAAACAAGCAAACCATTTCTGGTTCAATGGCATTCAATTTAATATTTTAATTTATAAGGAGAATAAATAATGAAAAATTTAAAGAAAAAAATAGTAGCCTTAATTGGTGCAACAATGTTAGCAAGTTCAGCATTTGCTATTACATCAACATCAGTTGGTTTCACTGGTGATGTTGTTGATGGATGTGTATTTTCAAATCCAAATTATTCTGCCAACTTTGGTAATATTCCAGTAGGAACAGTTGGGACTACAAATGTCCAAGTTGTTCTTTATTGCACATTTGGAACTGCATATACAGTTGTTCCAGCAGTTGATGTAGTTGATTATTCTGGTACTGAAGCAGTCAAAATATCTGCATACACAGATGTAAATAGAACATCACAATTGACTTCAACAGCAGGAATTACTGGTATCGGTGAAGGTGGTGCTTCTCCTGCTTATATCAATGTTTATTTAAGAGCAAACAGTGTTGGAAAGTCAGATTTTGGACAAGGTTCAATCCTTAGTGAAGCACAAACAATCACTACAAACTATGCTTTACAAGTAAACTTTTAATAGTTGCTAAACAAAGAAGACCCTCTTATGAGGGTTTTTTAATTTCTATTGCATAAATTACAGACAATAAAAAACCCTCATAAGAGGGTTTCCTATTTACTACCAGATAACAATACCAAAGGAAATGGATTACGAAGATTTTGCATTAAGAGACATGCCTGGAAGTAATTTTAATATATCATCTTTTAATTAAAAGTCAATAGATAATTTACAAATATTTAATTAATTGCTTTTTTATTTTAAATATATATAATATATATAAAAATGATTTAGGAGAAATAATATGGACATAACAACACAAGAAGAAGCAATATATGCAATAAAAGATAGAGAAGATTTTTCCAAAAAAATATTTGATGATTTTAGAGGAAACAGAGAAGTTGTTTTAGCGGCTATAAAAGAGGATGGTTGGAATATTTTTAGTTCAGAATTTGATGTTTTAGAACATAAAGATATAGTTATTGAAGCAATAAAACGTGACCATAATATAGTTCAAGCCTTGAATCTTGAATTAAGAAATAACAAAGAAATCATGCTTGTTGCACTTGATAAAACCTCAAATAATTATAAATATATTGGCGATGAATTAAAAGATGATAAAGATATTCTCTTGATTGCAGTAAAAAATCAACCATCTATATTTGAATTAGCCAACACAGATATAAGAGAAAATGTTAATTTTATATTGACTGCACTAAAAGAAATAGAACATCATACAGATAAGCGCAAGTTAATAGAAAAATCTTCAAAAAAAATACAAGAATTATGTGGTAGTTATGATTGTGACCCTACAAAAGCAATTGAATCTTTTCTATTTGCAGAGAAATTACAAAATGAACTTTCACAAAAAACAGAACAAAAGCAAACTAAACGTATAAAGATTTAAAAAGATTTATTTATAAATAATAAATTCATTCTCTGTTTTAGTCTTCAAATTCTTAGCAAATAATTTCTTATCGTAAGCACGAAGATATGCAAAATAGAATCCAACTGGAGGAAGAATGCAAGACAACACAAGAAGAGACAATGGGCTTAGATGATTACCTTTGATTGAACGAGCCATCCACCAGGCAGGAAACAGACCAAGAAAGCAGATGAACAACAGTGAAAAGGCAAACCAATCTGACTCATTTCCTGAATAAATCTTCATTCCCATAGACAAGAAGCCAAGAAATGACACCACAAAAATGCTTGAAAACCCTACAATGCCAATGAGTTGCAACCAACCACGACCAGTTTCCAAGTCAAAAATCTTTAGATGTTCAACATTAGTTGTTCTTAAATTTTCCATTTTCATACCCCCTTTAATTTGTTCATCCTATTTCAACGTACTTGCATACACAAGTCAAGGATTATTTGTTATGATTTTAATATAACACTTTATAATTAAAAGTCAAGTTGATATAAAGAATTTGAATTCTCAAATAGGTTACAAGCACTTATTTTAAGTTAAGACAAAAGAAAAAACCACACTGTTTTAGCAGTGAGGTTTATCTAATAAAAATAAAATAACAAGGATAACCCAAGATTAATAAACATAAAGAACCAAGGATAGATTTATGGTAGCAAAAGAAATTAATAATGTCAATGATAATTCAATGACTGAATTAACATTTCAACAAGAAATTGATGAGGCAGAACAAATTTATAAAAATTCGTTCACAAGACTTGGGGAAATTAAATCTATTAAACACGGTGAAGAAGAACAATCTTCTTTTGTAGACCAATACGGGAAACCCAATGAAGATGTTTTGACATTGGATGAAAAAGTTGAGAAGTTTGGATGGAGTAGAGAACTTGAAAATGATGAGATATATATAAAAGCAAAGAATGGCGACCCAAAAGCACTTTTTGTATTGAAAAAAAGAGAATTCCGTAGCCTCTTTTCAATCATAAATTATTCAGGAAAGACATTTGTTCATAGTAGAAATTCAAAGGGTGAACTTGAATTTCAAGATTTTAAAGCATTCAAAGAATATTATTTGAGTGAGTGGTTTGAATGGGATATTGAAGACGCAAAAGGCAATATGAAGCCTAAAAAATTCTTTGTTGCAGAAGAGTTTTTGAAAGATAAATACATTAAAAAATATGAAGGCATTGACTTTGCACCTGGAACAACTTCAAGCAAATTTTTGAACCTATGGAGTGGTTGGAGTGTTACACCACAACAAGGCAATGTAGACCTATTTCTTGAACTGGTTCGTTCATTGACTAACTATGATGAGTCAGCGACAGAATACCTATTGAACTACACGGCACACATTTTTCAAATTCCTGAAAAAAAGCCAGAGACAGCCATTGTTATGAGGTCAAAGTCTCATGGTGTTGGTAAAGGTTCTTTGATGAAGTTATTAGGGAAATTGACTTCTAACTATGGCCACCTCACCAGTAGCCAATCTTTGGGTGGAACCTTCTCAGGACACCTTATGGACAAAATTATTGTGTTCTTAGATGAGAACACTTGGGCACCAGGTGACAAAGCCATTGAAGGACGAATCAAAGGACTAATTACAGAGCCAGTAGTTGGTATCCGTATGATGAGAAAAGATGAGATTCAAGTGAAGTCTTTCCTTAGAATTTTCATTGCTTCAAATGAAGACTTCCCTGTTGCAATTGCTGGTGAAGACCGTAGGTTCTTTGTTGTTGATTGTTCAGATAAATATAAAGGTAAAACCAATCCAGGTGAATTCTTTTATAACTTTAATCATTGGCTTGAAAATAATGGTGATAAGGCAGTAATGCACTACCTTCTAAATCGTGATATTTCAAATTTCAATCCTAGAATTTTCCCAAAAACAAAAGCAAGACTTGATATTCAATTATTGAGTCTTCCAACTGCTTCAAAATTCATCTATGAATTGCTGAATGGAACAGCACCACTAGATGAAGAAACAATGACCGTAGACGGACTCAGAAGGCGTTTTAAGCGTAATTCCCTCTATGCTGATATGGTTGAGTGGTGCAAGATTTCTAGAGCCTACCCCCCAAGCACTGATGAGTTCGGCAAAACCATCAACCGATTTCTTGATTTCACAAAAGACAATGCAAATTGGAAAACTTCATGGAGCAAAAAAGTCAATGGTAGAAATGAATATTACTATCAACTTTCTTCACTTGCTGAATTTCAAAAGCGATTTGCTAAAAATGCCCTCGATTGCAATCCTGAAGATATTTTCTTTAATTATATTCAACAAAATGAAGAATTAAAAGAAGCGACAAAATATGAATTAGAGAAAACAGTTAAAAGATTTCCAAAAATTAAAGCAGAATAACTAAACCCCGAAAGGGGTTTTTTCTTGTCTAAAATTCTAATTTACATTTAATTAAAAAATCAAATTTCTCCATTTTTAATAAATATATTGACTTTTCTTTTGAATATGTTATATGTTTATCATATCGAAATAATAAAAATAAGGAGAATGCGATATGATAAAATTAAATAGTAAAAATAAAGGTTTTACATTGATTGAAATTCTTTTGGTAGTTGGTTTTATTGCTTTGGCTTCAGTTGGTGTTTACACCATCTATTCAAAAGTACAATTAAGTAGTGCCGCAAATACAGAGTCAAGAAATCTTGACACTATTAGAGCCGGTGTAAAACAATTGTATGGAGCGTCAAGTGCCTATGACACACTAACCAATACAGTTGTAAATGCTGGAAGACTCACACCAGAGAACATGAAGACTGCTGGAGACAACACAAAGATAACCAATTCTTTCGGTGGTTCAGTAGTTTTAGCACCAGCAAATTTAGGTGGTGGAACAAACAATGGTTTCACAATCACTTATAACAATGTACCTGGTGCAGTTTGTTCTAGACTTGTTATGACTGGTGGTTCACAATTTGATAGAGTTCTAATTGGTGGTTCAGTTGCAAAAGAATTCGGTGAAAACAGAGTTAAAGAAGATGTGGCTACCATTGCTTGTGATGGAGCACCTAACAACGGAATTACCGTAGTATTTAGTTCTATTTAATTAGAATATAAAAATATAAAACCTCTTGAATGAGGCTTTTTACATTTTAATGAAGTGTTGGTTTTTCCAACATTCTCTTTTTAAAGTCTTGTCCATATTTTCTAATAAATAGAGAATATTCTTTTGTAACCGTTAAAGCAATTTCTTCTGATATACGAATTATTTCCTCATGGCTCAATTCAATATTTACTGCTTTTTCGATAGCCTTCAAAACACTAGTTAATTTTGAAATATTGCACGAAATTTCCATACCTTCATCAGTAAACCACATTGCAAAATAGCCATCCCAAGGTTTTACATATTCACCATTACTAAAATCACCCAAGAATTCTGGACAAAGAGCATTTTGTGAAGCAATATATTGAATTGTATTATTGTGAAACAACTTCTCTTTGTTATTTAATTTCATTTATAAACCCATTTTCTGTAGAGATTTTAATATAACATAAAATTATAACTTTGAAAAGGGCCAAAATGATATTTGATAGATTTAATTTTTTATATATAATATATTTAGTCAAAATTAATTTATTTAAAAAACCCTCACAAGGAGGGTTCAATAATTTTATGTCAATTTAAAAATCTATCGTTAAAGTCATTTTTAATCTATCAGTTGGCACATTATCATAAGCATTAATTTCTTTTGAATAATTTAAATTAAGATTAGAGTCCATAGATGGTTTGTAATCAAAACCAACAAAAGCACTTTGAAGAGTTATATCTTTTCCATTAGCAAATTCTCCATAAGCATAATTGTATCCAATGAACGGAACAATATAACTATTTCCAATATCAACTTGATTAAAAATTAATGAGTTAGAAACATAAACACCATTTGGAACTGATGTTAAACCAGTTGAATAAGCACTACCTCTTGTATTTCCACCCATATAAAACAAATTAGCAGATGGAGTGTCATTGCTAGACTTTTGAAAACCAGCAGCACCAACCCAAGACATACCATTGTTAAATTCATAATTTGTAATCAAATCACCTTTTAAACTATCAAAATAAGGATTGTTTATGTTGTTTCCACCTAAACCTTTTTCATAATTAATATCAACACTATAAATAATTGAACCAACATTGTCTAAATAAATTCCTCTAACAGTCATATATGAATAGTCTTGTTCATTGTAAGAATTGTTAATTTTTAAATCTTCTTTACTATTTCTATGAACTAAAACAACTGAACCCACAAATTTTCCAGAAAAGAAAATATCATTACCCAAGGAAATAGTATTAATGTTTCCAATTAAACCAACACCTTCATATTCACCACCAACTTTATATGATGTATGGTCTAAAGCAATACTTGCTACACCAAATTTATGAGCCTTTTTATATATAGCACTACCATTATAAAAATCACCACCTTTTGATGAGTCTCTTAATTGCAAGCCTTTACTAACTGAAAAAGCAATTTGTTGGTCTTCATCTAGGTTATACCAAGCACCAGCACTTAATACATCACTTCCTAAATATCTATTACCAGTAGTTGTAAATTCAATTACACCACCCTTGTCTCTAGAATCATTAGAACCATACACATCAGATGTATTTAAACCAATTCCAAATTTACCAACAGTCATTGCTGATTTATTAGCAAGCATTTCAGTTTGAACTTCATATTGAATTGGAGCAGAAACACTATTGATAGGTTGAAAAGTCAATGGTGGAGGATTCCAAATTGGCTGAAAGGTTAAAGGTGGAATAGTTTGAGCCATTGAAATTGTTGTTGCAAATACACCAACAATGGCCAACATTAATTTATTTAATTTCATTTTTATTTTTCCTATTTAGTTATACATTGAAATATAACATAAATATATATATTGTCAATATAATAATACTAAAACATAACCTTATTTTTAAGATATGTTTTTTTAATGCACAAACCATAAAAATATTTTGATTATTTTTATTAAATCGCTTGACAATCATTTTTCATTTGTTATTGTATTATTATAACAACAACAATATAAGGAAAATATTATGAAAAGAGCAAACCAAAAGAGTAATTTGATGAAAAAAAACTT
>Ga0100380_10007036_pt1 | contig 11318 bp, 7 predicted proteins | sample CryGeymeta201504_FD_80417 | JGI IMG/M metagenome (GOLD analysis project Ga0100380, IMG submission 80417) | Groundwater microbial communities from Crystal Geyser aquifers in Utah, USA - Crystal Geyser metaG 2015-04 | ecosystem: Environmental > Aquatic > Deep subsurface > Groundwater | place: USA... | reverse complement strand
CGTATAATTGGAGGAAATTCAGATATTAAGTCAAGCAAAATACATTTAGCCTTGCTGAAGCTGCAACACCTGAAGGAACAATTCGAAATCAATCGTTTGACTAGGAAGAAAGCTTATAGGGGATATGATTTGAGCAACAGTTCCATGAAGGTAGTCGATGATGCATTAAAATTGGTGGCTGAACAGAGTGTTTTTCTTGAGACTTTCAGGACAGGAACAATGAATTCAAACAAACGGAGCAGGTGCAAAACCGTCAACAATAGGGTCAGTAAAGAGCTTAATAACTATTTTGATGAACTGAAGAAAACAGCAGTCTCCAGCATTACAAGTGGTATTGAGGTCAATGGCACCTTTAATGAGAAGCAAATCGGGTAAGGAGGTTTTAGTCTAATATACAAAGGTTAATACCTAGTTAGTCTTTATCCGACAGTCAATCCCAAACTAACCTATGACTTGAAACAATAATTCTTCAGATCTAATCTCGAGAAAAGAGTGCTTGTCAGGAAAACATTCAAGAACTAATAAAATCGATAAAGTCATGAAAATGAGATTAATTTTTTGACCTTCATCAGAAATTAAAGACATCCGTTAGTATCAGCCTACTTCTTGCCAGCTTTTCAACGTCGCGATGAGGAAATGCAATAAGACGCACCTACGAACATATTCATGGAATACTATCAAATGAATCTCTATGAGGCTAATCTACAATGGAAAACATTAGAGCAGAGGTTGAATGCCAGTTTGCAAATGTTCAATGGCATTTACTTCCTGCAGCAAAAAGGAGTTCTTCATAGAGACCTAAAGGAGATCAACATGCTGGTGGACAATAAGAACAACCTCAAGATGATAGATTTTGGCTCAACTTGCTAAATTTACCAGGAAAAACCTATTCCTGGAACCTTCTCAGCTATCAGCAAAGAACGTACCTGTCTATTTATTCAGTTCGATCAACAAAACATTATTTTTACCCCTTTAGTCAGCTTCAATCTTAATATCCTATGATTGCCAATAAATATTCCAGATAGCAATACGAGCAAGCCCAAACCTTCGATGTGTATTCTGCAGGAACAATTCTAACCAATCTCTACAGACTCAACGATCAACTATTCGATACTATTTATCACCTACATCTCAACTTTCTCGCAAGCAAATGCCATTAACGTAATCCTGAAGACAGGTACACTCCATAAGAAGCATTTTGCTATATTTATACTATCAATGAGCTGTTCAATGCCTTCAAAGCTTGGCAAGTGCCTGCAACAAAATACGATAAACCTGAGCCCAAAATTATATCTTTGGAGGGGCTCATGGGATGATTTATTTTAATGTGTTATGTTGAGGAAGCACTGACTAAATTATCAGAAGGCATCGGTTTTTCGCACGACGATATTAAGAATTTTCTCGTTGTTTGGGTTGCCTTTAGCAGCCTACTAGGGAGTGGGTGGTCTAGCGTAGTCGGCTATCGTGCGCTAGGGGTTCATTATTTTCCGTTTTTCTTTGACGAATAGGAAGATGGCTTCGGTGGGCCCCATTTTCGTGGTTCTTTTGAGGTACTCTTCAAGGCAGAGGATCTTGGTGTCGAAAGGAAACTTGATCTGGAGTCGGGTTTTATTGATTTCGATATATACTCTGATAAGTTCTTTTTTGACTGGTTGATTGTTCATGTGTCACACTTAAAGAATTATATTATACATTAGACTTGAAGAGTTATAGAATAAACTTCCAGCAAGTAGCACATACTAGAGCAATATCAATAAAATAAACATCTAACTCGTTGCTGGATCTCTACTTTTGGCCCGAAAATAATGTTCTTTACTCTGTCATGTATATTCTTATCTGGGTACACTCTTGCCATTCTTCGGCGTTCCTAGGTCTACCAGTCATCAACTTATGGCTAGGTTGGCAATGTTTAAGAAGGTTGTGTGAGACTAGGAGGGTATCTTTCTTCTTTTTAGACGTTATTTTTAACCCAATTAGCCATATAGTCTCTTGCTCCTTGATAAATATGTTTGAGTTGTGGTTGCTTGGCAATTTCTCGGATGACTTTGATTGAGCTTGATTTTGTTCTGCTAATTCTGAATTTTTGGCCTCTTTCTTCTTGTTTTTTGTTCAGATTTTTGGTTTTCTCTTGTTTGTATATGAGGAGAATGAAGTTGAAAGTCTTTTGGTCAATATATGAAGGAAAATTCGTCATTTAGAGGATGTGATCGTATTTTGCCATTTAAGCTAAGACGGGCCTAATTCCTTAGGGCATAAAGAAGCCATGCTGACTGATACTGACCAAAAGAGCAATCCATTAAGTCAACAACACATCAAGACTACTCTTCTCATTTTTCAACTATTTTTCTATCTGAAGTAGTTCAGCTCTTATCAATTCAATATCTTCTTTAAGATATTGAACTTGCGAATTATTATCTTTAGGTTTCCATATTTTAGCCTTTTGATTCTGCATGCTTTGCATTAACTGATTCATGTTTGTTCTTTTGATCTATTAAAATCTTTAGTGGATCTCTCGATATTTATCTTTGCTTAACTTAGTCAGTCTATCGATAATTTTAGTGTGATTTTCCTTCTTTCTGTTGATCAGCTATCTGATGGTATTGAACTATCTTGAACATTAGTTGGCCTGCTCCATTATAACTTTGTCTTTCACTAGTTCCATTCTATGCTAAAAGTATGGCCATAGTTTGTTTTCTGTTTGTTTCGTACTTGAATCAGGTAAATTGTTGTCAGGTTCAGCCAACAAATACGAACATCTTTTCAAATCGTTTGATAACATTTGTTATAGCTTGACCTGTCGTGCAAGTTCATCCGTTTAGCCAGTTTCTTTTGCGGGTTTGGGCTCCTTCTTTAAAGTCTAACTACCATGGGGCGGAGACTAAGAACTCTTCTGCGATTGCGGAACGATGACTGTGTCCTAGAGGCTAGAGATGAGGGAGAGGGTGATGTTCGCATTCAATAAATATAATTGGCTAATTCAATATGAGTGAAAAATGATAAAGTTTTGAGAGTCATATGTTAGGAAAAATATTAGAAATTAATCTCTCGATCATATTTCCAGTACAGTTAAATTAAATCCTGGATATTAATAGTCTACCTTTGCTATTACTTTTCTTCATTGATTCTAGTTTAGTACAACCCTTTTTATTTTCCTCTGAGAGTAGTAAAGTGTTTTTCTTCATTTTATTCCTTATTCTTTTTGTCGGTCACATTGATGGTGTTTGTTTGCAATGAAAATCTCTGTCATATAACTCCTCTTCGGCATAGAGAGAGTTTACTAGTTGTTTAGAGATCGACCAATACTTTCTGAATGTATTCATCCATCTCCCCTTGTTATTTTTTGGTTATGATTATTCGAGGAAAATAGTCACTCAAATTATATTAATGCTTAATTATTAAAATGCTACCTGGATCCATCAATAGTCTTGGAAGGAGGTCAGTCTTTTAAGCCGAGATTTAGCAAAATCTCCAATAAATGCTTCACGTCCATAGCTTCCGTAATCTCTTTCTAGTCCAAAGGAGCCAGGCCTTGATCTGTTTTCATCGTAGTTGGCAGAAAACCTGGTGTAGTTGTTAGTCTGAGGGGGGGTTTGATAATCTTGGTACTTTCTTCGGATCTATTGAATTTTCTTGTCGATATCAGTGACAGCTGATGTGGAGGCTGTATCTGGTTTATTTTGGATGTTTTCGAGAGGATTGAATTCGCTGATTCTTCTCGAATAGCCTCCATACTCATGCCGGCTATCTAAGAGCTATCCTCTCTCGATATTCATTGAAGTTGTTCTTTTTGTTCGATACTGTCCCATTTATGATGAGGGACGTTCCTGATAACTTTCTATTTTTTTCATTTAAAGAGGAACTGGAACTTCAGGATTTTTTCTGTGAGAAGAGAAGGATTGATTTTTGTAGTTTTAGTATTTCGAAATAATGGCCTATATTTACGGACTAGGAGCATATTTTTTTGTTGGAGAAGAAGACAAAGGACAATCTCTGCTGATATTTTTTCTAGAAGGTGACGAGCTCATTGACTTGACCTCCTGACTGTTTTGTTCTCTTTCAAATTTTTTAAGATGATGAATAAATCCATCATTGGGATGGATGATTCTTCTCCTGCTCTTGACAGTATCAAAGGCTCTCTGGAAAGAAAGCCCTTTGTGTTTGATCAAGTATGAGATGACAAGAGAAACAGAACGGGATACCCCTGCCAGACAATGCACCATTATGTTGGTTCTTTGGAGACAATCATGGATGAAGTTGGCAGCTTGATGGAAGTACTTGCTGATGTCACAGGATTAGTGATCATTAGCAGGAACATAGAGAAAGTAAGGAACGTCATGTTTAGGGTGTCCTAGTTCGACTCCTTTTGCTGCGGTGAGGACAGCCTTTATTTGTAATCCTGAGTGAGAGTAGTGGTACTTTTAAGGTTAGGTAGGTTCTGAGCGGCTTCTAGATTTCCGATATAGAGCCCTCCCTTTCCATCTACGGGGTCAAAGATGCAGGAGTAGTCTTAGGGGTAGACTTGCTGGGTCATTTTCGAAATAATTTATAATGAGGAAGTATAATTTTTATTGGATTTATCAAAATCCTATCATTATAACTGTCTTACACCTTATATTCTATTTCCTCATCCACAACATCCGATCTCCTTGGTTTTGTTAATTTCTTCCATTGTTATAATCATTTTTATAATGAGTCGCAAACTGAAGTTCAAGATCATTTCCTGTAGCTCAGACTAGCAGGAACATCCTGTCTCATCTCTTCTCTTTGCTGCTCCGGAAGGTTGGCAAACACGTCGCTTTTGCACCTATCCTCAAGAGATAACTCTCTAGTTCTATGGAGTCGTCAATGTTAGAAAAATATAACTCGTATCACATCACTCTAAAATATCGTCGCAGGTTGATATTTTGTACTATGTGCCTGTTGGGAACCAAGAGCATCGTTTTTACAAATATGGTTACCTGCAGTTCAGTAGAAATGAGGGAGGTAACTTCAGGGAACAAAAAACCATCAACGTTGACATCAATTGTCTCTACTTACGTTTTCTATTTCACAAGCCGCATCCAAGTAAGGAAAATTTCTTCTCACAGGTTGGTCTGTTAGCTCTGTCAGTATATGGCAATGAGGCTCCTGAGGTTATGATGCGAGAACAGCAGCAGGAGTAAGAACAAGAGCAAGAGGAGAACTACAACTAGTAGGCAATAAATGAGGAAGATTAGGCATACATCGAAGAGAGAGTATCGAAGTTGATGGCAAAGAAGGAGGAAGCAATAGCCAACTAATAGTATGAAAATGCTGGATACTACAAGAACACGATAGCGTTAATTCAGCAAGTAAAGCAGAAGCTAAGATAAAATAGAGCCAGAATCAATCGAGCTCTAGAGAACGAAGACTACTAAACTGCCAAAGCTATAAAGGAGTAAATTTCAAAGCAAAAAGAATAAATTGACCAGATATTGGAAGATCGTGATTAAGGTGAAATTGATCCTGAGTTAGAGGAAAATTAATTTGCTTAGATTCAAAGATCAGAACCTGGGAATGAATTCATGGAAAATAATCTCAGTCATTCTAGACATTCACATTCGATATCGAGAATATCTCAAAAAATAGCTCAATCTAGAGCAATCAATCAACCCTCAATCGACAATTATGATGAAAGAGTTATCCCCACCCTCAGACCAGGTCATGTTAAAACAGAGCCTGACTAAGCAGCAGAAGAAAAACCCAAGGCTCCTCCTCCAGTTTAAGAAGTTGAGGGGAAGTACATCAAAGATGCAAGCATCATGCAAGAGCATTTTGATGAAGATACAGTAAAGAAATTCTTTTCGGCTCATTGGCAACACAACTTAGATTCTTTGACCACCATACACGATAGTATGGCGACTAAGCAAAAAGATCCTAGTTTGATAAAATGTCTGATAACTGTTGTGAAATATAGTTCAAAACAGGTGAACTTTCAGGTATCTCTCCAATCTTTAAAAATATTTCTGGAAACCCTCAAAATAAACAATGAAAGTCAGGCTTTGGCCAAGGCAGGTGAGCAGCACAACGATTTATAAGATATAGGGAAATAGGTCATCAAGAGATTGTCTGATAACAATGTCAAGATAAAGACAGCATCTGAGCAGGTATTTGCCCAGATGAACAGTTCGTCTCTATATGGGGTATAGTTCTGCAGTCATTTGCTGGCAAAGTACAAAGGAAAATTAAGTGCCAGACAAATTGCAGTTAGGTTGAATTTACTCACTAAAATGATTGATCAGTATGGATTAGGAGGAGTCAATGGAGTGCCAACATCGAGTTTGGATTTTGCAATCGAACATGTCAACAATCCAGCAGAATAAGCCAGAAAGCTCTCAATAAATCTTCTAGCGACTGCCTACAAGAAAGATGCAGCGAGAACATAAGGCAAGATGTCAAACCTGAAGGAAAGCATTCAGGACATAATCAGAGAGGGTGGAATGACCAATTCTATGGTTAAGCAAAAGAAGAAATGATGAGTATATTTTGTTTATCAGTAACTTTATAACTTATATCCATATGGAGGATAACCTTGCTCTCAGTTCAGCTCAGATCCAATACTTGAAAATAGGTCCTAAAGTTGGCACGTCTCAAAGCACCACTAAAAAATTGCAGGAAAGTCTTAATAGGTACAACTCTTAACATACAGATTCGATTTCGAAGGTTCTGAGTCATCTAATAACCTGGCAAGTATTTCCAAATTTTCGTATGGAAATTTCGAAGGCACTGTCAGCAATTTCGGTGTGTTGTTGCATAGAAATTTTGTGGGAACAACTACCTTGCATCAGTCTCAGAAATTTGGAAAAATAGCTTTAGCCATCGATAAGGTTATGCAGGATGAGAAGGACAAACATATAGAAGCCAGAAAGATCAGTCAGAATAAGACATTCGTCGATCCTCGGACTACTCTTAAGGCTATTCACGAGCATAATGGGCACAAACTTCTTGTTACTCTCAAATCATTCGCTATAGAATCTCAGCAAACTAAACGCATCGTCTAAACTCTTCCCCTGGCCTATCTTAAGCTGATAACCACCCATGTCAATAGTCACAAGTTAGTCAAAACTGTGGAGAACGCTATGCGTTCTTAGGGCAGTAACATGGTAGTGATAGATTACGACAAGATGGAGAGCAAAGTCAGCCCAATGCACAACAGCTAAGAGATGTACTAAGGCGAATTTATTTTTGAGAGAAACGGACAGCAATTCAGCATCATTCTACCATATGTTTAGATCTATCATTCGGAATCGGATTATCGAGTGTGTTGGAATATCACCAACAGAGACATCCTGGACATTCTGGATAGCGACTTCGAAAATGTGGAGAGTATCATGAACAAATATGCTGACTTTGGAGCTTTTGAAAGATATCTGGAGGAACATCAAGGTAATAGAACTGGACAGCAATCTTCTGAAAGAGCTGCTGCTAGCAGTGAAAGACCAGATAGCTGATATCTGATGATTTTAGCTCTGACTCTTTAATAATTTTATGATCAATAATTCTAATCATCTCAAAAAATACGCCAGTACCGAACATACAGAGCAAGCCTAACCTAGATTGTTTGCCATTGGTAATCTTGAACACACCATAAATCCCGACAACTTCGTAGAAAACAATGATCGATGCCATTGCGATCTATGTACAAAGGAGAACATTATTGACTAAAAAATTTAAGACATTAATCTATTTGAAGTTAAAAGCAAGGCATCTTCAATTTGGTTGAAGAGTTTACTAGATGGGCTTTGTCTTTCTGGTGCCAAAACTCTCAAAATAAATTTACCTGATTTGCTATTTGTTGTCGGTTAAAGTTTTGAGACTTTTCAGACCAACAAGAAAAATGGCAGACTTGTAAAGCTCTCAGGCACAACACCACTTAAATCTCTCTATTCAACTATTGTCCGTTACAGAAAGGAATACAAATACATGCTTGAGCTGAACTTCAATGCAAAACTACTATAAAGCATCGATCCAGAGTTCATGCATCTGAGTTATTTCGATAAATTCGTTCCAACTCATTTCCATGACGGAATGAATGACATCGAGGTCCTGAAGTAGAATAGATCTCAGTTCAAGAGATATGTGCTGCACAAACATAAAAAATATGAAATACAACAAATTGAAGAGCATAAAATGCATGCCAAGGAATTATTTTGTATTGTCAAGTATACAGATGGTAATTGACGGTTGTTTACACAGGTGGGATTTGAATTGTATATGTTGGGATCTCTCGCAAAAATGCAGGAAGAAGTAGTCTTTGTACAAAACTATCTGAAATATAAATTAGAAACTCAGGCTATCTATTACTCTTAATACACACTTACACAGCACACAACCCTTACTACACTTGACAAAAAAGCATAAAATTAAGTTATGGTACTTCTTGGAGCACTTTCCAAGTATGATTAAGGCTTCATTGATCCTGATACAATAGACTAGATCAGCAATTATTTGATGCTGAACCAACCTCAAGAGTATGTAGATCTGATGACACATAAAATAGTCCACTACCTCAACATGACCTCTCGTATGTATATCGACAGAATCAAGATAAAGTGGATCATGAACGATCTAGGAAGTATTTACTTGCAGTAAATCATGTAATTTTAGATGAGTGAAGTCCCCAGAAGGTTGATAAGATATCGAATGCCTCCTAAAGGATAAGCTATGGATATTGTTACTAATACCAACAATTTTGGAGAGTTGTATCTCGACATGAAAAAGAGGAAAAATATCAATGCAGTAAGGATCAAAAAGATGATAACAGGCAAACCTGCAGATTTTGTGTTGGACCTGATGCACCTCTAATAAAAATAATAACAAAAATAAGATGAGCTAGGAGAAGATTAGGAAAATAGATATATGGAGTTGTATTTCAGAAATAAAATGAAACAGAATCACACGATCACCGCTCGAAATCGTACAAGAACTATTGAAAATATACAGCCAAGAACAGTGAGAATGAAAGGAAAAAGATAGAATAAATAGGGAAGAAAAGTCAAATCCAGGTATATCTCAGCTGAAGCCAAGGATAAAGGAAACCGATCCTGTACTTTGGAAGCCTATGCCAGACCTGAACAACACATCAAGCAAGAAAGAATACAACTAAATTTTAGTAAGTACTTCACTATTGATGGGGATCTAAGAGATTAGGAGCCCCAAAAACCAAACACGAGCAGTCAGACCACCCGATCCAAACCTGCAAGAATGTCCCTTTAAGTGCCACCACCACATCAATCTCGTCGCTACAGTTTATCCAAGCACAAAACAACTGCATTTTCACACAGAGCTGGAAGTTCAGGATTGAACTGATTTTTTATTACTTTCGATTCCTTAAATGCAAAATTTGGCCTATTTGGGAATGCATTAATTTTATTGAAATGAGAAGGAGATATTCACAGGCTCATCAACCTTAAAAACCATTCATAACAAGCTATCACATCTGCTAGGTACCTTTACCTTACTACAACCCACTATAAGATCCCTACCTGAGAGGATATTTCTCCTCGAGAAAGAATCACAAACATATCAATGAAATGGGCATGCTATATCGCCCCCGAAAATAATACCCTTACTTCTAGAGAAGAAGCAAAAATTATCATAAGCATCTTAAGGATAATTTATGCAAAGTACCATCTTCACATCAACTGCAACATCCAAATTTCTAGAAAAGATCTTATCTGGTTCAATCTCAACAGCAATTCTCTCCCAGAAAATCTAATGTATATGAGATGCCAAGAAGGAAAGCAGGTAGTTAAGTGCTCAACAAAAGTCACAATAAATGGTCGCAACTCAATGAAATCATTGATAACAGAAATCAGGTGGTGAGCAGCAAAAAAAGAAGGAACTATTCACCAGATGTCAAGTCTAAGAGTCATGTGTTCGAAAGAAGAAAAATGTCAGCAAAGAGAGAAATGTAAAACGCTTAAGAAATAGACTTGATTTCTTGAATTATGTTAATTATTTAATCATCATTTTTTGAATTGTGGTGCTCTCTTTTCGGCAAAAGCAGTCAGACCTTATCTACAATCCGATCTTTCTGTGATATTTTGTCGCATTCCTTATATTGCTATACAATATGCTTGATTGAGATCTGAAATTATTGTCTGCTTGTTCAGAACTTGCTTTCCTAAGGCAATTACCTCACCACTTAAATGCTGAGATTTTTGGATGTATTTATCCACTTATTTGTCGAATTGGTCCTCCTCAACTACATTGTTGATCAATCCATGCTCATATGCTTCCATTGCAGTCATCATATCTCCGATTAAAGTGATTTCATTGATCAGACATGGTGATTTCAAGGATCGTTAGAGCTGAACAAGAGGTGTTGATGGAAATAGCCCTCTTTTCATACCTGGAATGCCAAAGGTCGCAGATTTAGTTGCTAAGATAATGTCGCATGTTAGAGCCAGTTGGAAACCAGCTGCTGTTGCCGAGTTATTTGCTGCACAGAGAGTAATCAAAGGGAACGTTTTGAGCTTCACCATCACTTCTGTACACATATTGAATATATTCTCAGGATTTTTTGTGTTTTTGAGCTCGAGGAGATCGTGACCTGCTGAAAAGACACTGCCTTAGCCTCTGAGAACCAGAATCTACTAAAACTATTAATACTTTGAGTCTTTCTGCTGATATTTTGCTTTCTATTTACTTCAGCCCTTCAAACATTTGCTGTAGGGTGTCTAAAGAAAGAGGATTTCTTTTTTTGGGATTACTAAGAGTCATATATGCAACTTGCTTGTTATTATCAGTCTTAACCTTGATAGTTGAGTATAGATAACGTGAGAGGGTTTGTCCTAGTTGTCTAGATAGCATAAAAAGAAAATACAAAAAATTACAAATAATCTAAGGTTATCATCAATTTTTAAAGTGAGGATGTCTCTTCTCAGCAAATGCTGATAACCCTTCTCTACAATCTTGCTTGTCAAGGATGTTTTCTTTCATTCCTTCGGTTGCCACACAGTAGGCCTTTTCCAAGTCCAAGGGAGACTGGCTGTTGAGGACTCTCTTTCCCAATGCTACAACCTCACCACTTAAGCTGTTAGCCTTTTAGATGTATTCTCCCACAGCGTGATCAAGACTGCCATTTTCGACTACTTTATTAACTAGTCCGTATTGATATGCTTATCTGGCTGTTATAGGTTCACCAAAAAGCAACATTTAATTAGCCTTCTTTTCAGAGTTGATGGATCTCACGAGTTGAACACCTGGTGTTGAACAGAAGAGTCCCCATTTGACTCCAGGAGTGCTGAAGGTGGATTTTTAGGTGGCGAGGAGAAGGTCACAAGTGAGGGCCATTT
>Ga0100380_10007034_pt1 | contig 11318 bp, 11 predicted proteins | sample CryGeymeta201504_FD_80417 | JGI IMG/M metagenome (GOLD analysis project Ga0100380, IMG submission 80417) | Groundwater microbial communities from Crystal Geyser aquifers in Utah, USA - Crystal Geyser metaG 2015-04 | ecosystem: Environmental > Aquatic > Deep subsurface > Groundwater | place... | reverse complement strand
TGCACCAGTCATTCCTGTTTCTTCATCAATCGTAAATAAGGCTTCAATTGCTGGGTGTTCAATATCTTTTGAAGACAAAATTCCCATAATTGCAGCAACTCCCAAGCCATTGTCTGCGCCTAAAGTGGTGCCTTTTGCTTTTACCCAATCACCTTCTACAAACATATTGATGCCTTCTTCTTCAAAATCAAAATCAGTAGTTGCATTTTTTTGATGAACCATGTCTAAATGTCCCTGTAAAACCACTGTTTTTCGGTTTTCCATTCCTTTAGATGCTGGTTTTTTGATGATCACATTTCCAATTTTGTCAACCAGAGTTTCTAATTGTAGTTGATTTCCAAAATCAACCATAAATTGAATGATTTTTTCTTCCTTTTTAGATGGACGAGGCACTGCATTCAAATCAGCAAAATGTGACCAAATTTCAATGGGTTCAATGTTTTTAATATCTTGATTCATGGAATGAATTTATTTTTAGAATGTCAAAAATACGACTATTATTGGCTAAAAAAACCTTCTGAAAAGAAGGCTTTTAGATTTTCGTTTAAAAAAACTAAACATTGAATATCACTTCATCCATATTTTTTCGAACTTTTTTAAGGTCTTTCATATAATCATCTTCAGCTCTAAAACCAACTGGCAATACCAAAACTGCTGTCAAATTTTTTGAACCAAGATTCAAAACTTCGTCATATTTTTCTGGGACAAAACCTTCCATTGGACAAGAATCAATTTTTTCTAAAGCACATACTGTCAACAAGTTTCCTAATGCGAGATATGCCTGATTTTTATTCCAAATAAGCAATTCTTCTTGTGTTTTTTTCTCTATTTCAGCGGTTAAAAATTTCTTAAAAGGAGTGATGACAGCATCAGGAGTGTTTCTGATTTTTTGTACCAAATTGAAATACTTTTCAACTTCTTCTTTGCTGTATTCTTTTGGAACACAGATTACTAACAAATGTGAAGCATCCAATACTTGTGATTGATTCCAAGAATGTGCCACTAATTCTTTTTGCAAGTTTTTATCGCTAATTACTGCTAATTTTACCGGTTGTAAACCATATGAAGTTGCTGTTAAATTGAAGGCTTCTTTTAAAGTTTCAACTTGTTTTTGGGATAAAACTTTTTCTTTATCAAACTTTTTTACTGCATAACGCCATTGTAAACTTTCAATAGTATTCATTTCTTTTAATTTTTCCACAAAAATAACAATTCATAAGGCTCACTTTTTTTTATTCTATTGGTAAAATTGATAAGTGAATAAATTTTTTAGTACCTTCAACCAAAAAAAGAAATGAATGAGGATTTTTTATACTACTTGTGGCAGTATCAATTATTTTTTAAATCTGCCATAAAAACAACCAATCAGCAACAAATTAGCATTTTAAAAACAGGAACTCACAATAAAAATTCGGGTCCTGATTTCTTAAATGCGCATATCAAAATTGATTCAGAAACTTGGTTTGGAAATGTTGAAATGCACATAAAATCCTCTGATTGGTATGTGCACAATCACGAAGTTGATAGCAATTATGATGCTGTGATTTTGCATGTTGTTTGGGAACATGATGTGACTGTTTTCACAAAAGAAAATCAAGTTTTACCAACATTGGAATTGAAAAATTTTGTTGATAAAGAATTGATTTCCAAGTATAACAATTTTTTATATGATTCAAAAAGATGGATTCCTTGCGAAAATCAATTGGAAACAGTAGAACCTTTTTTAATTAAAAATTGGTTAGAAAGATTGTATTTTGAGCGATTAGAACAAAAATCTTTGGTTATCAAAGATATTTTACAACACACAAATTTCGATTTTGAAGCGGTTTTATTTGTCTTGTTGGCAAAGAATTTTGGTTTAAAAGTAAATGGTGATGCTTTTTTGAAATTGGCAACATCTATAGACTATTCAGTAGTGAAAAAAGTTCGGTTTGATGAGCAACAATTGGCAGCCTTATTTTTTGGGCAAGCAGGTTTTTTAGAAGACGATTTGCAAGAACAATATCATATTCAATTAAAAAAAGAGTATGATTATTTGCGCCATAAATATCATTTACAAGCCAACCACAAAAATTATTTTCAATTTTTTAGAATGCGACCTCCTAATTTTCCTACAATTCGCATTGCGCAATTGGTGAGTTTGTTTCATCAGCATCAAAATTTGTTCTCAAAAGTGATGAAATTAGAGAAAAAAGAAGACTTTTATTCGTTGTTTTCTGTGGAAGTTCAAACTTTTTGGAAAACACATTTTACGTTTGAAACCGAATCTAAAAAGTCGTCCAAAAAAATCACCAAATCATTTGTGGATTTGTTATTAATCAACACAATTATACCTTTGAAATTTGTCTATTTACAAGAAAAATCAGGGTTTGATGAAGAAACAATTTTAAAGTTGATTTCTCAAATTGCTCCCGAAAAAAACTCGATTATTGATGCGTTTTCAAAACTTAAAGTTGCCCCAAAAAGCGCACTTGAAAGTCAGGCTTTGTTAACGTTAAAAAACGACTATTGCACAAAGAAACGCTGTTTATATTGTGCAATAGGAAATCGTTTGTTGAGAAATTAAGTTAATTTTTCGGATTCAATATTTGTTTGATTTTTTCTAAACAATCAGCATAGTGATATTTCGTAATTTTATTAATATTTAGATTTTTGGCAAGGCTCATTTGAAAATTTAAAACTTGTAATTCATTTCTGACGATTGAGGGAATGTCAGAGTTTTTTGCATTTTTATCAGTCATTAAATCCCCCATTTTATCAATGAACGATTTTTGTAAATTTCGTCTAAAAAGTTCCACATTTTTTGAATAACTTATTTCTGAGAAAATACCGTTTCTCAAATCTCTAAAAAAGTCATGCGGGGCATAAAAATCATTCTGAATTAACTCTGCGTCCAACATTCTTTTTAATTTTGAGGTGTTTAAAAGGCTGTTCAATTGTCTGGATTGCAGATTCAATATTTTTGTGGTGTAGCCACTTTCATCAATATTGGCTAAAATATTTTTATTTAAAAGCCAATTTTGTGTTTCAAAAACATTTTTTTGTAGCCAATCTAAAGATTCTCGTTGCTTAGATTTTGAAACAGGTTCATAAATAGTTCCTTTTTGATTTGGTTTTTTATTAAACTCATAAATTCCCCCAATATTTCCAGCAACATGTCCAGAATATCTTCCCCAAACTGCTAATAATTCGTCATACAATTCAGCTAAATCTTCATAATTATTGGTTTTTTCTGAGGTCCATTTGGGTAAATTCTCGGCAACAATTTTCAAGTTTTTTAATCCGTAAGTAGAGGCTTTAACTTGGTCATTTCCAATACTTTCAGTTTGTGCTGAAGGATCAAAAGATTCCCCTCCAAAACGATATATGGGATTGTCTGATTTGTCAGAAATCCATTTATCCAACGTTTTTACTTCATCTTCAGGTGTTGTTACATTTGGAATTTTACGATAACCCCAATTGATGGCATAATGATCATAAGGCCCCATTTGTCTGATGAAACGAATGTTTTTATCTCCAGGTTGCGCCACATAATTATATCTTGCATAATCCATTATGGTTGCTGCAATGCCATATTTTTGGCTGAAATTTCCAGAACGCAAAGAATCAACAGGGTACGCATAACTCGCGGCCATATTGTGAGGCAATCCCAAAGCATGACCAATTTCGTGTGCAATCACCATTCGCATCATTTCACCAATTTCTTCCTCAGGAGTTTCTAAAGTTCTTGCAGATGGATTTGCAGCGCCAGTTTCTAACAAATAACGATTTCTATAAGAACGCAAATGGTTGTGATACCAAATAATATCGCTTTCAATAATTTCTCCTGTTCGTGGATCAGAAACACTTGGTCCTACAGCATTTCTTGTGGTGCTTGCTACATATCTAATAGATGAATAGCGAATATCTTCCATGCTAAATTCAGGGTCTTCTTCTTTTGTTGGAGGCATTTTTGCCACAATCGCATTTTTAAACCCAGCAGTTTCAAACACTTTTTGCCAATCATCCACACCTTGTTTGATGTATTTTCGCAATTTTACAGGCGTTGCAGGATCTAAAAAATATACAATTTGTTTTTTAGGTTCCACCAATTCTCCACGATAATAAGCAGCTTCGTCTTTGGGTTCCAATCGCCATCTTTTTATGTATCTTTTTTCATCCGCTTTTAATGCTTCTGAACTATAGTCAACATTTCCTATTGAAAAATAACCTACTCGTTTGTCGTAAATTCTTGGTGTCATTGGATTTTCTGGCAATAAAATCATGGATTGATTCACGTTGATTGTGATGGTTGCTGCTGCATTATTACTTGGAGGAGCATCTGCTTCGTAGGTGAAATCTTGTATTACTTCAATATTTTCTGGATAACTTTTGATACTATTAATAAAACTTCTTGAAGGATCTAATCTTCTTACTTTATATTGAGTTCTAAAAGCGGTTGTCAATCCAGAAATTGCTCTTATATCTGTTGAGAAAAAAGAGGTCACATCAATCAAAACAGCTGTTGAATCTTTGTTTTGAGTTTTGATATCAAATGCAAAAATAATAGGTTCTAAATTATTGGCTTTAACAGATTTATAAATTGGCAAAGAATCATTAGCAACTGCATTATAGGATTTGAGTTTTAACAATACTTTGTTTTTAAATCGCTCCCAAACAACCACTTGTGTATTTATATTTGAACCTGCATTTATATAACCACCTCCCAAACCTGAAGGCAATTCTCTGAGGCGAGTTACCAGCAACATTTCTTTCCCTAAATATGATTTTGGAATTTCGTATAAATACGTGTCATTGTTTTCGTGAATGGTGAACAATCCACTATCGGAAATGGTTTTTTTATTTATAAAATCGCTGTAAGTTGAAGATTTTTTTTGAGGACCTGTTGCTACAAAAGGTTGCTTATCTTTTTCATTTGATTTTTTTCTTTGTGCGTTTATTGAATTTGAAACGAAAAACAAACTTACCGAAAGCAATAAAAATATTTTTTTCATAAAAAATGCGTAAAATTGAACGCACTAAAATAGTGAAAATAACAACAATTATATAAATTTAGAATACTTAATGTGATTGAGAGTATATTTTATAGAATAGCAGAGGCTTTATTTTCAAGATCCTGCAAACGGAGAACCAAATAAACCAACTGCAAGTTCAATATAAATAATTGCTAAAATAACAAGTATAACTGCAATAATGATTTTGGTGTTTTTTTTCATAAATGGGATGTATTGAAAATTATTTAAAGATATGAAAAATGGTATGATATTATTTTTGTTTTTTTAAGAATTTGAAAACTGTCTTTGAAATAAATCAATCATCAATTTTGCGTAAACGATTGTAATTAAAATCACAAAGACTGTTAAAATTATTTTAGTTCTTCTTTTCATAAAAGTTCTAAAGTAGCAATGTCTATTTAAAAATATTTTTCGATTTTTCCCAGTAAATATCCATTTCAGTTAAAGACATTTCTGACAGTTTTTTGCCTTCTTTTTTGTTTTCTTCTTCCAAAAATTGAAAACGATTGATGAATTTTTTATTGGTTTTTTCTAAAGCATTTTCAGGATTTACGCCAATAAAACGCGCATAATTAATCATCGAAAATAACACATCACCAAACTCTTTTTCGATGTTTGCGTTGTTTCCAATTTTTATTTCTTCGTTTAATTCAGCAAGTTCTTCTTGTACTTTTTCCCAAACTTGCTCAGGTTTTTCCCAGTCAAAACCAACTCCAGCAACTTTTTCTTGAATTCTACTAGCTTTCACAACTGCTGGCAAACTTTTAGGAACGCCTTCTAATACTTATTTTTTTCCTTCTTTCAGTTTTAACTGTTCCCAATTTCGTTTTACATCAGCTTCATTTTTTACTATTACATCGCCATAAATATGAGGATGTCTCGAAATTAATTTTTCGCAAATGGAATTGGTAACATCAGCGATGTCAAAAGCCTTTTTTTCGCTTCCAATTTTTGCGTAGAAGACGATGTGTAATAAAACATCTCCCAATTCTTTTTTGATTTCTTGCAAATCATTTTCCAAAATAGCATCCGCTAGTTCATACGTCTCTTCAATCGTCAAATGACGCAAACTTTCAAAAGTTTGTTTTTGATCCCAAGGACATTTCTCGCGAAGATTATCCATGATATCCAACAAACGATTAAAGGCTTCTAATTGCGATTTTCTTGAGTTCATTTATAGAGTTTAAGAGTTTAAAAGTTTCAAGTTTAAGGGTTTCAAGTTTAAGTTAAACTAACAACCAAAAACTAAAAACTAACTTAAGCTTCCTGCTTTTTTTCTTCAATAGCAGTAAAATCCATTCCTGATTTTACTAAAATATTATACCATTGAATTACTTTTTTGATATTTGAAATGTAGACCCTTTCAGCATCATAATTTGGTAAAACTTCCGCAAAAAAAGCTGTTAATTTTTGATCACTTTCTTTGTGGGAAAGAGCTTCTTTGCCTTCGGTTTTTTCATTCATTGATTTTAAAATTTTTACCATTGGAACATCTTCTTCATAGGTATAAATGGCAATATTTTCTAGCAAACTCACATTTTGAGTTGCATTGATTGCCAATCGTTTTTTATCAGTAAGTGATTCAACAATAATGGCATTTTTTGATTGTGAAATTACTTGATACAATCCTGGTTTTCCACTGATAGCAATGATTTTATTAAATTCCATATAAATATAATTTGAATTTTGTTATTCAAACTTTGTCGAATAAACCTGTTATTTTTTTATTTAAAAAAGCGCATTCTATAATCCGCTTTTACTTTTCCTTTTGAAATATTATCTAATTTCTTTTTGATCAATCTTTTTTTGAGTGATGAAATTTTGTCAGTAAATAAAATTCCTTCAATATGGTCATATTCATGTTGAAAAACTCTTGCAGGCAAACCTTCTAGAGTTTCAGTATGATTTTCAAAATTTTCATCTTGATAAATCACTGTAATTTTTGGTTGGCGCCAGACATCTTCACGAACATCAGGAATACTCAAACAACCCTCATTAAAAGCCCATTCATCACCTTCTTCAGAAATAATTTTAGCATTGATAAAAACGCGTTTAAAGTCTTTCAAAACAATTCTTTCTCCCTCCTCAAAATCTTCATCTTCACCAAAGGGAGATGCATCAATCACAAACAAACGAATTGCTTTTCCAATTTGTTGAGCAGCCAATCCAACGCCAGAAGCGTTGTACATGGTTTCCTGCATATTTGCAATTAATTCGTTTAAATCAGGATAATTTTTTTTAATTTCGATTCCTTTTTTTCTTAGTATAGGATCTCCGTAAGCTACTATCGGTAAAATCATTTTTTAATTTTTTTACGATGGCAAAAATACAAATTAGAATTTCTAAAAACCAATTTTATCGGTATTTTAAGAACTATATAAATAAGATTGCAAAATAATTGTGGCACTAATTTCATCAACCAAGGCTTTGTTTCTGCGTTGTTTTTTCTTTAATCCACCTGCAATCATTGTTTGAACAGCCATTTTTGATGTAAAACGCTCGTCAATTCTTTTAACGGGAATTGTCGGAATTTCTTTGGATAATTTTTCTAAAAATGGTTTGATGAAAATTTCACTTTCGCTGTCAGTATTGTTCATTTGTTTTGGTTTTCCTACAATAAATAGATCGACGTTTTCTTTAGAACAATAGTCTTTTAGGAATGAAATTAAATCGTCTGTATCTACGGTGGTCAAGCCAGATGCAATAATTCGCAATTCATCAGTAACTGCAATTCCTGTTCTTTTTTGCCCAAAATCAATGGCTAAAATACGTCCCAAATTTTTTTATTTTTTGCAAAAATACGAAATTAAACAACCCAAAATAATCTGTTTAAAAAGTGTAAATTCGCCTTTGATTTTTAACAATCAGTCTATATTTGCAAAAATGAATTTTAACAATGAAAGAAATTAGAAACATTATTGAAGCTGCTTGGAATGATAGGGCATTATTGAAAGAAGAAATCACTATCAAAACCATCAGACAAATCATTGATTTATTGGATAAAGGCGAACTCAGAGTTGCTGAACCAATTGCTGACGGATGGCAAGTAAATGAATGGGTAAAAAAAGCAGTGGTGTTGTATTTTCCAATTCAAAAAATGGAAACTTTTGAAGCTGGAATTTTTGAATATCATGATAAAATTCCATTAAAAAGAAATTTTGCAGCACGTGGCATTAGAGTAGTGCCAAATGCAGTTGCAAGACATGGTGCTTTTATTGCTTCTGGCACAATATTAATGCCAAGTTACGTTAATATAGGAGCTTATGTTGATGAAGGAACTATGGTTGACACCTGGGCTACAGTGGGTTCTTGTGCACAAATTGGTAAAAATGTGCATTTGTCTGGTGGTGTTGGAATTGGAGGTGTTTTAGAACCATTGCAAGCAGCGCCAGTGATTATTGAAGATGGCGCTTTTATCGGTTCAAGATGTATTGTGGTTGAGGGAGTTAGGGTAGGAAAGGAAGCTGTTTTAGGTGCAAATGTAGTATTGACAATGAGTACTAAAATTATTGATGTGACTGGTGATTCACCTATTGAAATGAAAGGTTTTGTACCTGCAAGATCAGTAGTGATTCCTGGAAGTTATACGAAGCAATTTGCAGCAGGTGAATATCAAGTTCCTTGCGCTTTAATTATTGGAAAAAGAAAAGAAAGTACCAATCAAAAAACCTCATTAAACGACGCTTTACGCGAGTATGATGTGGCTGTTTAACAAAAATTGATGACAAAAATTACCGCAATTATCCCTACGCTCAATGAAGAAATTCATATTGCGGATGCTATAAAATCTGTCAGTTTTGCTGATGAAATTATCATAATAGATTCTTTTAGTATAGATAAAACACTTGAAATTGCGGCAACTTATGAAGTAAAAATCATCAAGCGAAAGTTTGATGATTTTTCTTCTCAAAAAAACTTTGCGATTGATCAAGCAACTCATTCTTGGATTTATATTTTAGATGCTGACGAACGCGTAACTCCTGAAGTTGAAAAAGAAATTTTAGAAGCTGTTCAAAATCCAAAAGATTTTGTGGGTTTTTTTGTAAAAAGAACCTTTTATTTCTGCGGAAAAAAAATAAATTATGGTGGCTGTCAAAGAGATAAAGTGGTTCGTTTGTTTTTAAAAGAAAGTTGCAAATACCAAGGAATTGTTCATGAAACAATTGTTTCTGTTGGAAAATTCGGATTTTTTAAGAATAAAATAGAACATTATTCCTACAAAAACTATGATCATTATATTTCAAAAATGAATCATTATGGAGCCTTGAGGGGAAAAGAATTATTTGAAAAAGGCAAAAAAGTTACTTTATATCATTTTTTAGTAAAACCACCTGCAAGATTTTTAAAACACTACATCATTAGATTTGGATTTTTGGATGGATTTGCTGGTTATATTTTTGCTAAAACGCAAGCTTATGGTGTGTTAACTAGATATGTAAAACTTTGGTTATTACACAAAAAAATTAATTAAAAATGAAAATCGGATTTGATGCGAAACGTATATATCACAATACTACTGGTTTGGGAAATTACGGAAGTGATTTGATAAAAATATTGTCAGAATATTATCCTTCAAATAGCTATTTATTATACAATCCAAAACCTAAAAAAGTTGACAGATTGCCAAATAAACTTAACATAATCGAGATTTTACCAAATAAAAAAATCTGGAAATTATTTTCTTCATTTTGGAGGCAAAAGCCAATTATAAATCAATTAAAGTATGATAATATCGATATTTTTCATGGTTTAACTGGAGAATTGCCCAACGGAATTGAGAAAACATCGATAAAATCTGTTGTAACCATACATGATCTTATTTTCATTAGATACCCGAAATTATATTCTTTTTTTGATAGAATTATACATACAAAGAAAGTACAATATGCTGCTGAAAATGCGGATAAGATTATCGCAATTAGCGAGCAAACTAAAAGTGATATCATACATTTTTTAAAAATTGATTCATCTAAGATTGAGGTAATTTATCAAGGTTGTCATGAAACATTTAAAGTTGAAAAATCAATAGAATTTAGAAAATTTGTAAAACAAAAATATAATCTTCCTGTGCAATTTATTCTGAATGTTGGAGCTATCAACGAACGTAAAAATATTTTGACACTCATAAAATCTATTGAAAATATTGAAACTAAGCTGATTATTGTTGGAGTTAAAACTTCGTATTATAAAGTTTTAAATAACTACATAAATGAAAATAATCTTAAAAAAAAAGTATTTTTTTTAGAAAATGTTACAATGGATGAATTGTCTGCAATTTATCAAATGGCAACAATATTTGTTTATCCAAGTATTTTTGAAGGTTTTGGGATTCCTATTATTGAAGCATTATTTTCAAAAACTCCAGTTATTACTTCAACAGGAAGTTGTTTTTTTGAGGCGGGTGGTCCCCAAAGTATTTATGTTGATACAAAAGATTTTAATACAATTTCAAAAAAAATTAGTTTAGTTTTAGAAAATAAAGAATTAAGAAATTTAATGATTGATGAAGGATTTCAATTTGTTCAAAAATTTAATGATGATCTAATTGCAATAAAGTACAATCGGGTTTATTTAGAATTATGATTAGTTTATTACATATTTCTTCAGCAAAAAATTGGAGAGGAGGAGAAAATCAATTGAAAAATTTAATATATGGAATTGATAATCAGGATATAAAAGTTTTACAACATTTAATATGCATAAATAATAGTGAATTACATTCATTTTGCTTAAAAAATAATAAATCTCACACAACTATAAATAAAAACATCTTTTGTATTTTTTATAATTTATTTAAAATTTTGCAAGTTTGTAAAAAATATAAAGTTAATATTATTCATGTTCACGATTCAAAATCACTTACTTATATTGTTTTGAGTCAATTAGTATTGTTTTATAAGATTCCTATAGTGTTAAGCAGGAAAGTTTATTTTCCTATAAAAAATAGTTTTTTAACCACATTTAAGTATACTTTCTCATCTTTAAAAAAGATTATATGTATTTCTAATGCTATCCAAGAAGTTGTTGAGAACAGATTTCAAAATGAAAACACAATAGTTATTTATGATGCTATTGATACTGAAATAACTCTAAAACAAAATTTTTTTAGAGATAATTTTACTATCGAAAAAAATCAAATATTGATTGGTTATGTAGCTTCAATGACAAATGAAAAAGATCATTTTACTTTTTTAAAAACTGCTAAATTATTGAATAGTATAAATGAAAATTTCAAGTTTATATTAATTGGAGATGGTGTTAATAAATCAAACCTTATTAATTTTTCTTCAGAATTAGGGTTGT
>Ga0100380_10007033_pt1 | contig 11320 bp, 11 predicted proteins | sample CryGeymeta201504_FD_80417 | JGI IMG/M metagenome (GOLD analysis project Ga0100380, IMG submission 80417) | Groundwater microbial communities from Crystal Geyser aquifers in Utah, USA - Crystal Geyser metaG 2015-04 | ecosystem: Environmental > Aquatic > Deep subsurface > Groundwater | place... | reverse complement strand
GGGCACCTCTAAAATCTTGCTAAGAAACCTTCAAGGTTTTTATTTTAGCTAAGTTCGATAAAATTTTAACATAACAAAATATGGTAAAGATAAACCTTGAAGGTTTTTAGAGATGCCCATAAGTTATTCCTTTGCAATTGTGGCGCTCTGGCGCCATTGTGATTTGGGAATTAATTGTTTTTCGAGATTTGTCTTTTGAAATTTGTCTTTTGAAATTTGTCTTTTTATATTTTTGTTATTCGGTAATTTTTCCATGCAAAGTAAAATTCCATGCTTGCTGTTCTGATTACTGTTGCAGTAGGGATAGCAAGCAACATTCCCAGCACCCCATATAACTGCCCGCCTGCAATAATCAAAAATATTATTATCAACGGATGCATATTAACGCTTTTCGAAAAGATAGAGGGTTGAACAATCCCATTATCTAAAGCATAAATTATTAAAAGAAAAAGGATGATGATAGGCGCTTTCGATAAGTCGCCGTATTGCAGAAAAGAAATAAGTAAAGCCGGAACACCGCCGATAATTGGACCAAAATAAGGGATGAGATGACCGACTCCTGCCAAGGCTCCTAACGCAAGAGCATTATCAACGCCAATCAATTCAAAAGACAATCCGCACGCTAACCCGATGAACAGTGCGTCCAACATCCATCCGCGAACATATCTGCCAAGCTGCTGGGTCACTTTTTTGAGCACCCAGTAGGACATTTCTAAATATCTGTTAGGAAGAATGGAAACCAATCCTTTGATGATTTGCGTTCTATCTCTTAAAATAAAAAAGGTAGCGAATGGCAGGATTATCATAACTGCCAAAAAAGAAAAAATGTTTGTTAAAAAAGGAGAAAGCTGCGTAAAAAGATTTTCGAGCATCCCGGTTGAAATCTTTTCAATTTGTTGTGTAATTAATTCTTTGGTTACAAATGGAAATAAGACGTGCAGCTTATCTTCGAAAAGAATGAGCTGGCTGCTAATAAAAGTACTGCTTAACTTTGAGAAAAGGGCGTTTGTTTGCTCAAGAATTGCAGGGATAAGGTATGAATAAATCCCCATTCCAATCAGCGATGCGATTAAAAATACCAGCAGGATGGCGTGCAATCTCTTGAAAGAATTTTTTTCAAGGAAATTAATTATGGGGTCAAAGATGAAAGCCAACAAAACTGAAAGAGCAAAAAGGATCAGCACATCTAACAAATAATAAATTAGAACGAAAAGCAAAGGCAAGACCAAAAGCAAGAGTAAATAATTTCGTTTTATGGCTGCTTCGTTTTGCATTTTTTATAAAACCGCTTCTACTCTTCTTATCCCTGGAACTTCTCTAATTAACGCACGCTCTACACCGGCACGCAGTGTCATTTGAGACATTGGGCAAGCACTGCAAGCACCGAGCAACTTCACTTGAACTATTCCGTCTTTTGAAACATTTACAAGTTCCACATCGCCGCCATCGGCTTGCAGATATGGGCGCACATTATCAAGAGCTTTTTTTATTCTTTCTTCCATTACTACAACTACCGTTAACTTTCCATCACAATTTCGATTTTCGTTTCGGTGGCGTTAGCATTTCTTATGCTGATTTGAGCCGCCAAATTTCGTGCGATTGAATAAATTATTTCCGCATGCACAGAGTCCGGAATATCAAAGACAATCGGAATCCCTTTATCTCCGCCAATGCGTACCCGGGGATCAATCGGAATACCGCCAAGGAACGGAGCTTCAAGTTCAACAGCAAGATTTTCTCCTCCTCCGCTGCCGAATATATCATATTTAATTCCTGTATCGGGTGCGATAAAATAACTCATGTTTTCTATAATACCAAGCACCGGAACATTTACCCGGTGAAACATTTTCAAACCTTTCCGTGCATCAATGAGAGAAACTTCCTGAGGTGTGGTTACAATTACCGCACCGGTAAGCGGAATTGTTTGCGCGAGGGTCAATTGAATATCTCCAGTTCCGGGAGGCATGTCGAAGATCAAATAGTCTAGATCGCCCCATGCCACATCGGATAAAAATTGTTTTACTGCGCCGCTTGCCATTGGTCCACGCCATATAACAGGAGCGTTGTCATCAATTAAAAATCCGATAGACATTAACTTAATTCCAAAATTTTCAAGCGGAAGCATCTTCATCGTATCTTTCTCTTGATAAATACGCGGTTTTTCTTTTATACCCATCATCAGTGGAATGCTCGGTCCATAAATATCAGCATCAACCAGACCAACTTTAGCGCCGTCTTTAGCAAGGGCGACGGCGAGGTTAACTGCTATGGTGCTTTTTCCGACTCCACCTTTACCGCTTGCAATTGCAATGGTATTTTTTACTCCCGGAAGAATTGCATCTTTAACTTCATTTGTATGTGCAGAAACTTTAGAACTCATGTTAACCTTAATTTCCGCTGCTTCCGGAAAGTCTTCCTTTATTGCGTTTTCACAATCTTGCTGAATTTTATCTTTTAAAGGACAAGCGGGAGTAGTTAAAATAACGTCAACCGAAACCTTATCTCCGCTTACCTGTATATTGTCTATCATTTTTAGTGTTACTAAATCTTTATGAAGGTCGGGGTCGTTCACTCTTTTAAGAGCATTCAGAACTCCTTCTTTTGTAATCTGCATGTGCAATCCTTTTATTGACTTATTAAAAAACATCATTTTGCTTTTTTGATTCTGCTCGCACCTTTTTCTGCATGCTTCATCATCCAATCTTGAATATTAAATTTTTTTTCGTTTTCTTCAGGCTGCAGCAGGGAGTATTCCATCGAGGAATTCAATATTCTCGCCTTCGTATTATCTTTAAGATACGGTTGAAGAATGTTGTTAATTAAAACTTTCTTCAATTTTTCATTTTGAACTCCGAACGTGGTTTCTACACGCCCGTCTAAATTTCTCTGCATCAAATCGGCGCTGCTTAAATAAACCTCTTCATTTCCACTGTTGTAGAAATAATAAATTCTACTGTGTTCCAAATATCTTCCTACAACACTTCTCACGGAAATGTTTTCGCTTAACCCTGGAACCCCGGGTACTAAACAACAAATTCCGCGGACAATCAGTTCAATTTTTACACCGCTGTTCGAGGCTTCGTAGAGGCCAGCTATGCACTTCGGATCAACGATGGCGTTACACTTTAAGATTATTTTTCCTTCACTGCCGTTTTTCACATTTTCAATTTCTCTTAATACTAATTTGAGAAAAGTGTTTCGCAGGTTGAAAGGAGCGACAATTAATTTATTGAAATCTGTCTGTTTGGAATAACCGGTTAAAAAATTGAATACATCGGAAACATCCGAACAGAGCTCCGCATCCGTAGTAAAAAGACCAAGGTCCGTATAAATTTTTGCAGTTGTAGCGTTATAATTTCCTGTTGCCAGATGAATATAGCGTTTTAGTCCATCAAATTCCTTCCTCACAACTAACGTCATTTTCGCATGCGTTTTTAACCCGACTAAACCATAAACTACATGAGCACCGACTTTTTCCAATTCTCTTGCCCAATAAATATTATTCTCCTCATCGAAACGCGCTTTTAATTCTACCAGAACCGCAACTTGTTTCCCCCGTTCGGCAGCTTCAATTAAATATTTTACAATAGGAGAATTCGAGCCGACACGATAAAGTGTCTGTTTTATTGCCAAAACATCGGGGTCGTTAGCAGCTTGTTTTATGAATTCAATAACGGGTTTAAACGAGTCATAGGGGTGGTGTAGCAGGATATCTTTTTGCCTGATCATCGAAAAGATGTCTTCCTCTTCGTCAAACCACTTCGGAGTAACGGGGTAAAAAGGTTTTTCTTTTAATTGATGAAGCGGGAGATCGTACAACATCATAAGATCGCTCAAACCGAGCGGTCCATCGTACACATGAAGATCATCTTCCTGTATTTCAAGATTTTCGAGAAGTGTTTCGATCATAAAACCGGGCATCTCTTTTTCAACTTCAATACGAACAACTTTTCCGAATTTTCTCTGCCTAATGTTTTCTTCGATAACGCGAAGCAGATCATCGGCTTCGTCCTCTTGAATTTCAATATCTGTATCACGAGTAATTCTGAAGCGATGAGCTTCCAAAATCTCCATCTTTGGGAAGAGATGATGAAGGTTTGCTTTTATCACGTCTCCGACCCAAATATATTTTGCAGAATATTCTTCCCGCTGATCTTTCTTTTTAAGAGGATTGATAATAGTATCAACACGAAGCAGACGGGGTAAAACGTTCGGAACTTTTACTCTTGCAAAATGTTTATCTCCCTTCGGATTTTTTAAAACAACGGCAAGACTTAAACTTAAATTCGAGATGTAAGGGAAAGGTCTCCCGGGATCAAAAGCCAGCGGAGTTAAAACGGGATAAATTTCTTTTTTGAAATATTCGTTTAACAAATTGTTTTCTTCTTCGGTCAGTTCACCAAGGTCATAGATGAAAACGTTTTCCTTTTTAAGCCCTAAAAGGATTTCATTTTTCCACAACTCGACAAGTGATTCCAGCATAGGTTTAAGAGAGCTCTCGATCTTCTGCAATTGTTCGCGCGGGGTTAATCCGTCTATGGTTGGTTCGCTAACATTGGCAGCAACTTGTTCTTTTAATCCGGAAACACGGATCATGTAAAATTCATCCAGGTTAGAGAAGAAGATCGAAATAAATTTAATCCTGTCGAGCAGAGGAATGTTCGGATTTAAAGCTTCCTCATAGACCCGGCGATTAAACTCGATCCAGCTAAGATCGCGGTTAAAAAAATTCTCCGGGCGATTATATTTTTTTAGCAACTCTTTCCAGATCATTGTTTACCTGGCTTCTGAGTTGGTTAGGTAGTTATTGATTGCTTTCGCGGCAGTTCTTCCCGCTCCCATGGCAAGTATCACCGTTGCTCCTCCGGAAACAATATCTCCACCGGCAAAGACACCTTGCTTAGAAGTTTTCATAGTTGCTTCGTCCACTAAGATATTTCCCCATTTGTTGTAAGAGATGTCCGGTGTAGTTTTTTGAATTATCGGGTTTGAACCATTCCCTATTGCCACTACCGCCATATCCAGGTCGGTACGATATTCTGAGTTAGGAATTGGAACAGGACGTCTTCTTCCTGATGCGTCGGGTTCACCAAGTTCCATTTTCTGCACCTTTACTCCGCGCAGCCAGCCGTTTTCATCGCCAAGAAATTCTAAAGGATTGGTAAGAAAAACGAACTCAACGCCTTCTTGTTTTGCATGATGAACTTCTTCAAGGCGCGCAGGCATTTCTTTTTCGGAACGACGGTACATGATATAAGCATTTTTTGCGCCAAGACGTTTAGCTGTCCGCACAGCATCCATTGCGGTGTTACCACCGCCAAAAATGGCAACGTTTTTATTTTTACAATCAAAAACTGGTGTGTCGTACTCAGGAAATTTGTACGCTTTCATCAAATTGACGCGAGTTAGAAATTCATTTGCAGAATAAACACCGTTAAAATTTTCTCCCGGAATATTCATAAAATAGGGAAGACCTGCGCCTACAGCAATAAATACAGCGTGATATCCGTTTTCAAAAAGTTCGTCAATCGTATCGGTGAGCCCTATTACGGCATTTGTTTGGAATTCTACCCCGAGAGTTTTTAATGCATCAACCTCGGCTTTAACAATATTTTTGGGCAAACGGAATTCGGGAATTCCATAAATTAAAACTCCGCCGATTTCGTGCAGCGCTTCAAAAACCGTCACATCGTGTCCTAGCTGAATGAGATCTCCCGCGCAGCTTAAACCAGCCGGACCGCTTCCAACGATAGCAACTTTTTTCCCGGTTTTTGGTTTTACCTGCGGAGTTCTGATTCCAATTTTTTCACGTTCATAATCAGATACAAATCTTTCTAACCTGCCAATCGCAACTGCATCATGCTTGGCACTCATAACACACCTGGCTTCGCACTGTTCTTCCTGCGGACAAACTCTTCCGCAGACAGCCGGCAAGGCATTGTCTTCTTTTATAATTGCGGCTGCGCCAAGAAAATCTCCTTCACCGACCAATTTAATAAAATCTCTAATTTGAACGCCGACCGGACAACCTTCAACGCAAACCGGTTTTGGACATTGTAAACAGCGTTGAGCTTCCATCCGGGCAAGTTCTTCTGTAAAACCTAAATTGACTTCTAAAAAATTTTTATTTCTTTCTAACGGAGCTTGTTCCGGCATGGGTTGACGCGGAATTTGCATTCTTTCTTTTTTTGTAAGTACGGGCATAAATTTTCTTTATTGGTTTACTAATTCTTCAACAAGCGCATCAGAAAAAACTTTATCATAATTGCAGAGATGTTTTTCGAGAGCGGCTTTTTCGCTTTGGTTATAGGTTCGGTTTCGTTTTGTCAGTAGATCGAAATCTACAAGGTGAGCGTCAAATTCGGGTCCGTCAACACAAACGAAAACAGTTTTGTTATCAACTGTAGCGCGGCAGCCGCCGCACATCCCGGTGCCGTCTACCATTACCGGGTTTAGGCTGACAACGGTTTTTATTCCGTAAGGTTTGGTAGTATTGGCAACGGCTCTCATCATCGGAATTGGACCGATGGAAAGAACGAAATCAATTTTTGTTCCGCTTTCAATCAACTCCTGCAATTTTTGAGTAACAAATCCATGATAACCGTAGCTGCCGTCATCGGTTGTAATGTAAACTTCGTCGGCAACTTCTTTTAATTCTGTTTCAAGAAGCACCAAATCTTTTGTTCGTGCCCCGTTAATTACGATTGTGTGGTTACCGGCTTCTTTTAAAGCGACTGCAGTCGGGAAAGCAATTGCAGCTCCGACCCCGCCGCCGATACTAATTGCCGTTCCGAAGTTTTCAATATGTGAAGGCTTTCCGAGAGGACCGACAACATCTAAAAAAAAGTCGCCGGTATTGAGCTGGTTAATAGCTTTTGTGGTTTTTCCGATACCTTGCACGATAATAGTAATTGTTCCTTGTTCTTTATTTGAATCAGCAATGGTAAGAGGAATTCTTTCCCCGGTTTGATCTGTGCGAACGATTACGAATTGTCCGGCTTTTCTTTTGGCTGCAATTTTGGGAGCTTCAATAACAAACCTTTTAATATCGGTTGCAAGAAACTCAGCAGTGATTATTTTATTCATCTATGAGTATTTCAGTAAGTTTAAGAAAATCTTTATGTTTGTATGTAAAAATAAGGAAAAATTCATTATAAAAGATGGCAGATTTCAGCAGCTTTTCGGCTTTTTAGGTGAATTACTCTAAAGATTATTGAAGAAAATTTAAAATAATAAATGACACATACTCTTGGGCTTCTTTTACTTTTTAGTGTGGTTAATTTTGGACAGAACGAAGGAAGAAATGGTTTTGAACCAAAATTGGAAAACAACAAATTAATAGTTACAAACCCTGCGGGGGAAGCAATTTTTGAAAAATATTTTAGTGAACCGGAAGAGCTTTTCGTTAATTTAAGCGAGTGTTCGCAAGCTGAGTATCTCATACGCGATAAAAAAATTGTAAATGGAATTCCGAAATATTTTGCTTTTCTTTACACTATTAACGATACTTTTTGTTTAATTGATTCGCTGTACTCCGGTGTTTATGAACCAACACCAACCTATTGCAGCGAAATTAATAAGACGCTGCTTCTCATAGGAAATCCGGAATTCGATTCTCTCTATTCATCCTTTGAGCATGAATATTTTTCAGCCGTATCTTGTTTGCAGTTTGAAGACGGGAGGTTATTCAATGTTGATGATCAAGTGTATGATATATTTTTGCAGGAGAATGAACCTATCATTTCATATTTAGAAAGCGTGTGGAGCGGCTCATCAAAAGATTGCTCCTCTTCAACAGAAATTAAATCGGCGGTAGCTGCTGTTTATCTGAATTACTTAAACGCGGGGGAAAAAGTTTTAGCCCGTCAATTTCTAAATGATTATTATCTTTGCCCCGACAAAGAGTCATTTAAAAATTTTCTCGATTCACAATTTTAACAAAGGTGAAAAATGGAAAAAATTAAAGTAGGAGTTATTGGAACCGGACACCTGGGAAAACTTCACACAAAAATGTTTGCTCAACTGCAAAATGCAGCACTTGTTGGAGTTCACGACACAGATTTTGCAGCCGCAAAAGCCGTAGCAAAAGAGAACCATACTCAAGCGTTCGAGCAGATGGATGAGCTGCTCGGCAAAGTTGAAGCGGTTTCAATCGCCGCTGTTACCAGTGAACATTATCAGTTAGCGAAGAAGTGTTTGGAGAAGAATATTCATGTGTTTGTGGAAAAACCAATAACCTCGTTACTAGATGAAGCCGAAGAATTAGTCTTTCTTTCGCGAGAAAAAAATCTGAATTTACAAGTTGGGCATATCGAACGGTTTAATCCGGCGCTGCTTGCTCTGGAAAAATATAAATTAAATCCGCTGTTTGTGCAGAGCGATAGACTTGCCCAATTTAATCCGCGGGGAACAGATGTGGCAGTCGTTTTGGATTTGATGATCCATGATATTGATATAATCTTAAGCCTCGTAAAAAGCGAAGTAAAAAGCGTGCAGGCAAGCGGTGTTGCTGTTGTTTCAAATAATATTGATATTGCAAACGCAAGAATTGAATTTGAAAACGGAGCGGTTGCCAACGTAACTGCAAGCAGAATTTCACAGAAAAAAATGAGGAAGATGAGAATCTTTCAGAGAGAAGGATATCTTTCACTTGATTTTATTACCGGCGTTTCGGAAGTGTTTCGTCTCGTTTCTTCGGATCAAAAAATTGATGAGGATCATATTAACTTCGGCGAGATAGGTGTTGGCGATAAAAAGAAATTTGTTATTTACGAACAGCCGGAACAAGTTGAAGTAAACGCTCTCAAATATGAATTGGATCTTTTTCTTCAGTCAATTATTAAAAAAGAAAAACCGGTCGTTTCAGGCGAAGACGGCTGGCGAGCACTAAAAGTTGCCGACTTGATCGTAAAAAAAATTGAAGAATCTTTAATAAAATTAGCGCAATAATTCCGGAGAAATTTATGAAAAAAAGTATTTTGCTCATTGTTCTGTTATCGTTCGTATTTGCTTCATGCAGTATTTATCAATCAATAGTAAACGTTTCGCGGTTGAAATTTAAACTCGGTACGGTCGCCAATGTGAGACTGGCAGATATTCAGTTAAGCGGGAAAAATAAATTAAGCGATTTTTCCCCGTTCGATGCAATAAAACTTACCTCTGCAATCACAAAAGGTTCATTGCCAATATCATTCGTTCTAAACATAGACGTGAAAAATCCGAACGACGGAACCGGCGGCTATTCTTCAACTACTGCTTCGCTTGTTTCACTTCCGTACCGGCTTTATGTAGATGAAAAGGAAATATTGACCGGAGATATTTCTGCTCCGGTAACCATTCCCGGAACCGGTGAAGCTACAGTCATCCCGCTTTCAATTAATTTTGATCTCTACAAAAATATAAAAGATCACGGTTTTGAATCACTTGTAAATCTTGCTTTGAACATCTCAGGTACAGGAAACGGAAATTCAAGATTATCCGTGGTTACTAAGCCAACTGTAAATACAGTGATCGGAAATATCACCTATCCGGGTGAGTTAACAATAGTTGACAAAGAATTCAGAGATAAATAATATAAATTGAATTCAATGAGTGGAGTGTAACATGTCTAAATTAGAAAAATATGCGATCGGTGTTGACTTAGGCGGAACCTATATTAAGTTTGGCGTTGTTACCGAAAAAGGGAAAATAGTTAGAAAAACTTTTGTTGATACAAAAGCTGAGGGTGGTCCCGAATCCGTATTGAAACAAATGAAAAAAGGGCTGAAAGAGATGCTCAACCAGAATGAAATAAAAATTGAAGGGATCGGTATCGGTTCGCCCGGAATTGTTTCAAAGAAAAAAGGTACGGTTGAAAATCCGCCGAATATACCCGGCTGGGGAAAAGTTCAGTTAGGGCATTTGATTGAAAAAAATTTTAAGCTCGCCACTTTTGTTGAAAATGATGCAAATGCCGCGGCGATTGGTGAGTTGATTTTCGGAGCCGGGAAAAACCATAAGTCGTTTGTGATGATAACGCTTGGCACCGGGGTTGGCGGCGGGATCATTCTAAACAAAAAATTATTCCGCGGAGATTTTGGAGCCGCCGGTGAAATCGGGCACATTACCATTGATATTAATGGTCCAAAATGCGGATGCGGTTCTTACGGCTGCATTGAAACCTATGCCGGCAATGGCTATATTATTCAAAGAGTTAAAGAAGAATTGAAACAGCATCAAGATTCAAAAATTGCTGAATTGATCAGCGATGACTTTAATGCATTAACGCCTAAAGTTATAAGCATTGCTGCAGAATTTGGAGACCCGTTTGCAAATGAAGTGATTAAAAATTTGGGGAAAAATATTGGTTTCGCGCTTGCCTCGGTTTCCAATCTGCTTGATGTTAGTACCTTTATAATCGGCGGCGGCGTTGCTGGATTTGGCAAAGTGCTTCTCGATACCATCAGCAACTCTTTGAAAGAAAGAGTCTTAAAATCATTGGTATCTCGCTGTAAAGTACTTCCGGCAAAATTGAAGAATGAAGCCGGAATTAAAGGTGCATCGTCATTAGTGTTTTATTCAATTTAATATGAACAAAAAAAATATTTCATTTCTTATTGCTTTTCTTCTTCTTGTTGCTCTTGCAGTGCAAGCTTGGGGGGCATTGCCTTTATTGAGTGATAAGGTAGTAACCCATTTTGGATTCAGTGGAAAAGCCGATAACTGGTCTTCGAAAGAAAATTTTTTCTGGATGCAGATATTACTTTCACTTTTTATCTTTTTGTTGTTGGGAAGTATTTCACTTTTTCTCGGAAAACTTTCCGACTCTGCGTTAAATATTCCGAACAAAGACTATTGGCTGGCTCCCGAGAGGAGAGAAAGCACTATTGGAACGGTTTCATTTTATTTGAATATAATTAACGCCTCATCACTCCTTTTCTTTTTTATCCTTTTTCGAGATATGATCGAGATAAATATTCAAGAGAAAAATTCGCTCGGCTCAAGTTTTTGGATATCGTTTCTTACTTTCATGATTTTCACTTTGGTAATTTCGATTCGTATCCTCACGTTGTTTTCCTCCAAAAGAGTTGAGAAGGAACAAAGTAGTGAATAAAATTAGTTTGTGTTTTCTCCTTTTTACTTTTTTTTCTTTTCCGCAAAGTGACTCACTACAACGCATCTCTCCAACCGACTCGACTTTAGCAATTTCGGACAGCTCTTTTGTCGTTGATTCAACAAAAAAAAATAGTGACATTGACTCCATCATCTATTCATCGGCTAAAGACTCGATTATCTTTTTCCTCGACCAAAAGAAAATGCACCTCTATGGCAGCGGAGATAT
>Ga0100380_10007030_pt1 | contig 11321 bp, 14 predicted proteins | sample CryGeymeta201504_FD_80417 | JGI IMG/M metagenome (GOLD analysis project Ga0100380, IMG submission 80417) | Groundwater microbial communities from Crystal Geyser aquifers in Utah, USA - Crystal Geyser metaG 2015-04 | ecosystem: Environmental > Aquatic > Deep subsurface > Groundwater | place... | reverse complement strand
TTTTTGATGACTTCTGATAATCATGCGAATCAATCAATTTCATTTATATTCTTTTGCTAGAGGTCATCTTAACTGTATATTGGGTACTCGATCACCTCGTCACCGAATTGTTTATATACTACTGGTTTAGCTTTTTTCTATTAGGCCTGTTCGATCAAAGTGAAAGAAAAGACCACCGAAGCAGAGAGACATAAGGCGAGACCTACTTCTGAAAATAGGGTGATTTATAGGTCTTTGAAATATTCTATGGAAATTACAGTCAGAATTAGATCTTTGATGTTGGAGACACTGGCCTTCTAAAAAGGTGATATCTTCATACTTATTGTATTGGCTGCATATCAAGCATCATACCGGTGTACTCAGAGGCAAAAGCGAGAAGAATAGCTAGCACCAAGCTGGGAAACAAGAGTGGGTTCAGTGATTTGCTAAAATAGCTGAACAGGCCTTGATATTCTTGCTCCCAGTAAATGAGAATGATATAGTATGGCAAACTGAGAATTGAATTAGCCACCATCAAATCTATCTAGTTTATTATCGTTTTACCTTGAGGTCCATATATCTTTTTTTCGTACAAATGAAGAGCAAACTGCAAAGACAATGCTTCGAATAAAGTGTAGACTAAAGAAGCCAGGTAACCGATGAACTCTCCTGCAAATATATCTCTTTCACCTATCATGAGACCTCCCATAAGGATGAATGCAATGCAGAGATAGTGCTTTCTGTGAAAGTTGTTTGGCAGTCTCATGATTAAGCCAGTTATGAGGACAAAAAAGACCACGAATTTTTTGAAGGCCATAAATGCTGCAAGTGGCATGACGGTGACACAGTAAGATGAAAGAATATTAATGGAACACATGATGAAGGCATAAGGCAAGACGTAAACCAGCTATCCTTTGCTGAGAGATGTCTTTCGGCCCATGCGATGATTGAGAAATACTATGAATATTCGTTGAGTCATAAAGACCTAAATGATTAGATGGATACCACCGAGTAGAAGTTGAATTGAAGGGTTCGGAAGAGAAAGCGGGAGTTGAGGGTTTGGGCGATCGAGATTAGTCCGTAAAATACGCAGACAAAAGCCTTGAAATTATTCATACTTTCAAATTTATAATTAATTCAGTATGACTTAGGATAATTTTACAGGCTCTACGAATCAGAGGTTAGCGTTGGTGTATAATTGATAGGCTCTTTGTCTTCTCTTGAGTTGGTCGATCTTTTTCAAAATGTCTCTGTGATTCTTGTCTCTTCCTTCGGGGAATTTGATCTGTTCGAATCCTTTGATCTGAGATTCGAGGTCATCGTCGATGGGTTCGAAGTCATTATAGAAAACTTCATAGTGATCTCCATCGAGGACATCAATAAGGCCTTGGACATCTTTGAAGTATCTGTCTCTGTATTTAGCCAATCTGTCCTTGTGGTAGGAGTGATTCCAGCCAGCTGAGATCGAATTCTTGACTTGAACACTGTTGGTGTTATCCTTTGACTTGAAAGATTCATAGATCTTTTCAAATTCTTATTCAGTTGATTTCAAACTGTTGCAAGTGTGTCTGTGATTCTTGGCAGTATCAGAGTTATCTTCTTGTCTTTGGCTTTCGAACAAGGCTTCTTTTTATTCGACTGAAAGATCCCTAATAGTGAAAGCTTTGACAACAGCACTCCACTTCTGCCCGATTGTCATTTGGATGCCTTTCAAGTTTTCGTCCTCGTTCTTTCGCCATTTCAACAGAATTTTCTTATCCTCATCTCTCTTAGCAAAGCTGGGTAATTTACTTTGGAGGATGGTCAACCTGTTGTGCTGCTCTTTGGGAAGCTTGGGAAGAAGTTCGTAGATGTATTTGAACATTTTAGCACTCAATTATTCTCTGTACTTCTCAGGAGTGTAAGTGCTGATAGATGCGCTTACGTAATCAAATTGACGCTCGAAAATACTGTCTGATGGCTCATTTTGCAGAGAAGTGGTGACAACTTCAACAAATTTATGGGTGGTCATCTTGGCGTCTTTAATCATTTCGAAGAAAGATCTCCAGATCAGAGTTCTGCTTAGAATATCCTTGATGGAGTTGATACCCTTGACGAAGAAATCAAGAGACACTGGGTCAATAATGTTCTTGGCAAATGCATGATCTTCGAAGTTCAAAAGAATAGCTCTGTATTTTTTGGAACCGTTGTATTCAACAATGGTTTCTATTTCGGGGCGAACCAAAGCCTCAATCACGTCAACTTCGAAATTTTATTGGAAAAGACCGATCTTGATCTTGTGCAGACGGAGGGTAGGGTGATCCTGAGAGTATGGAGATTGCTTGATGATAATTTTAGCCTTTTAGCTGTGATCCTTAGGATCCCATTCAGGCTCAATCAAGTTCAAAGAGGCCTTTTCAAGCCACATTTCTCTCCACTAGACAAGCGAAAACTCAGTGATCGTGAATTCTTTTTGCATTTCTGCCAAGAAATCATTAATGGTGGCATTACTCCATGCATACTTATGGAAGTAAGCTGACAAGGCCTTTCCGAATCTTTATTCAGTCATCAGATAGAGAAGCTGCTTCATAGTGGATGCACCCTTGGAGTATGTGATACCATCAAAAATAGAGTCAGCAACGCTAGTATTGGCGACCTTGCCTCTGATGGGATGAGTAGTAATCATCATGTCTTCAGCATAGCCCCATCCTTTTCTCTGGAGGAAGGAGGCCATAGCTGACTAGTAGTCGATAGTTTTACAGTTGTTCTTGATTTTCTCGAGGCAGAAGTGAGAGATGAAATCAGCAAAGCTTTCGTTTAACCAGAGATCGTCCCACCATTTCATGGTGACTAAGTTGCCGAACCAGTGATGAGCCAATTCATGAGAGATTGTGTTGGCGAAGTTGAGCTTTCTTTCAGTTGAGACCTTTTCCTTGAAGATATAGAGATCGTTGAAGGTGACAACTCCTGCATTCTCCATAGCACCCCATTTGTACTCATGAGCAAAAATTTGATCATACTTATTGAAAGCATAAGGATAGTTGAAGAATCCTTCAAACAGTTTCATGGATTCGATTGTGATTTAGAAAATGAAGGGCGCCAGCTCCTCCAGATGTTTGTAGAGAGATTATATGCAATACAGGGACATGGGAATGTTCTGAATAGATTTAAAAGTACCTTGTATTGTTTTTGTTCCTCGAGGGCAAGTTCGAGATACTATCCAGCAATGAAGCAGTAGAGATAGGTGGGGAGGAGTTTGCTTTCAGGGAAAATGGTCATCTTACCTTGCTTTCCATTCAGATAACTCTCGACTTCCTTGGCTTCTATATTTCTGGCAGTCTTAAGATACTATTCAGCTGAAAGTTCTTTCTCAACTTGGGCTCTTTCGTTGGAAAGGACCTTTTTCCATTCTGAAGGACTGATCACCGAAAGGTTCATCTTGGCTTTGAGGTCAGGCTGATCGAAGCAGGGGAAGACTCTGTTGGCATAGTATGGTTCGAATTGAGTGTAAATGTATTGCTTGTTATCAACATCAACAAAGCTCACACAGCCACTACCATCATTGTTATAGGCGCTGCTGTAGTGAACTCCCACGATGTTGTTGCCAACCTTGAGCTTACCGACATCAAGATAGATGAAACCACCTTCGAGTTTGTTTGCTACAACCTCACCGTTCTGAACGACTCTGCTGATATCCTTACCCTTGTAGTCGAGGACGAGTTCAGCAGGAACTTCAACCAACTCAAAGGACATCTCAGCGTACCCTGAGAAGTCATTTCCTTTTTGAAGGGTAACATGGAAGTTGTAGGAGATGGATCCTCCCTTGATGACTTTGCTTCTTTGTTCTGCTCTTTCTTGCACTAATGCCATTCTATTTAAAAAATATCCAAATCAAGGAACATATCTAATTATTCCACTTGTTAGTCCTTATAAGAGACCTATAAAAATTTATGATAGGCTCGAGCCGACCTTCGCATGTAGCTTAAGGCAGCTTGAAAATATGGCATATCTATAGCTTTAGCGTTATTGATATCAGCTGAAGAATTACAGTCAACAGATGAGCCTAACAACGCACTTATTATCCTCTCCAACTTACTAAAAGGGGACTCTGATGAACTTTTACAATTATGGGTCATTTCTCAACTGATTCAACTTCTTAAATTTATACACATCAAGGTAGATATTCTTTAAGCTTTTCTTCGGTGAAATCAGGAGGGCATTCTCTGCCGAAAACGCATCTGCTCTTCTGATCTTTTTTCAAAAATTGAGATCCAGCTTGTGTTAGATCTTTGAAAGTGGCCTCCTTCATATGCTATCTAAACTGGATAAAATCTTTGATCGAGTATCCTTTTAGGATTTAGGAGACTCCTTCGTTTTGAGGGGTTCTAATTCTGTCCAAAGTGCCGATTTGCATTACTTTAACCTCGTTCAGTTTAGAGGTCTCAATTGAGTTCATTGAGAGTATCTCTTCGATGCTCTAGTCGAAAATGGCGAAAGTTTATTGAGGATTGGGATCAAGGTAAGAGGAAAGAGCAATTGTTCCTTTATCTCTGATTCTGGCACCAGTTCCATAAGCTCCATTTTGCTCCCGAATTCTAGGATGTAAATATTATTGCTGCAGAAGCTCAAGCAGCAGATTCATGTGAGCATGCTATCTTGACAAAAATGCAGGTCCAGCGTACTGCTGACTGCAAAATCCAACACCGTAGTTGTGAACGACTGCCTTTGAAGGGTATTGAGCAGCCCATTAGAGAGGGCTCATTTTCTGAGCCTGAATGTCCAGCAATCTTTGTGCTATTGGTAAGTTATCAAATTTTTTCATTTTGGAGTGCTCAATTAATATAATTTTAGGGCATTCCAATAACCTTTGTGAGACTTCCTTGATGGAGTCCTGGTTCTACTGTTTGACGATGTTGAGGGAGTCTTTGATCTAAATTTTAAAAAATCAATACTTGTTTGTAGGTATTGCTGATAAACGAGCTGAGATTCAGAGGACTGGCACCTTCAGCTTGGCACTCGGCCATAGGATTCTGGATGATACTTTCGATGCTTTCATTGGCAAAACTTTTGAAGATATTCGAGATTCTTTCCCTCTCAAACACAGGCTCAAATATCAACTCCTACAATATCTTGAAAGCAGACTGTACTTTGTTGTTCAAACATGAGAACTCAAAAACAATATTGAAGGTGTCATCCTTTCCGATTGAACTAGCTACAGTAAATTCGGAAACATTAACAGCGAGGTTATGGGTTAGTTCGCGGTAAGATTGAGTTTTGGTGGCAATGGTGCTGTTGAGTGAGTAGATCCACAGCATTGTTTTTTTGAGGAATTCCTCGCTATACTTATCGAAGGTGAAAATCAACCTGTAAAAATTGATATCTTCATCGATTTTGATATGGAAGTGCTGATACTCCTTGCCATTTTTCTGGAGACTGTCAATCAAATGAACTTCTTTTCTTGTAGGAGCAACAAGATCAGTCAATTGCAAATTAGGAAGCACCGAGTTGTCCTGCTCTTCATTCTGTCTCTTGGCCAATTCATTCTGAGTAGTCTTTATAACAGTCTCATCGACGACTAAAGGTGATGATATCTCTTCTTGCTTCAGTGCAGATTCTGCCATAAATTGTCGAACTACCACTACTTGCTGATTGTTCAAAAAATATTTATTTATTAGATCTTTCATGTACTCTTTATCTGACAGTTTTTGAACAGTCTAGCCTACGACGGGATTGGGATTGAGGTAGCTGCTGAGGTCAAGGTTATGATTCATGTAGTATAGGGTATCCTCCAAGACTCGGATTCCGTTTTGATTTTTTGGGATGCGAAGACCTGTCTCGAACTGATGGACAAATTATTGAACTCGAGTCATATCAATACCATGTTCGACGAGGTTAAGGAGCATGGTTCGGAATTGCTACTCGAACTGTTGCGAAGTGTAGTCAGGATATATACCTTTCAGAGTGGTAGTAAAGGTGGTGAATTTACCTTGATTAAGGCCAGAAAATCCGATGCTTTGAGCAATATCAGATTCGATAAAATTCTTATAAATTTCCGATGTAGCTTTATCCAAAAGCAAATACGATAGAACTTTAAGTGTCATAGTCTCCACTGCATTGATTTAGTTAGTGAAGCCAAGCAGATAGCTGATGGAACAATTGTTGCACTCTGAAGTATAGGTTCTGATATCTATGTGTCTCGCTTCGACTGGTGTAGGTTTAATGCCTGATTCTTTGTATTTTTATGATTCATTTTGGTAATTTTTGAGATAGTTGTCGTTGAGCAGTTGCAATTCATTGTAGATGTCCCCTTTGCCGTAGTAGTAGAAACTCATGTTTGAAGGATGATAGTAGTGGCGGTGCAAATCGACCAACTCGTCATATTCTAAAGAGACGATTGAGTCAGGTTTACCTCCAGAATCGTAACCATAGGGAGTTCCTTTCATTAAGCCTTCGTTAAGGGTCATCATCAATTGTCGATCTGAATCCTGATAAGCCCCTTTCATCTCATTGAGTACAATACCCTTCAAAGTCTTCTTTCCTTCTTAATCGATCTCGAATCTCCAGCCTTCCTGCCTGAAATCCAAAGGATGAAGCAACGGTCTCAATGTCATATCCAGATAAACATGATACAAATTCATCCAATCTTTCGGGTTGGGGGAGGCGAAGGGATAGGCTGTGAAGTCATCACCGGTCCAAGCATTCATGTAGCTGTTGACTGATCTTTTGATCATATTGAAAAAAGGGTCTCTGATTGGATATTTATGACTTCCACAACATGCGAGATGCTAAAGAATATGAGGAGCTCCTTTATTATTTTTTGGATAGGTCTTGATGATAGAAGCTTGAGTTCTGTCAGGGTCACTGTTTTCGAAGTGATAGATCCTTGCGCCTGTCTGATGATGCCTGTATTGATGAAGAGTCAAGCTTCTAGAAATTGACTCAGAGCTGTTGATGTGATCGTACTCGGGTAACATCGAATGGGAGGTCGAGAAGTTCCTCAAAATTCGTCTGGTGAGAGAGCTGACAAGCATGTTCAAGTTTAATAATCTGAATTAAATCTTAGTTATAAGCAGGATTGATTTTTGAATCAATAAGTGAAGGTAATATCAATTCGAGCAGCGATAGATAATGAATTGAAGTGGTCCTTTGGCTGCTCGCAAGAAACTGCCTTCCTAGTGGGTAACATCAAGACCGAAATTGCGACCGCAGACGACATACCATCCTCCAAAGAATTTTTTATCCATGTACTTCTTGATCTATTCGGCCATCTATTGCTCGTTTGAACGATTTTCGAATGCGTGGTTTACGACATGTTTGGCTTAAAATTAGACTTCTGGCTCCATTTCTGAGAAAAGGACTTTGATTCCCCATTTTTAAGCTCTCTTGTCCATCGACATTTTAAATAAGTTACAAATCACTATAATCTCAGCATCAAGGAATAATAATGTCAAGAAACTTCTGAAGATGATCATCAGCCGTACGATTTTAGTTCACTTTTAATACATTCCATGAAATGCTCAGTGAGTTCATCGTAATCATCGATCGGTACCATCGAATTGCATACTAGTTTAAGCTCAGGTCGGTAGACTAGACCTCCACATTTAGCTGTCAGACTTAATTTCAAATACTTTTCCTGATTCCTGCACATTTATTCAAAATGTTCTCGGTAGTACACAGTCACTTTGCAGGACCCTGTCGAATCTTGAAATCTTACATTCAAGACTAGCATCCCTCGAGGGGTGGTATCTTTCTAAAATGAAATCGGTCTCCCAATGGCTATGACTCTTAGCAGAGGTAAATTACTGTAAATAGCTTCATCATATTTGAGGGTAATTTTTGACATTTGGCGGCAGGTGAGGTGGTGTAAGGGTAAAGCTTAGCTACCGTCTTGATTGTGTCTGTCTGCTTTTTCCTGACTTCTTGTTGATAACTGGCCCATTATCATTTTTTTTGCTCGTGAATTCAAATTGAGGCTAGGAAGCCTTGAACTAATATTTGCAGATGTTTATGAAACAAATAAAGTTTTATTAATAGGCAGGAAAGATGCAACAGACCAATAAATCACAAAATGAAAGCCATTTTAGCTTTTAGAGTTTCAGATAGGCCCAACCACAAAGCAAAAATATATACAGCTACCCTTCAGATGACATCAAGGCAGGTATGACAGATAAACCCATCCCGTAAACTACTGAAACTAAATTCTACATAAATAAGTACCAACATTATCATTTAGCATTTTTCACAGTACTCATAAGTATGAGGTGCCTGTTCGGAGCTGTTCCAGAAGAAGCCAAGGACAAGCAAGCTACAATCAGTTCTACAGCACTTTTCGCAAATTTACTAAACCTTATGGCGAAAACACCAAATTCAGCGATTCTGTCAGTCGAAACTGCGCTATTGTTAGAAGAGGACCATGTGATATACCCTTACCTGTTGATTTGCCCAAGAAGACTAGTCACAACTATCTAAGAGCCAAAAGGACCATCAGGTATAGTAAAGTTTAGCATAAGACCACAGGAAATATTCTTGCAACTGAAAGCAAAAAGAAAACATCTGAAATTAACAGTTAGCTGTTTGAGAAAACAGTAGATTCTCAATATGTAATTTTTAAAAGATTATTTGCAAAAGAAAGATCTGGGAAGCGGGATCGGGTGGGGCTTAATAACTCCATGAATCGACTGCTTGCGGCTGAAATCATTGAGAGTCAAATTAGGCCAAGGAACTATTCGAGGGCTGTCACTGAGCACTCCTGATCATTTTTTTTGTTAATCGTTATAATCAGATAGAATATGGACTTTGGAGGTACACCCTTTTTAAAGTAGAGCTCGACGACGTTCTAGATTAAGACAGCTACGTCCCTAGTTTCGCTAGAGACACCAAGCCAAAAGAGACTAAGACTCTCAATAAAAATAGCTCCAACAAGTCAATAGAAAGTAATGCTTTAGGTCTGGGTACTTAACCTCAGAATCCATCTGTCTCTAGTCAGAGACCCAGTATGTTGCAACTTCACAAGTAAACACGAAAATAAGTCACCACCTTCTAAGATTTTTTCAAGGATCAAAGTGAGAAGAGCCCAACTAAACCTTAACCTCGAATATAGCTCACTGCAGGTGGAAGACCACCATTTCCAGCATCAAGCAAAAACCTAGCTAAAGATGAACTGGATATCAACAATATTTTGGACTAGGTCGATTCTCCAGTGGTTTCAAGGAGAAATATGAAACCTCCTTTGTCAAGGAAAACAGAAGATGGACGTTCGATGGCCAGCCGTCGAAATGACGACAATCCATCCATCGGAAGTCGGACTTAGAATAGGTGGATGCCAAAAGAGGAAGATAAACCTGCAGGATCTAATAGAATGTTGCCTACTGTTTCCTTTGGAGAAGAGTAGAGTAGAGGAGCTATTAAAGCTCGAGACACAGGATTGTCAAACACAGGAAAAGTCGATATGGGTGACTTCAAAAAGATGCTCCAGGAACAACTTCAGGCCCAAAGACAATTTAGTGAGCGTATATTATCTGAATAAAAAAATCTTCACAAAAGTGAGCTTGAGAGAATTAAGAAGCAACATGATGAATAAATGACAAGAAAGCTATAGCTCAAAGACATGTAAATAAAAAATCTCAAATAAAACTATGAACTAAAACTCAAAAATATATATCAAAATACAACTGATGCCCAGCAGCTGCATAATGCCTCAACTCAGCTGCAGGAAGGAATCAGAGCTCTTCAAAAGGCAGAGACATAATTCAAGAATCGATCAGCTTAATTGACCTAGAAAAATAACTCAACTTCAACTCTTACTCGGTCATTTGAGGACTTGTCTTCAGAGAAGGAAAGAACAATCAGATAAATGCTGAAAAAAGTTGAAGATCGATAAGCTGAGTTCAGATAGGAAAAGATAAGAGTACTCGGCTAGTTGGAAAGAGATAGACGAAAGAACGAATAATATGAACGAAGGTTGATCAAGAAAGAGCAGGAGCTTGAAGAGAGGTACGCGAAGAAAGATAGAATGATGGCTGAAGAATGGGAACGGAAGAATCAAAGAGTAGTTGAAGAGTAGTCAGCTCTCAGAGTGGCTAAAAGTTCATTTTAATAATAGCGACTGAAATTCCAGCAGGAAAAAGCAGATTCGATGCTGAGGAACAAACAATGGCAATAATCAAAAATCAAATTCATGGAGGAACTTCAGATAGAAAAGACAAAGTTATTGACCAAATAGATAGAACTCAATGGACTTCAACATTAATTTGAAGCTCGAACAGGTGACCTTTAATTCAAAGAAAAATAAGTAGAGGGAAGAGCAAAATTGATGGATCTAGAACGCAAGAAGTGGGATACAGATCGGGACATAAAGAGAAAAACCTTTGGTGGAGGAGATTCGATGTTCAGGACGGGAACAATGAGCAGCAGATTGCAAGAAGAGCTGGGAGCCTCAGTGTTCGAGAAAAGTTTAAAACAGCTCAAAGAGGAATACCTTCGCAATTTGGGTCATATATGATGCTAATCTTTTTTGAATATAACTGTGCATTCAAATAATAATGCAGAGAAGCAAATCTCTCAAAAATAAGTCAAAAGAACCTGTTCGCAGCCTGACAAAGCGAGACTGTCAGTTGCAAGAATTTCCAACTATTAAACTACACATCTTACATCAGATCTAATTCCTCGACCTAGCACATAACAATATTGCTAATTTCTCTTCTCTTACTACCCACAGCAAAACCAGTCAGCATGTGCTCAAACATCTTCGGGAGCTTAATATCGCCCATAATCAGGTAGAGAGTGTTAGTTGTCTTAAACCATTAGCTTCTACGGCCTGCAATTTATAGATTATCAATGTCGAGGGTAATCCCCTTACTCGATGTCTCAACTATCTGTTTGAGATAGTGGCAATTTTTCCTCAGATCAAGGTGATTATAGGAGATGAAACAACAGAAATAGATCAAGGGCTCAGAGTTGGCATGGCTGAGAGTCATATTTAAGGCGGGAAAGTTATGGAATCCTTCTTGCAAGGTCTCAAAATCAAGAAAGAAGATCTAAATCGAGTGAATGTTCGGGAATTCGCTTCTGAGATATAAAATATTATTGAATTTCTAGAAGAGTAGCAAAGATAAATAATTACACTCAATCATAATATTTTCAAAGCGATCGGCCATTTCCTTGCAGCTCGAAGATCAAACAAACCTGAACAGACATATCGTTCTCCAACAATTGACAAGAGAACATAAATATAAATACTTACAACTTATGAGATTGAATCTCCCAATATGATTGGTCAACTTCAATGCCAACATGAACCAGAGCTCAATATTTTTTATCTTAACACTTTGGCTAAGAGCACCACAATATGCCAAAAATTATTG
>Ga0100380_10007026_pt1 | contig 11325 bp, 7 predicted proteins | sample CryGeymeta201504_FD_80417 | JGI IMG/M metagenome (GOLD analysis project Ga0100380, IMG submission 80417) | Groundwater microbial communities from Crystal Geyser aquifers in Utah, USA - Crystal Geyser metaG 2015-04 | ecosystem: Environmental > Aquatic > Deep subsurface > Groundwater | place: USA... | reverse complement strand
TTTACTGTAGATAATCCATTTATAAGAGACAGTACTTAGGTGTCTATGGCCCACTGGTCGGGGATTGGTATCCCCAAGACCAACGCCATAGCACTGGAAGTCAGTTACACACACACACACTACTATTTCTACGGCGGAGTGATGGGCTCAATCCAACTATCACCGGGTCCTGGACGTCGGTTGCGCCAAACAGACTTTGTTTCGTCCTCTTCCTCGTCAGTAACGTCTTCTACAATGACTGTCACACGTCGGCGAGGCTTTTTGTTGTTTTTGGAAGAAGATGTCTCTGTATCCATCGAGTCGCTTCCGTGCAGTTTGACATTGACCTCGGTCGTTTTATTGTTACGTGCCGATGGTGTTGTAGAAACCTTCACCTCGGGAGGAGAAGACGATGGCGAACTTGTCTCAGATTCCATCTCAGTAGGAGTATCGTAGCCTTCATTGTCATCATCATCATCATCTGTTTCTGTATCCATGCGATCTTTTACGATGTAGACCCTTCCATCACGACCACGTACGTACGTTGGCCGACCAGTCTGTTTGGCGGCTTTGGGAGGTGGAGTGACTGTACGACGCTTTGGCGCAGGATGGAGCTTACTTATCAGGGGTTGCTGAAATTCCTCTTGTTCCTCGTAGTCCTCATCTACAGGCACACGGTATACGCGCCCATATGGGTCTCTGACAACGGAATACGATGGATACGGGTTTCTGCGATCAAGCATGCGTTGCCGTCGAAGCTTCTCCTGTCGTTCAGCTTCGCGGAGTCTCTGAAAGTACTCCTCTTCGGCTCTCTTTCGACGCAAGGCTTCTTCCTGGCGTTGACGAAGACGTTCTTGTTGCTGCCTGTACTGTCTGTAGCGCTCCATCTCCGCCTGTCGCTGACGTTCCCGGTAGGTCATCGGGTAGCCACCGTAAAATCCATCATCAAAGTCTCCAAAAACACTTCCTAACATGTTTTGATACCGATATTGTTGATTTGGTCGTGGAGGGTTGCGAGTTGCGTTAGTTTTGTTATTACTGTTTTTTTTTGTAAGAAAGCAAAAAACAAATTCGAAGGTTTTGAGGATTGGAAACGTGCATGATACAACACTGTTCACCAATCAGGTCCAAACGTGCACACCTTCGGTCACAAGTTTCATCTTTGCTTTGATTAATTACTCCGATAGCGTTAAGGTTATATTTTGCATTTTTGAGATCACCGCAGAGAAAATAGAGTAATAACAAAATCACCGAATCACACACTCTAGTAGTTCACCACACTGGTGGAGGCATATCAAATGTTTTAGTATTATTCAATAGTGTAAAAAAGTCATTTAAGCCTGGAGTTTGCAATAGGATAGGACGATAGGCCACCGACAATTTCGGAAGTGCCGCGCTGCCAGAGCTGCGACAAGCAAGGGTGAAAACGATAGCAGCAAGTTTTCACTTCGCAGCCGATGCGGTGCACGAAAGTGGACAAAAATACCTGGAGTGAACTATTAAGAAATGAAATATTACGCATAAAACGAAGCTCGGTTACACACCATGTACTACAGTACCTGCCACATTATATTTTGCACTCCAATTCCCTCAAAACTAAGTAGTTTAATAGCTTTATGTTACTTGGGTCAAATTCTCAAATGCAATTTTCTTTTTAGTTGCATACATATGACTTTTTGAGGAATCCCTTGATGTTGGGATCATCTACGTATTCGACCTTGCATCGTTTGTAATCACCTCTATCCACATTGCCGTATGCATCCACTCCCCCTGTCTTCAGAAGGGTTGACATGCCCGCTCGAACACAGGCATCTCCACGTGCTTTTGATGGTTGGCCGAATTTACAGAGCGCTTGGTCGTCACTCAATTTTTTATTGGACTGTTGGGAATCAGAAGATGGTTGGATCAATTCTTGAGACATGAATGCATCTACATCCAGAGCTTGCGCTGGTGTGCAATATGCTGAAAAGCTTGTTGCTACCGAGAGAAACGATAGGCTAAGAAGATGTCGACGTCCATGGGATCCGCAGGACTGGGCAGTTGTTGAAGTCATTGATACCGACGAAATATGTTCACGGTGTTGGGGCGATAGAGAAAAAGTGCCGCCAGAAAAAATAAACATCATCCCCAAAACAAAGGACACATATTTTGTTGTCACCATCGTAGGCATAGCTTTAATATTGTATGGATAAACAAAGGTTAGACTGGATTCCATTCATCTTGTACGACGTACGACACCTGCTTCAAAAGTCAAAAATCGTCGGTCGTCGCCATCGTCTCACCATTTTCAAATATTTTCAGTATTTGACGTTTGAAGCTACTCCTTACCTCGTAAAACATCAGCGCCAGCGATACCTCTGTGTCCTCCTTTCACTTCCGAGTGCATTTATCTGATCAAGCCGAGATTTGCAACAAAGGACAAGCCGCACCATCGTCATCATCTTTGCTAAAAAGAGATGTTGTGTAAGAAATCAATGAGTCACCATTTAGTCCCGAATACCAGTCACGGGATTGACTCAATGTTTTTACAGGAAGTTTTTTCCACGAACTCCAAGTAATGTTCTTGTTGTTGTGGTCTACAAAAGCCGGTCTTTTCTAGCCAGAAGCAATGAGATGTTTTCCAGAAAGGAATCAAGGAAGAAGCAACCAGATAAACAACTAGCTACAGTTCTGCAGCTCCTGATGCCTGATGAACAGCGTCCTCAGTTTCCGCCTCGTCTTCCTCCGTACGAGAGTCTATCCAATTCCAATCGACCTTGTCACAGAGTTCCAGATCAACATTGCGCTGGATATCACTAACAACTCCAACCCGTCGTCGATTCGCTCCTGCGCACTCTATAAACTTTGGCCCACACATTCGTTCATCGCACTCGAGGCAAGGATCGACTGGTGATTTGTGTGACCGATGATAGAGGGAAGGAAGCCACCGAAAAGGAGCTAACTTGTGCTTTATACATGTTTTGAAACAGTGCTTCCAATTACAGCCTACGTTGAGGACCCAACAATCGACGCACGGTAACGAGAGCTCACTTCCTCGCCGAAGGCATTCTTTTACGTAATTCGTGTCCAAGCCACGCAAGACGCCACCTTTGGTACATTCAGTAGTCATGCCTGTCAGCGTGACTCGAGTCTGCTTGTAAATTTGAATATCGTGACGATTAGAACATTTTCCACAGTGTCCACAATTTAGTATGTGTTGCTGATGCTGCTCTTGATCACTCTCGTTCGTCTTCCTTGCATTTTCGGCCAAAGTTTTTGTTGATTTTGTTGCGACCGATGGTGTGTCAGTATCATCTTTTGCAATTGTTTCGACGCAAACATCAGATGTTGCATAAAGGTCTAGCGTATTCGGAGTACTCTCCCACACTATGAGCTCTTGTCCTTCCCCGATCAGGAGGTAGACGTATAAGATCAGAATGAATAGGGCAGTAATCAGAAGTATTTTCGACGATATGGCCATTTCCTTACTTTGATAAGTAATAAGTACTATAGGATATATACGCTTCAGCTCGGCAGCGAATGAGTTAATTAGCAATGTTTGTACCAACAACCACTGTTGATAGTAGAAATTCTCAGATCTCAGATGTGTGCAATGTTTGTTGTACCTTGTAGTAGTCTACTTTCTCAAAAACTTCGCTTCTGTGGAAGTGGAAGTCTTGATCGAGTCATGAGCTCCACACGACTAAATAATAATTTCGGCCACCACAGCCAAATAACGAGAATGTCAAGCGTGCTGACACGTGTTACTCCACCATCTCTCAAATACGCTCTACCATCATCAGTTCTTGTCCACTGGAAATACCAGCATCGGCCATGGTGGAACCTTTGTTCTCGACGCTTAGTTCAAAAACCTTGCGTGGAAATCTCGTGACTAGTCGAAAGCTTGGTAGGTGTGGTTCTGGTGTAGATTCTCCCAGTGCGGCTTGGGCAAACAAAAAGAGATCATGGAGGGTTGCATTTTGCACAACAAATCGTCTTCTAGCAGAGAGGCCGCCATCAGCTCGTATTTGTACAGTGCAGACGCCTTCCTTCAAGTCTTGGGGCGGTTCTGGTAGCAAATGATTCATGGCGACGGCTGCTGTTGCTGTGTTGTTGGATGCATCAACAATTTTTGTCCGCGAAGCAGGCGAATCCGACACCAATGTTCGTCCGCCCGATAGTGTGTGTCCCACGGAAGTAGCCGCAGCTTGGCTTGTTTTTCTTGTATCATCACTATCACTTGTCTCGCTTTCGGGGAAATCCTTGACTTCTCCAATCTCCACTTCGATATCCGTATTGATACACGTCACAGCCCCGTAGGTTGCTGGAAGAACTTTTGCCACAATCAAATCATATTTAATCCCCCGGTGCCAGGTGTGTACGGTATCGTTTACCGACAAAGTGGCTCGCGTACGAATGAGGGACTGTTCCAGCACCATTTTGACATCTTTCAAATTGTAAAATCCATTCCGAATGGCATCGTGAGTTGGTGTCAAGGTGCATCCCTTGCCCTTGGGCAGTCGCACCATGGAAACTTCAATGGGTAGATTGGGGACATCAAAGGCTCCGTAGGCAATATGACCAGGTGTTTTTTCAGTGTCATCTTCTTCATCGTCGTCATTCTCTTTCATCCTTTCTTGATATTCATTCATCTTGTTGGCTGTATTTGTTTCTTCTGTATCCATGATTTCAACGTCACTGATTCCTTCCCTCAATTCTTTCGTCAATACAGAAGCCGATGGATCTATAGTCCGTTTCGTAGAAATTTCAAAATCACGATGAATGTCTAATCGCCGTCGAGGGTCCAACAAAGCTGCTGCCATGGGTGCCGGAAGCCCAATATCACCTTCTTCTTGAGTAAATTCTACCACTGTGCCGTGGGTATAACTGATATATTTGTGTCCTAGTTCATCTAGAAAGGCAGCTTTGGAATTATTGCCGTTTGTAATATCGTCGTCGTCGTCATCATTGCCTGTAATGTCCTCGCCTTCTTCCTCGTCGTCATCGTTGTTGGGTTTTAACGTTTTCATCAACACCGACGCTGGAAAGGTGTACCGAGGATTCAAAATTCCAATGCGAAAAATCCAAGGAGACCCTTGCGTCGAAATATTGTCGTCGTTCCCAATAATGCTCTGTGTCAATCGTTCCAATACAGACGGTGGCAGTGCAATTTTGTCTCCTTCGCCCCAAATAGAAGTGGCAGACAATTGTAAGTGCGGTGTGCTGCTGTTACTGCTGCTGCTGCTGCTGCTGCCGCTGCTGCTGCTGCTGTCAAAAGGAGGAGCCAATGATTTGACGCCCAAGGCCCGTTCACAGGAGGTCATGTATCTCATCTGAAAGTCTCTTTGCTGTTGTTGCTTCAGTCGTTCTTGTTGTCGTTGAGCTGCCTGTTTTCTGCGGTACTCTGCTTCTCGCTTGGCCTGGGCCGATACCGCCACGGGACGACGACCACGTAATTTTTGCTGATCTCGTGCCAAACGTTGTGCAGCGTCTTCAAAGTCCATTGTCCATTGTATGATTGCTATGTTACTCTAATAATTAAAATACTTCTACTGTCGTTTTATTACTATGAGAAAGAAAAGAGGTTGTGGTTTGGCTTGTTGGTCGTGACGATTCGATTGATTCGTTTCTTCAGAAAGAAAAGGACGACAATCGAACATGGTAGGGTTAACGCTATATTTTCATTTGAGGTTTTGAAAATTTATTTTCCTCTGGTTTCTCAATCTCATTTTCAAGTCCAGTCCTTTTCAAGAGAGCCCTACTAGTCTAATAGGTCTACTAGAGGTAGGTATTCGCCAAGCCAACTTGATAAAAAAAAACTATATTATAAGATATATCCGTCCCCTTGACATTTTCCTGTTTTTGTGCTCAAGTCCCCCCATCACTTTCGTCTTCTCCTAGCAGGATACGGAGCTAGTTGCTGCTGTCAATTTTGGTGCGTTTGGTTTTTGGTTCTTCCGTAGTAGCATCGTCTTTCTTGTACCACGTCAACGGGGGCAACTCTGCCTCTTCGGCAGTACTTTGTTTCTTCTTTTTCTTCTGGTCAATTTTCGGTTCTTCTTCAAAATCCATCCCCTCCAGTGCCATGGCATCCAACAAGGCATTTTTTCGTTTCTTGACTTCTTGACTCGTTTCGTCCAATTTCAAGTAGGCTTCCGCTGCTTCAGTGGCCCCGAACCGACATCGAGAACGAATCAACAACAAAATCAAGCGCTGCCGTGCTTCTCTTTGATTTCCTACAATTTCCAAAAAGGTTTGCACATTTTGCAACTGTTCGTCTAAATCCAAGTCCAACAACTTTTCCGATGTCCGCAAGGACAATTCTCTTGCCTTTTCCGAGGTCAACTCGAAGGGCTTGTTACTGCTACCGGATGCCTTGGCTTCGGCGTGCGCCTGATCGCAAAGGTCCTTAATATCATCGGGAAGTGCCTTGAGCAAGGCAGACAATTGTACGGCGGTATCATTCCGCAAATCTCGAGCAATTTGGAGTGTTGCAATGGCAGTACAGGGATCGATAAAAGCTTTGGAATCAACCTTGCCGTACGGAATGTTCTGCAACGATTATTGGCAATAAAATTAGATTCAAACGTTGAAGTTGTGAGAGAAAATCAATGAATCAAAACAAAATATTTTAGAAATTGAAGCATCTATACATCCAACTTTCCTACAGACTCATATATATTATTTACATACCTTGGATTCAAAATCATAGTCCACTTCTTTGCTGCTTGAACGCTTGGAGGGTGCTATTGGAGCGTTCGCTTTAGTAATGATGGTGCTTGTTTCTGTGGTATGTTTGGGTGATGTTGCTGGTGTTGGTTGTGTTGGTAGTACATCAGCTTGGGCCACTGATTCCTGTGTATCATTTTTTTGCGGTGTTGGGGTTGGCTCTTTGTTAGCATCTTCAGTCTGCTTTTCGGGTGATTCTTTAGAAGGGCTAATGACTACCTCCTCCTCCTCCTTCGTTGGTACTTGTGCCGTTTTTGTAGCTTCCACAGAATCAGCAGCAGCAGCAGCAGTAACAGCAGTAGCGGTAACAGCAGTAGCAGGTTGCTGTGATACTGCCAACTCTTTCTTCAAGACATTAATCAAAGTTGGCCCACCAAAAACGTGTTGGGCATCAAATTGTTGTTTGACAACAGTTTCCAATTTTAAGCAGGTCGTTACATCCAAGGAGTGACTTTGAACAATGCTCAACAATGCTTCTCCTAAAGCATCTCGCATATCCGAAAGGCGTTCCCATCTTGGAGTACCAGCATCCAGTAGAATCGATTCGACAAGAATTTGCAAGTACAACCATTGTCGTTGAACTAAAGCTGGAGTTGATGCAACAACAACAACGACATTATTATTATCATCGTCATCATTGTTGTTGCTATTGTTGTTGGTGCTGACAGTGCTGGGGTTCTGAATGGCCTTGGACAACGTTGAAGCGAGGGCAGCAATGTGTTTGCGACGAAAACCAATCCATTTTGCCAGAGCTTGAATGGACTCTTTGGAAGCTGTGTCAGCTAATTTGGTCATGCGCTGGTTTAGGCGAAGTGCCATGGGTGTTATTGTTCTGGTGTCTGTCATTGCGAGAAATAGAGTAATTATTACAGTAGTACACGGCTTTGCAATTATTATTGTATGATGTTGTGTGATCTAATCGGGGTGGGGAAAATCGTGAAGCTTTTGGATGGGTGCATATGGGTGGATGGATTTGGATTGTTGGTTTGATGCAGCGAGGTTGGAATACTTTAGACGCACACTTTGCTTGAATCTTCTACGATAAGTACCAGCAGAGTAGAGCATCGAGCAGAGTACAGTATTCTAGAGTGTACAGTACGTGCATTGAGCCGTTGCTTGGCGACGATGGTGTGCTCTTCGACCTTTAATAATAATAATATGATGCACCATTGTGTCATTAGCTCTGCAACAATAAAAAGCTCTCCACATATACCAGGTAGCAGAAAAAGGGCGATTAAGAAACAATAACACAAGGTAGTAAACGAGGGAAAACTAGCTCGAGAAGAGGTGAAAACGAGGAGGCTTGCTTGTTTTTGGCAGGTTAACATTGGTGCGTTTCTGTGCATCCCAAAGTCTGCTTAAAAAACTCCTTCTACTGGACCCACCAAAGTCGGTGCAACTCCTATTTCCTATTACAAGTAGACTAGAGCATTATTAGGAGTAACTGTTCATGAAAACACCGAAACAACAAATAATAATAATTACATAGTCATCCAGCAAAAAACACATACTTGTAACCATGACAAGTTGGGGTTTTCTATCCAAGAAGGAACAAGAAGTAACACCGACTACTACCTCGACTGCTGAGACTGGAGAATCACAGCTGTCACCATTCAAAAACCGATCTAGAAAAATAATGGGAGGACGAAGACGGAGTGAATACGAACAACATCTCGCTAATAATAATAATAACAATAACAACAACAGCAACAACAGTAGTACAAGTAGTGGCAAGAAGAAACCACTAAGCTTTGGACGTAACTTCAGACAACAGAAACAAAAACAATCGTCACCCTATAACAACAACTACACATCCGCACAAGAGGAAAGCGATAAACACCAAGCCATTCAATTGGATGCTTCGGATGATGGTATCGAGTTAATGTACGGAGAAGATCATTTCAAACAGCATCATCATTCTTCTGCAACTCATAATACTACTACTACTACTGATAATAATAATAATAACAACAATAACCAGCAGCACCATCACAGTCGAAGAAGTATGAGCAACCACAAAGGTCAACGAAGAAGCATACCGGTATCTCCCAAACCAGCACAGCACGAAAACTTCGATCTACCTTTTACGAATGCTGCTCCTGGTACTACTACAGCTTCTGCTACAAGTACAAGTCTGACACAGAGGCTTGTCAACACTGCCCACGTGCCGGTCATTTCTTTGGAAAAGGATGTTCTCGTGCAGCGCACCAAAATCTTTCGAGCTCAATTCAGTGTTTTGTTTCCCGTTTCTGCTACAACAACTGACGCTACCACGATGACTTTCAGCACGAATAATGCTCTGGGAGCACCGCGACATCGCATTCCTCTGGGTGGGACGCGACCCGTTCAGTTGTCGTACCGTGAAACACTCCAGTTATTACAAAATGCCAATCCGGGTGATGAAATGACATGCGTCAAGGTTGAATTGCACAGAACCAAAGTAGAAATGGATGTACTCGAACAAGATAAAGATGCGTTGAAGCGACGATGGAGATCATTGCAGCAGCAGCAGCAACAACAACAACAATCCAGCAGCAACAACCAACACACTATTAATCCACTGCAGAAGCAACAACAAGAACAGCAGCAGCAGCAGCTGTCTGCATCGTCTGTGGACTGGGACATTCATCGTCTCTTGCATTCACAACGAAAGATGGGATTGCAAGAACGATTGGATTTAGAACAAATACGAGGAAGATGCATCACTGTTCATCTCTCGAATCCTCGAGCTGAAGATGCCTTTTTGAACAAGTGCTGTGGTGCCAAACAACACTTGACTCCCGATTCCAACACGGAAGGTCCGTTGTCGTCGTTGACCATGTACACCATGACACCCCAGAATTGTCGTGCGGGAGGTGCCGGTGCTACGATTCGTCATTTAGCCTTGCTGCCCCGCGGATCGTCCTTCTTTGTTAGTCGGGACAATGGGAAATCCTATTCGTGGGGTCAATTGCCGCCACGTATATTGCAGCGCATGAAGACACAGGGCCTAGATCCTGTTACGCATTGCGGAGGCTTGAAATATCTCTCGACCGGACCTAATGGTTCCTACTTTGCTGAGTTTCGTTCTGGCGAATGCTGGTGGGGTTGTGCTGGAGAAGGCAAAGAGTTTTACGAAATATTGCAACAGTGGGATGTGTACCGCGTCGTCTTTGGGGCATCCATGATGCACACAACTACTACGAGTGGTGGTGGTCATGACAACAACATTATCACCAACTCCTGGATCATTTTGGCCAAGGACGGACGCGCTGCTTGGAAGAACGTACCATCTCGCCTGCACCAGATCCTGGAAAGTCGCTTGGCCAATGCAGCTGCACCTGCCGAAGTATCGTTAGGAAGCGGAGAATCTTACTATGTTCGCTTTTTGGATGGAACCGTGGACTATTGTCTTCCCGCCGAAATTGCTGCAGTGTGCGAACGCATTCAGAGCCATGGCGGAACCATTACCGACATTGCCATGAATCCGGAAGTATCGCACGAGTTCATGATCCGGCATACGGAAGTTCCGACGCATAGATAAATAATAAAGTAGTAGTCTACTCGTACTAGTGAATAATGAAAGCAGCAATTAGCACGCTAACTAGAGTAGTAGTAGCTAACAAGAAGCACCAATAGGAGTAGCAAACCTACTACTTTTTCCTCGTAACAGTACTGCAGTACCTCCAGTACTACTAGTACTACCACTAGCTACCCCGGAGTAGTAGACTTCTTACCAGGTAATATCTCATCACAGTACTACCACTACCAGGGGGGGGTACTGTACCTACTACTAGTCTAGTACCTGGTACTGTAGGTGGCTACAGTAGTACCGCTCATCATGATAGCAGGAGAGGAAAGTGGCAACGCTCAGCAGGGGGTTCTCTAAAGCAAGGAGTAACACTACGACATGAGGAATTCGTATTCCTGATATATTTTTAATTAAAAATAGACAGCTTAAGCTCTCAGGTTATGGGTCATGTCCGAGACAACCAGCAAATTTTTTAGCAGTATCCGATTTCGGGTCTTCTGCTTCTGATGATGATGATGATGATGATGCCGACCAGGTGCATGCACCAACATTCATGCAACCAAAGTCATTAAATACTCAATATAATAATAGCAATTGGTGTGCCCAAGCTACTAGGCAATGAAAAGAATACGAAGGACGACACACAATCACAACAACTACACAGACTATCCATAATAGCATCCATCGCTCATTTACTTTTTGATTTCCGTCGGAGCACAGTGAGCGAAAGAACCTGGTTTTTCATTTTTAAATTCGAATTCGAATTCTGCGCTTTTCGTTCTTTGCAACACCCTCAAATTTTTTTTGAGCTATGGCCTCGTCGTCGTCCACGACGATGCCGATGGCCAAACTAGCAACTCCAATCGACAACAAACCGCGAAGTTCTTCCAATGCATCATCGAACAGTATGGGAAGCGAAACGGGACGGCTGCTAAAGTCTTTGGGCTCTGTGGAAGGATTTGCTGACATTGGATCGGGCTTGGAGCCTTGTGGTACTCCCGTGGCGGCTTCTCGTCCCAAAGAATCTGTTGCTGCTGCTACTGCTGTTGCTACAGGAGCAGCTACTCATGAAACCAATGTCGTAACAGCTCAGCATGACACCACAGCTGCACCTGCACCTGCACCTG
>Ga0100380_10007024_pt1 | contig 11326 bp, 12 predicted proteins | sample CryGeymeta201504_FD_80417 | JGI IMG/M metagenome (GOLD analysis project Ga0100380, IMG submission 80417) | Groundwater microbial communities from Crystal Geyser aquifers in Utah, USA - Crystal Geyser metaG 2015-04 | ecosystem: Environmental > Aquatic > Deep subsurface > Groundwater | place... | reverse complement strand
GTTTAATCCAAATCCTACAGCTACCGGACCATCTACAGTATATTTTCCACTAGTATTTATACTGCCACTAATTCCAATTGTGATTTCACTACCGGAAACAACACCAGCACTTCCATTCCATTTTAAAGTGTTAATAGATGTACCAGAAAAACCATCAAAGAATAAAAATGTAGAATCAGGATTGCTTGCATTAGAAGCAGAAGCATTTCCATAATAAATATAAATATCTTTTGCTGTTTCTAATGATTCTATAACCTTTACCCAAACAATAGCTACATTTGATACAACATCTTCTACCCAGAAATTTAATTCTGTTAAACCATCACTTGAAGTAAAACGTAAATCGCCACCATAACCTTCAGCAATAGGGAATGACTCTGAATAGTTACTTAAATTAAAGTCACCACCAGATAACTTACCGATAGAAAGACGAACTTGATAATCAGAACCAGCTCCGGTTTGACCAGTAATAGTTATTTTTTTTCTATATTTCCAAGCAGAATTATACCAATTCATATTGAACCCATATTATTATTAATATCATCCCAAGCCCAGCCAGAGCCATAATTTATCCTTCCAACTGGAGTTAAAGTAAATTTTTCTTTTTGTATTTCTTTTACAGTTATATCATTTAACGAAGAAGCACCAGAAATACCAGCAACGGTTTCCATTACTAGATTATTTCCTGATTCTGTTAAAAGACGTTGTGGCATATTATGCTACTGAGCCCAAGATATTATTAGTCGTTCCGATCGGGGTAAATTTAATAAATGAATCTGCTGTCATTACTGGGGTAGTAGGAGTGGCAGAAAAGTTAATTTGTGGAGTGACCGTACCGCCAGCGTTCATGCGAATGATACCACTAAACTTAATAACAACATCTGTTGTAGAGGTAGCGTTGATAACAGTTGACGCTACTTGATCAACCCATGCACTAGCTACTGTGGCACCTGTCGTGTTTTTAACCACATTTTGAGCAAGGACATGATACTTAATTGAAGTAATTGAAGCTCCTCCACCTAAAACAAAAGCTAAAGCAGTCGTACAGGTGGTGCCAGATTTGGTAATATAATAAATACCTTCAAATAAATAAGTTGTAGAAGCAACTAAAGTAAAGACATCGCCAGTGGTAGGAAAGGCAGATTGAACACCTGTACTAGCTGTCAAAGAAAAGTCAGACCCAACAATAGAATAGTTAAGTCTCTCATCAAGTAGGGTCTTCACTGTTATTTTATCAGTCACAGGAGTCCCTGCAGGGTCAAGTACAATCGGAAGAATATCGGTTTCCTCAATAATCGTAGCTTCACTAAGTTCTGTAATTTTTACATCTGTCATATTATTCTGTTGTTAAATAAGCGTTCACTGATAATTCATCTCCTTCCTCTACTGTCCATTTAATAACTCCATAAGGCGAGAAGTCATTGTATGTATATATTATACCATTTATTACCAATGCCCCACCTAATTTTGCCTTATCTCGATTGGTATATTTAGTCCAGTTATTTTGATAAAGCAAATGACAAACAAATAGCGTGCTAACTGTGTCATCACCAAGGATAACTCCAAGATAAAAACGTCTGTTGTGATAAAATACAACTACATTCTCATAATTTGTGGTCTTAACCGTATCTAATGTTTGTTTAATTGAATCTGAAATAACCGTATTATTGACACCAAGCACTCCGATTTGCTGGTCTTTGAATCCGATTGAACGAACTTCACGTCCATTAAAAAACCAAACATCATTCTCTACCCATGCTATTGCCTGTCTACTACAAGCACCATAATTTCTATTCTGGGCTTCTAATTTTGGAACAAATAATGATACTACTTGGTCATAAATAAAGGTCATTTTCCAAATACTTTCCTTTTTGAAGAGTAATAAAGAACCAAAATAGTTAACCAAACCAGTTATATGATCAGTCCCCAATGGTTTTAATACATCTGTACCGGTAAAAGTAGAAGGAACCCCAACATTTGAATAATAAGCAGTAAGTGGTTCGGCCGTAACACCGGCAATAAACAGTCTATCTTCAAAAATCTCTAAAATATTACCTTTGGGAGCCGAAGCATAGGCGGTGAATGTAGTGCCATCCCACTTATACAATGCTTCTACTGCATTTCCAAAGTACAAATAATCATTATAAACAATATATCCAAACTTAGCACCAGCTGTGAAGGTCGGAGAGTTATTTATATCAACCCAATCTCGATAAATTAAAGAGTATTGCTGTAATTTAGTACCCTTTACTCGTATGAAGTAACTATCTCCGTTCTTTTTTTTATAATTAAATAAACTGTGTGCTAATTCATCCGTTACTAAACCTAACGGAATATATCCAGTGTCTTTAATTAAATATCCCTCCTCAATAAAGTTCATATTTACTGGAACAGATCGCCCAAGACTATCATCAACATCAATAGCCTTGGTCAAATCGTCTTGCTCAATAGTAAATATTTGTTTTTTTAACATACTATACTAATGACTGATAGTTAAACATAGCCGCACCACGTTGATTATTTTCCTCATAGTTAGATTGTACACCGGCTTTCTCAGTTAGCATTTGTTCAAACTTTTGCTTATAGAAAGTGGATAACTCTTCGTCTTGCAAGTCTTCGTGAGCACGCCAGAGAATACCGTAGACAATCGGCTCATGGAAAAACTCATCAATAGATGGGTCAACATTAGATGCAAGTGTCTCAGGCTTCGGCCAGAACCTCACTGTGAGGCTTGAAACTGTGTCAGGAAAGACTTTTAGTTCGCCACCCTCAATAGTTACCATTCGCTCTGTTTGCTCACGGTAAAAGTCCTCTATCGGCACTTCAGGATAGAAGTTACCTTCTGCATCAGTAGCGTCCCCGTACAGTGTGCCAAAAGTAGTTGGTAGTGTAGATGCACCACTGGTCATTGTCAGCGTAGTTGAATCCACGTCAGACATCGGGAAGACACGCTTATACACGTCCATGTACGACTGATTGGCGAAGATAAGCAGAATATTTTCAGGAATAACATCTGTAGTTACCTCTAATAGTTTACGTCTTGCCAGTTCTAGTATTTGTAATGTTGTCATAATGAATTTATTTATAAACTCTATAAGCCCACCAACCAAAGTAGGTGAGCCTAAGAATTTACGCTACGGTTCCTCGCAAAACTGCACCGCGTCCTCTGTTTCCTTCACAAACCTTTCGTCCGAAGACGAGAAGTCCTTTAGCGGTAGAAACAAAAGTATTTGGATCCATTTCACTTGGTAATACTGATGTCTTCATGATTTGAGCGGCAAAGGCCATAAATTCCTTTGTACCAGCCCAGAACCAGTAACCAGTTGTGTTGTTACCAGCAACAAGTTCTGAGAAGAAGATTTCAAAACCAGCAATCATACCGATTTTACCTTTCTTAACTACATCACTGTAAGCTGAATCAACTGCTGGAATAAATTCAGGAGCTTGACGGAGAATTCCTTCAAGGGCTGCGTTTACTACAGCAAAACGTCCTTCGCGCGGAGTAAGAGATTGACTCATTACTGTGCCTAACTGTACCAAGTATTGGTAGATGTTTGACTTAGTAAGAGCAATAGCTACAGCACCAGCGATAGTGTAAGCAGTACCGCCGGCAACCGCACCACCTGTATAGTTACTTTCATCTCCAACATCAGCAATGGTGATGTGTGTAGCGTCAGTAAAAGTAGTTACAAGATAGTGCTTAGTTTGTCCAGTTGCTTTAAAGTAACCACCAACCATACCTGCTGTGAAAGTTGTACCGACACCTACTACAGCGCCTGTAGAAACAGTAACAGTAACAGTTCCTGTTGCGTAAGCTGTACCAACTACATTGTCTCCATCTACGTTACGTCGAGCGTACTCTAAGATGTTTGTGTCAATCAATTCAGACATACTCATCTTTGCACCTTTAGCGTACTCGTTAATGGTGTCAATGTCATTCTGTAGCTTATCTACATCATCCACAATAAACTTAAAGTAATTAAGCTGGTCAACTACTAAGTCTTCGTCTGTTGGTGTTAAGTCTTGAGCAACTAATGTCATCCCCTTAGTGTAAGCACTGAGAGAAATCTTAGCGGCTGTTCGGATACGTACTCGATCTCCTGCATTTTTAATTTCACCTTCATACTTAGTGTTAGTTACACTTGTGTAGATGGTATCGTTGTAAAGTAGCTCTACTAGTTTAAGAGAATACTTTACGGGGGTAAATGCAGCTAATGAATTAGCCATAATTTAGTTTGATTAAAAACTAATGATATTATTTCCTTGCTAGGTCTGCATTAAATTCCTTAGAGAGGGAAGCAAATTTTGTTGGATCTTCACTGGCCATTCGTTGCCACTCCTCCAATGAGCGTGTTGCTGAAGGTGGATTTTTGTCTCCGGCAGTTACGTCCTCTAGGTTAATCCGTTGGTTCTTCACACGTTCCTCTTCGGCTCCTATATCCTTAGCTTTATCAAACAGAAAGATTTTAGCGAGGTCTTTGATCACCTCTGCTATATTGTCTGGGACATTATTTGGATTATAGTATTGAGTTTTAAAAGAATCTGCGTATGAAGATAGATTAGGAATATCCTTACTTACTTCCGTAAATGCATCATTCCATTTCTTTTCGTTATAAGTATTACGAGAGTAAGCAATAGCAGGGTCTTTATAGACATCTTCTAGGGCTTTTCTTTTCACACTTTCGGCAAAAGAAAGTAAATTCTGCCTCGCATCATCATCTAATTCATTGAAACCTGGAAAAAAATCATCATTAGTTTGATTATTAAATTCCTTCGTTTGTGATTGATTAGCTAATTGTTGTTCTAGTGCTTTTTTTTCAGCATATAGTCGTTGAGCTTCTTTGGCACTTTCACTAAACTTAGTTTTGTAATCAATCTCTGGGATTTCAGTCCCCTTTATTTCCGTTCCTTGTAATTCAGTATCAGGGTTAGTTTGACCGTCCTTTAATTCTGAATCAAATGAGTTTGGATTATTCATAGTTTTTTTTGACCGTCCTTATTAGGAGGGTTAGGTCGTGATTATATTATAACACATCTAATTTTTATTTTTCTTTTTCTTCAAAAGATTCGTCTGTTCTGCCACCACATCTGGGGAGAGGGGTTTAATTTCTTCTAAAATTCCTAACTTAGCCAACACCTCATCTTCTAAAAGATGTTGGTTAGCTACCAATAATTCTATATCCTCTGAATCCCACGAAGACTTATTCACTATTTCCTCAATAGTAACCACTTTCGGTTGCAAAGGATTACCAAATTCATCTGTTAATATCATAATTTATTTTGTTTGTATTAACTGTTCAATATGCTTCTTCTCCATCTCTGGAGTGTCCAAGAAGCTAATTAAGTGTCTAATAAAATCTACCTTCATCTTCAAGAAGATGTCCTCTCTTTCTCCAAGTGATTTTGCTATCAACTTGGTAACAGTATCTTCCAACTCTACATCAAGGAACTGCCGTACTTCTTTTGAGGTAATCTGTCTACCATTAAGAGAGGACTCCCAATTTAAATAGGTTTGTCGTTCCTCTAGTGTTAGTTGATCTAATGAACTAACTCCTATTTTCTTTAAAAATTGTGAAAGTATATTCATTTTATTGGTTGTGTTATTGGTGTATCTACTGGTAATTGCTGTGCCGTTACTGATGGTTGTTGAGCATTTTCTGCATTCAATATCTCATCAATTTCTTCAGGAGTCCAACCAATAAGTTCTAATTCTTTACGCTTAGCAATCTTTTGAGCAACCAAATTATTTTGAAAAGATTGCTTGATGTATGCCACCTTCTTTAATTCTATATCATCTGCCTGATCTTTCTCAGATTTAACACGAATTTTTATTTCGTATCCAGCTGGAGAAATAAAATCATTAAGAGTTACATCCTTAGAACGATACTCACCGTCCTTATTTTTTTTATACAACTTAATACGTCCACGACTATTAGATTTTAATAATTCGTAAAATATATCACCACAATCTTTCCACGACGAACGATACTGTTTAGCTACTACTTGCTGTCTAGTCTGTGACTGTTGGAAAGAAAGTTGTACTTCACCGAGAGTAGCTGAATTTTTCTCTTGCACTCCTCGCTCTGTTGGTGTCTGAGCCACTGATGACTGAATTAAATTTTTGAAATACTCAATAGCATTAGTAGTATCTCCAAGCGGTTGTATCTGCATTTGCTGAATTATTTCTTGTGGATTACCAGGTACACCATACATACCGAATGGGCGAGCCTCAAATCCTCTCGGGGTAAATTGACCGTTAAGTGTATTGTAGAAGTACATACCAAAGTTTCGATATGAGCGATTCTCTAAGTCTTGAGAGAAGTACATGTTGATTACCTTGTTCATTGTCCGCACGTTATCTGCAATGCTATCACTCCAAATATCATTGAGGTCTGGATCTGATGCCCACGTTGCATACGGTAAACGGGTTAAACCAAGAGCTTCATTGATTGGCTTGTTATACAGTACAACTTTATCCATAGCGAACACAATAAAATGACGGACAAACTTATTTTCTTTATTATTCCAAATAAGTTTATGCGAACGATTAAGTTCAATCATTACATCACTTGCACGATAGTCATCGTAATTATTAGCACCTAAATTTTCTAATCTTTGTCTTCGCATTTGTGCTTCTTCATCATTTCTGGAAGCTTCCAGTAACCCCTGTTTGCTATCCAGATAAACTTTTAACTCCATCTTAGCGGAAGTATCGTAAGAAGGATTAGCTAATATTTGTCTTAGCGGTACGAAAATATGCTTATGATTAAAATATTGTGCGGTATTAATATCCAATGGATTAGCCCTTGGATCAATATCAATGTCATATGGGTCAATTACAGCAAACTTAACCTTATTATCCTTAAAATACAAATACTTGAATGAACGTCCCTGTAGCCCCACCACCTTTTTTTCAAGGTTATCAAGTATATCCAACTTCTCAGCATCCATTGTATAATTCCACAACTCATTCAACACCAACTCTCCATCTCTATCATGATTGGATTGACCTCTGGTTTCAAAAGTTAACTCTGGCAACTCGTCAATTTTACTTATCCAGTTCTGAATAGTATCCCGAATGATTGGGATGTTAACTGCTTGACGTTGGGTAAGACGATTAGTAAAAACCTTATCACGAAAAAGCTCATAGTTTTCGTTCCATTGTTGTAACCTTCGCTGTTTAAACTCAGCAGACTGGTCTTTCTCCCGCCTGTGCTGTTGGATTAAAATGTCATTGTCCATAATTTATATTATTATATCATATTATAAACTAAATTCTGCAATACTAGTCACCCCCATATTCATAGAATTAAGTCTATTATGTCTAATTGGTTGACTGGGTAAATTAAACATTGATAGAGCAGTGCCAAATACACAGTTGTGAACTAAAATACCATTAGCAAAATACTCCGGTTTATTTGCTACTTGCAGATTGTAGACTACGCTTTCTTGATTTTTCTTTATTTCACCATTTGTTTCTACTTGGAATTTCGCCGTGGATATCAATCCAGATTTGCCTGTGAAGCGCGAACGGTGGTTCTTTCCATTTATCGTGTCTCCAGTAATAAGCGGAAAGTGGCCTTCTTTTTGATTTTGGATATCGATGATAACTTTTGCCTCCATATACGATAGTTTCTCTATCTGTTGTTTTTGTTTGTTCCATACATGTATTATATCGTGTTCGGTAACATGCTGTAAAGATTTTTCCGTGCCGTCTGCTAAGATAACAGGGTGGTCTGGAGTTCCAGTAAGACCAAGATTATCAATTACTTCTCGCTTCCTTGCCCGTGTTGATTCTACTAGTTGATAACCTTCTCTTGTTAAGACAAAATCACCAACGTGAATATTCTCAATTGGGATGTCTCCTTTATTGGTGGTTATCATTGTTCCTTTCACAAAACAGTCATCATGCAATCCATCCGGAACTTTAATCTTTAATTTCCCGTTGGCTGTTAACTCATACTGGAAGTAAGACATCTCCTGCTTGAGTATGTCATTGTCTAGGAGCGTCACGTTGCGTTGCTCCAGCTTCAGAGCCATATTAGTCAATAAGTCTTTTCGTGTTTGCTCAGTGAACTTATACGCCTCAAGGCGGATGCCTCTGTTGTTTAAGTCCTCAACTATAGGGTCGCCTACTCCGGTAGCGTCTATGAAGCCTACAGGGCGATTAAAGCGATGATAGACAGCTTCGATGCGTGCCTTCTGAATGTTCCAGTCTAATTGATTAAAGCGTTCTAGGTACACTTGCTCAAAGGTGTGAAGGTTGATAACTGATATAACAGTAAAGTCTTGATACTTAGCGAGGTCAACACCCATCTGGTACATGTAAAGTGGATTTTCTATCTGGGGTTGCAAAATACAGGTATCACCAATATTTCTAAAAAAATTAGTAGCATTCTCAATAAACTTGCAATAGTATTCTTGATCAACTAAAGCATCAGGCATACCCTCGGCACGCTCATTATCTATCTGTTCTTTAGTTAAAACTCCAGTGTCATCAATTGTTAGCAACTGTGTAAACCACTCTTCTGGTTTGCTTTTAGCCATTTCCAAAAGGTTATAAGCGTGATTTTGTCCTCTTGGTGTACCATTAAACACTGCCCAACCACCGTTAACAAGTAAAATAGGACGTATGAAGCCCCATATTTCTGGTCTTTGAAGAGAAAATTCCGAAAATACAACACCTATAGGATTAGTACCTACTCCACTTTTATCAAAAACATCAGCACCCATTAACTGAATAATACTGCCATTAATCAAAGTTATCTTCAATTCTGTGGCATTAGTAGATTTAATAACTTCTTGAGGAATATGATTCAACATTTTAAAACCATCGTTGTCTATATTGTCCCAAATAACTTTTTTAGCTTGAGCAAAAGTTGGAAGAAAATAAAAATAAGTGCCCACTCTTTCAAAAGCTTTCTTTATAGTAAAATTAAAGCAAACCTTATCCTTGCCAGCGCGTCTATGGTGAATAAGCACCGCTCTCTTATATCCACTATCCATTGCTTGGAGAAAAGGAAGCTGATATGTTCGCGGATTAAAGGCGTGAGGTATTGTTATCTCTGTCATAGCTTACTACATTGATAGTTACTCCCATCTTCTCTGTCTCTTTACCTCCTAATAGCTGAATATTCTTAGTCAGAGTATCAACTGCATTAGTTAAATGTTGGTACTGAACATCGTCTAGGTTCTTTATAGATAGCGCAGAGACGATTCTGTCGCGTTCTTTTTCTAGCTTTTGTATAAAAGGACTGATTTCTGCTTGATAACTCTTAGTTTCCGTTACTTGGCTTGGAGTAGTAGTTACTGCTTCACTATATCCTACTTCACGTAATACTTGACCCATTATTACAGGTTCACCATTTCTAGTTTTTTCTAATACTTTACGAGCGGCATTTTTAGCTCTCTCTGATGCCATATTATTTGCGTGTCTTACTTATTCTCTTTTTTGGTACTGGTCTAGTGTTTACTCCCATAGCCTTAACGAAATGTGTAAGAGTGCCATTCTCCTTAGCAATCTGCATGTTCTTCAACGTTAAAACCTCAACTATCATCTCTTGAATAACTGATTTTAGTTTCTGATTACTGCCAAGTGCTGTTGTAAAACTAATCTTTTCATACTCTGGCTCCGGATTAAGAGTTTCACTATTGGCTACCACCTTACCATCATCAATATATAAAGTACCAAGAACCGCTGCTATCTTGGCACCATCTTTAGTCACAATATCTTGAAAAGATAACTTTAAAGAATGAATTTGCATATAAAAATTATATAATATATTTATTATTTTTGCCACTATATTTAAATCAGCTTCTTGAGCACAGACAATATAGAGAATGAAATGTATCTCTATTATTATAACAAAAAATACCTATTTAATCTAATTAATATTTTCTTATTCTACTCTAGTATATTTTAAAGGACTTCTAAATCACTTTAAAACCAAAAATCACGGGACACTAGTGGACAGACCCTGGACACATGGTCTGTCCACCGTACAGTGGCTAAACAAAGCCATATCTTCACTTCGGGACAGAAGGACACTACTATTACTATAATAATAATAATAATATATATAATATACAGGGTACTTAGTGAAAAGTAGTGTCCCTTCTGTCCAGTGTCCCGATTTCCAATATATGGCTTTGTTTAGCCGTAGATTGGTGGACAGAACTATGGACACTTCTATCTGACTAGTGTCCCGTTTATATGTTTTATCACTTATACACACCCCCCCTCCTCCCCTTTAAAAGTAAATGCTATACTTTTTTAGTATGAAAAAAATAAAAAATCATCCAATTTGGCTCTTATGGAAAAAAGAAGTTCGTAAGGGGAAATCGACCAAGGTTCCTTATTTATCTCCACATAAATATGCTTCATCAACCGATCCAAAAACTTGGGATACCTATTATAATTTGAGGAAATTATATTTTGATAATCAATCTTTTTCAACCGAAAAAGGTATTGGTATCGTTTTTGAAAAATCAGTTGGTATTATTGGTATAGATTTTGATCACTGTGTTATTAAAAATAAAATTGATAAAGAAATATTAACTTTTATAAAAAAAGCAAAAACATACACCGAATATTCTCCCTCTGGTACTGGTATTCATCTTTTATTCCGAGCAGATGACAAAATAACCCCAATTGTTAATAAACATAAATTTGATGAAAAAAAGGCGATTGAAATATATACTGAAGGTAGATATTTTACCTTTACTGAGAATGAGGTAGCCGATTCTCAACCAATACGACTCATTACTGGAGACGAATTAACTAAATTATTAGAAACTCTTGGTTATCCTTGGGGTAAAAATAAAAACGAAGAAATTTTAACTCCAGTAGTACAAACTTCATTTAATTTAGATGATGAAGAAATAACAACTAAAATGTTCTCCTCAAAAAATGGAGATAAAGTTAAAAGACTATGGGACGGGGATATTACCGACTACAACAAAGACTACTCATCTGCTGATCATGCTTTATGTATGCACTTGGCTTTCTGGACTGGTAAGACTTATAACCAAATAGAGCGTCTATGGCTTCTATCTCCTCTAGGACAGCGTAAAAAGACTCAAGAACGAGAAGACTACCGCCAACGTACTATCAATAGTGCTATAACCAATACCCAAGATATTTATACACCACCCCGAAAAATTGTTATAAAAAATGAATCTGATGAAGATATAGATTTTGAATTTATTTTGGGGGGTTCAAGTAAAGAGCCGTATCCCCTTCTAATTTTTCCTAATATTCTCCGTGTCTTACGTAAAGACCCTTATTTTAGAGATACTCTACGAAAAAATGATTTTTCTCATTTTG
>Ga0100380_10007015_pt1 | contig 11339 bp, 20 predicted proteins | sample CryGeymeta201504_FD_80417 | JGI IMG/M metagenome (GOLD analysis project Ga0100380, IMG submission 80417) | Groundwater microbial communities from Crystal Geyser aquifers in Utah, USA - Crystal Geyser metaG 2015-04 | ecosystem: Environmental > Aquatic > Deep subsurface > Groundwater | place... | reverse complement strand
TGTTTGTTTTATTTGTTTTTTTAATATTTTTTAGTAATTTTTTAATTATTTGTTATTTGTTACTTATGGAATTGAATTGATTAAGTTATTAAGTCAAAAGTTGGGGATTGGGGATTGGGGATTGGGGATTGGGGATTGGGCCCAATCCCCAATCCCCAATCCCCATAAGTAACAAATAACAAATAATTAAAAAATTACTAAAAAATATTAAAAAAACAAATAAAACAAACATATACAAATAGAGTTTAATCTAATTAATTAAACTATAATATTAAGATATTTATTTTATTGTGATTGACATTGTGCTTGTCTTGGTTGGCCATCATCTTCATCATATGCTTCGTCTTCATCTCTTTTATCTAAAATATTAAAAACATTAATTACGTTCTTTTTTTCCTCCCATGTGATGTGTATTCTCATCATTTACATTAAATTCAACTGCTGTATATACTTCTTTAATATCTTCTTTGATTGGTTTAGGTGTTTGACTTACAAATACTTTTGATATAACTTCTTTTTGTGTTGAATCCAAGCTTGTTGGGAATATTATATTGAAATTAAGATAAAGGTTTCCGTTTGCAAAGTTTTTCTCATAAAAGGGCATTCCAAGATCCTTTACTGTTTTTAACATACCTAAAAGATAATAAGTAAGAGATTATTATTATTAATTTTATAAATATTAAGTAATTACCTGGTTTGATTATATCTCCTTCTTTACTTGAAATCAAAACTTTTCTTCCGTCTAAATGTTCTAATACAACTTTAAATCCAGTAAGTGCTTCTAATAAAGTTATATCTAGATTATAAACTAAATCTGCTCCTTTTCTTACGAATCTACTATGTTTTTCTTGCATTATTTCGATAACAATATCTCCAGGTTCAACATCTGGGAACTCATCGCTTTCCCCTGTAAATGTGTATCTCTTTCCATCGTTTGCTCCTTTTTCTATTTCAACTTCTAATAATTTCTTTTTTTGCGTTGCTTTTTCTCCTTTACAATCTTTACATTTATCTTTTTCTTTTATCATTGTTCCTTCTCCTTTACAGTCTGGGCATTGAACAGTTTGTTGAATAATTCCCATTGGAATTTGTCTTTGTATTGTTTTCATACCTTTTCCTTTGCAACCAGAGCAAGTAGTATTTGCATCTTTAACTTTAGATCCTGATCCTTTACACGTTTCACATGTTCTATATCTTGTTATTTCTAAATATTTCTTTTTTCCATTGTATAAATCCTCAAGAGTTACTTTAAGTTGTTGTAATTTGCTTTTAGTTTTCTTTTTTACATTTTTTTGCTTTCCTCTTCCTCCACCCATTAGTAGGTCGAATATATCTGCTTCACCACCGCCTCCTTCTCTTAATCCTTCTTCTCCGTATTTATCATAGGAGTCTCTTTTGTTAGGATCAGAATGAACTTCATAAGCAGTTGAAAGTTCTTTAAACTTTTCGGGGTCACCTCCTTTGTCTGGGTGGAGTTTTACTGCCAATTTTCTATAGCTTTTTCTTATTTCATCTTGAGATGCTTTTTGTCCTACTCCAAGGATATCGTAAAATTTTTTGTTATCTACTTCTTTTTTTGAAGAAGATCCTCTAGAACCATATGAATCTTCATCTCCAAATCCTCCAAAGCCACCGAAGCCACCTGGAAATCCTCCGCCTCCCATATTAAAAAAAGTCATATTTGATTAAATTATAAATTAAATTTAAAAAATTAATTTATGCAAAAATTTGAATTTCTGGAAATAATAAATTATTTCTAGAAACTTCTTTTTTACTTATATAAGAATATGTTATATTCAACTAATTTATAAAATATAGTAATTAATAAATTTATTAAATTTATTAAATATTGTTGTATAGAAAATATAAAACTTAAAATGAATATTTTTACATAAAATTATTATTACTTTAGTATAATAAATTTACTATTATTATTAACTTTTAATAACGTCTTTAATATATTTAATAATTATGTCTTAAACTAAATATCTCAAGGTAATGATTAATTTCCTGTATGTCTATTTCTATATTCTTTTTATCGTTTAAGTCTGTATCGAGTCTATATAGCATTTCTACATTTTTTAGTCGTTTTGACAATGCTTGATAGGCCTTTCCTTGTGGTAACAACATTAAAATTCCATATAATGTTTTGACTAAGTAGTTATTTTTCACTGGTTCGAGGAGTAATATTCTAATATCTAAGTAATTGATAAGAAAGTAAGATAAATAAAAGATAGTGATTATAAGTAAAATATAATAATACTTACTATTAAAAACATTTGACTCTAACAACTGAATTAACTGAGCAAGTTGAATAAAATTCTCAGTGTCTAGCTTAATATTACCACTAATAAATTAAGTAAATATATTATTTTATATTATATAATTACAATTTCAATATCAAATGATAAGACAACTCAAAATACTCAGAAATTATACATAAAACCAACGTCGAAACAGGGTTAAAAGACCATGTAGTAAATATTTTTTCGAAAAATATCTTCTCTTCGCTGTTTCCTTTTTTCTTCTTTAAATTTTTAAGTATAACACGTAGTGGTTCTGTTTCATTATAAGTAAGCAAGAATATATCAAGGATATTAATCATATTTCCTATAAATTCTAAGTCCTAATATGAAAAGGTTATATAATATCGTTTAGTATTTACTTTCATTTTTAGTAGTACTTCAGCAAAGGTAAGATAAACATTGACAACAGGTAAAATAGTACAAAGTTGTTTGAGTATTACAAGCCCTTTTGTGTTAAGTAAACTTTTGTTGGAGCATAATTTTTCAAGGATTTTTCTCATTATTGTTTCGATATAGACTTCTTTAAATTTTGCGACTTCGCAAAGAATGTCCATAAGAGTGATAAAAATAACTTCATTTTTATGATTGAGAATTTTTGTAATGTTCTCAATAAAAGTATCTAAATTAGCAAACATATTCTCATTAAATTTCTTAAATAACTTCTTAATCCAGTTAAGAATTAACTCCAAAGTACTTTCTTTAGTATCAACATTTAAGAAAGTACTTAGCTTTTCTTCAAATAATTTTATATTCATATTATTAAACTCGGTATAAAACTCTATAATTGATAGTAGTGTGCTGTTTGAGTCTTTAGCTAGTTTTGATATATTTTCGCTAGGATGATTAACACTATTTAAGATTGATTCTAAGATATTCGGAAAGAGATCAAATGGAACCTTTCTTTCTAAAACCCCATCATTCTCATTTTTCTCAGAACTATCGACAGTAAGACTTGAACCTTCTTTTTGTACTACATCTTGCTTTACTATAAAATTTTTAATTTGAGTAGCACTTTTTTTCTCTACATTTACATTTAAACTACTTTTATTTTGAGGTCCTCTCAAATTATTAATTTTATTAGACGAGAGAATCGAACTATATTTCTGAAGAAACATTGATATCCATTCAAAACCTGTTTGACGAGTTTGGTCCTTATTGCTTAAGCTTTGCTCAATTAAAATTTGTAGTATTTTGTTTTCTTCTTCGTAGCTTAAGATATCGAAGTTAGAACGAACTTCGTCGTAAAAATCCTTAAGACATTTTTCAGCAACAACACTTACGTCTCTATAATTAATAGTTTAATGTTAAAAGTTTTTATATGATTTTTATAGTTTTATATGATTTTATTTGGTTTATTGCTTACTTTTGTGGTTCTGATAACATTTTAAACAGACCTGGTAATAATTCATGTAGTACTTCAGATAGTTCAATTTCAGGAATATTATCAATAAAAGTAATCCAATTTACTATAAATTTTTTGACTCCAGGATGGTTCGCTCCAATTTTGTCGTATATTGTTTGTAGAAATCCTTGTAGGTTAAACTCAGTAGTGCTAAATAAAGTTAATGAATGTTAATAAAAGAAGTTAAAAAAAGTTAATAATATTATACTTTTGGCTGTCCTGGAAAGAAAAAGTTAAAATGTCTTTTAAAGTATTATCCATTTCTACTGCTAATTTTCTTACTTCTTCATCAATATTCGTATATAACTAATATTAATGACTAAAAAATATAATTCATACAGTAAGTAGCCCTTCAAATATCTCATTAAAGTACTTTAATATATATTGCTGAGGTAGATTACGCATAATATCAAACATACTTATACCAGCAGTTTGTACTATTTTAGGGTCACTATCTCTAAAACATAGTAAAACAGAATTTATAATTTGTTTAATCATTTCTGAACTAACTTCATTTTTATTAGGATTTATTAGACATGCCAAGCGAGTTAAACACATAATAGCACCTCTTCGTAAATGTTGGAGGACAGTTGGATCTAAAAATTGATTTTTGATTGTTTTGATCATTTTTTTAATTTCGTCGTCTTTTGTTAAGTTTATTTTTGATTTAATAAAATTTTCCAATTCCTTTTCTCCAAGTTTACGTTTTTCAACTTTAGGCTTTAAACATTAAATAATAATCTTATCTAGTAAAACTTTAAGGATGTTAGCAGGTATTTCTAAAGTATCGATGCTATCTCGTTGATTCATATTTAATTAATACTATAAATTTATATTAAAATAATTAATAATAAGATAAATAATAATAACAATTATATAATTACTTTTCTTATACTATATACCAACTTATTATAACAATTAATAATATAAATTATTAAATCTATTAAATTATTCTTTTTATTCATTTATTTAAAGAGCTAGATAATATAGATACCAGCATAAACTTGCACTACCAGCAAATAATGTTGTAAAGAAACTATAAGGGCGGTCTAATCGTAAATGCTTTTCTTTTCCGTCTTCAACAATTGCATCACCAATTGAAGTTTTAATTGGGTAAGAATCTTTATCTTTAGTAGGGTCTAAGCCTTCAAAATTAAGTTGTTGGAAATAAACATATTTTGCACTAACTGCGTTAGGGAGATCCCAGTAATAAGCGAAGTCTTCTAAGCAAAAGTTATTCCATAATTCTCTAGTTGGATCATTTGGCTCTTCGAAATCATGAGATAATTTAGTTCTTAACTTTAAGGTTCCGTAGATAGTTTCATTAGGATTATTATTAAAGTCATACGGTCTTGTTCGTCTATCTTTTAGATGAGCTGGAATCCTAATAAAAGTAATTGAAAAATTAATATTTTTTATTTGATGGTAACTTACCAACCTCTGTCAACTGCCATTCCAGCTTTCAAAGTAATATTATCATAAGATATCTTTCCTGTATTATCAATTTTACCATGTTTGTAATCAACACTATTAGTCATATAATAATAAAATGGAGTAATAACTTTATATCCTTCCTCTCCGTTTTTCTTTTGGGGGAATAAAATTTCCTTATTATGATCAAAGTAACCATTAAGATAAGCCGATTTCATTCTATAAAGAATATTAAATTCTTTTTCAGGCATTCTGTAATAGAAGTCATTGCCGGCAACTGTATGTTGGTCAACATTTTTCAAATGCATGAATTGATTGCCTGCATCGATTTGTTTTGATAAGTTGAGCTTATAGTAGCTGGAAGAAATAACATATTTTTGTTCATAATGTTTTCTGTAACAGAAATAGGCCCCAAGTCCGAACAAAAAAGCCAAAGCGCTAGATCCGTATCTAAGATGTCCTAAATTTATATTTTAATATAATTAGTTATATCGTAAATTTAATTTATGCTATATACCTAATTCAACTGGTGAAAGCTTTTTTAAAAGAGATAAAGTGTGGTGAGTGCCAAACATTTTATTTAACAACTTAGGTTTGGTGTCAATAGGTCTTTCCATAAATTTAACATTAAGGTCTCTTAAAGTTGGTTTTTCATGATGATTGTGTCCTTCATGGTGAGCGTCATTATGTGCCATTTTAATTAAGTAATTTAACAATTAAAGTAATTTAAGTAAAATAATATTTAATTGTATATTCGTATAAATATAAAATAATATTAATAAACCAAATTAATGAATAAATCCATAATCAAAAAATTATAAAATAAATTTAAATTAGCACTTATTCAATACTCAAGTTCTCGTTCGATACTCTTCCATACTTATTTTTTCAACTTCTTAAATCTTTCTCTAATACTTTCAAGATTTGACTTCATTGTTTTAATATTATCCTTCATATTATTATCTAAATCATCTAATGCTTCTGAATTTTCTACTATATTCAATTCAATTTTTTCTTGTTGATCAAGTACCTCTTTAAGTTTAACGAAAATATATGCGGATTCCTCATGGCCATTTTTAAGTGATTCTAACCTATTTACTGTTCTGAAAATTAGATCTTCTACGTTTTTAGCTGAACTAAAGCATTTTGAAAGTTCATCTAACTAATAATATAAAGGTATTTTATTATGTATTATATTAGTACCTTTGGTTTATTTATAACAGAAGTAAAAAATTCCTCTTTTCCTTCATTAAGTTCAGTTAGTCGTGTGTTTAGTGCATTCATTTTAGTTGTTATCTCCTTCTGATATTCTTTATCAAAAAGTCTTAAATTGTTTTTGATGAGGTTTAAAGATTCGGCTATTGATGTTTTCTTCGATTTCTAAATAACAATTATAAAGTAATCTTACTATATCCCAAACACCTATTTTTTGTTCCATATCCGTTATACTTCTTTTAATTTCTATCATTTTTGTAAACAACCTAACCTTCGTTGTATCAGGAGTAAGATATAATTCATAATTTGCATTTTCGGATAGCTCATCTGATTTTTTATTCCCCTTAAGAAAGTTTATTATCTTAACCTTATGGATTATCTTTTCGTTTAAAATTTCGTATATCTTCTTGCTTAATAAATTATATTTATCTTTGGGTAGGTCGGGGTTCTTTTTCTTTATCTCATTTATTATTTTATAGTTATCTGTATTTGAAATAAAATCACATGCTCCTCTAAGGTTTTTTAATTCGCTGAAGGCTTTATCAATAGAGTATTTGCCTTTAAATAAATCATTCTAATATTAATGATATTGTTTTATTATATTGAATGTTGTATTATGTATTTAATTTTTAAATATTTACTTTATCTTTATAAAACTTTAAGTCTTTTTCAATTAAATCAAGCTCATTCAAAATTCTTTTAAATTTAATGACAGGGTGATTATCATCCACTCCATCAGTTATATTAGTAGATGCTGATATCATTGACTTATTAAGCTTAATATTATTGTTATTATTAATGTTATTGCTTTGTTGAGAAAGTTCTCTATTAGCTGTTTCAAATGTTTTTGAAGCCTTAATATCAGATGTATCAACATTGACTGATGACTATATTATTATATATTAATATATTTTAATTACTGTATTTGTGTATCTTGTCTGCTGAGTTTTATTCATTTCGTTAAAGTCTACCTCTGGATCTGCGCTTTCGAACCATTCTTGTTGTCTTTCTTCTTTGTTATCCATTTCTATTTATATTGTTTTTAATATAATATTGTTATAAAAATTAATTAAGCATAATAAGCCTATTAAGAATATATTTATAATAATATAATATATTTATTATAAAACAAAAGTAAAAGTCATTTAACTTAACTATTAATATTAAAAAAAATTAAAAAAGTTATTTTAGATCATCAATAACTAATATTAGGCTTCTACAGCTTCACCTTCTCCTTCACCACCTTCTCCGCCTTCACCACCTTCTCCACCTTCAGCACCTTCTCCACCTTCAACAACTTCTCCGTCTTTTTTCTCTTCTTTATCAGTTTCGGCTAAATCTGCCATTGCTTCTAAAACTTTTGCTGATACTTTTCCGTCTTTATTTACTTGATTGGAAGATCCGCTAGATTTAACTGAGTGTATTTCTTCATCTCCTTTATCTTCTGGAATTTTTGCGAGTAATTTAGACATGTGAGTTTGTATAAGTAGTTTTAATTTCTCCTTGGTTTCAGAATCAAGTTCTAATAAAATAGAGTAAGATTATATTTAAAGTAATTAATCAATTATAATTAATTACCATGTTCTTTTCCAAATTTATCTGCTAAGCCATCGGCCGTATCACCATCATAAACATAAATCTTCTTTTTAACACCTGGTCTAATATTAACATCAATAATCAATTGGGGAATTGCATCCTCTAAAATAAATTAAATAAGTTAATTTAATGAGTAATTAATTTATATATACTTTTATCAGGGTCTCTCAAACTTGTATTTTCTTTCTGGTCAGGGTTTAAAAAGTTAACGCTTGGAAAAACTTCTGATCCCGAAGCTCCGCTAGATCCTTTCTTTGAAGTTTTTTCCATAGTTATATTTTCTCTATTTGAACTTTTATTCATATCTTGAGAATTGTTAAGACCTGGTGGATCTCTAGGTAGATAATCTCCTCTTTCGTGAACTGATTGCTTAATTTTGAGTTCCTAATTTTGTATTAATTAATATATCAATAATAATGATAAATTTACATATCGTCCTTTAGCAAGTCTCTCGACTAACTTTATATTGTCTTTTTCATTGTAATGAATATTCTTATTAGTTAAATCAAGTTCAACACTAAATATTTATTAGTAACTTGTTATGTTAGTATAAATTACTGTTCAATATTAGGAATAAAAGTACATTCTAATTTTTCCTTTTCTAACTCGATATCTTGTTTTATTCTATCTTTTCTGCTAATGTTGGCAGTTTTCCCAGCATTGTATAGAACATCAAGACGGGTTTGGGGGTCATGATCTTCAGTCTTAATATGGTCATTAGTAAGAGGCTTAAAGGTACACCCTTCAAGTTCTTTATCTTTGTAAACTTCTTTAAGTCTTAGATTATCACTAAAAATTAATAATTAATTAGTTAAAATAGTTATTAAGTTAATTGCTTAAAAACTTACTTTTCTTGTTTTTTCTTTTTTAACACAAGCATTTCAATATAATTCATATTATCCAAGTGAGGGTTATTAGCATTATCATTTTGGATCTTCCTTCTGAAGCCCATAAACATCTTAGCAGACTTTTGATCAATCGTTGGTTTAAACGGCATTGTATTTAGCTTTCCTTGTGTATCTTCTTTTCTCATAAGTTTGGCTACATTATATTCATAACTACTCCAGTTAACATAAAATAAGCAAAAATCATGGTTAATTAACTTAGCATTACTAAAACTTAATATAAATGCGTTATCATTATCAAACGAGCAGTATTTCTTTGATACTTTAATTTTGTTATTAATATCTGCTGAGATTCTAGATAAAATTTGTTCCTTTTCTAATGCTTCATTTTCTCTTCTTGGACTTTTATCTAACTTTCCTGATGTTATTTTAGAATTCTTATCAGTCTTTGATTTTATAGCAGATGTTTTATTTGCGGACCTACTTCCTTGAGTTTTTATATTAGCATTTGGACTTGATGTATTATTAAACTTAGTTATACTACCTTCTGTTAAAACAAAGTTATTTTCTTTAGTATTTAGTGGTGATTCTTCTGTTTTTAGATTAAGTTCTGATTTGTGGGCCTTTTTGTAAGAAGTATACAAATAAGATTCATACAAATTTAATATAGCTAATAAGAATAAGAACAAATGATTTGTGTTTACACTTCCTTCTTCGTCTTTTAAGTTTTCCCATACTTGTGTTATTAAATTTTTCTCTTGTTGACGTAGGGAATTTTCGGCTAAATTTGGGTTGAATTCACTTTCTTTTTTTGGTGTTGTTAGCTTCTTACTAGGATCTTCTGGGGGAGAAACCAACTTTAAGGCTTCGAAAAATTGGTTAAGTTGGTATAAGTTTATTTTCTCCACATTGTCTTTTGGAACAATGGCATGAAGGGCATCATTGTATTGTGTTAAGAACTTCTTAAGCATGAATTTGTTGCTATTTTCCCCAGCAGTAGGGAGCTCTGCGTGGAAGCCGCCTGTCTCAATTTTAGTTTTTAGCATTTTGAGACGTTCTTCCTTTTGTTTTGCGTCATTGTAGAGTGTTGCGATACTTCTATTTTCTACCTTTATTCGACTTTTGGTCTTTGGTAGTTCTACAACGTTCATTTTTAGTTTATTTGTTTTTATATTTCTTTCCTTTTTAATCAGATTCTTTTCTTTCTTCTTAAATAGTCTAATGTGAGGAGGGTCACTAATTTCTTTGAATAGTCTTTCAGCCATTTTTTCGGAATTTTTATCGATTTGAGGTTTCTTTTGGCAGACTGCATTTTCTTTGGCATTCATGTCATTTTTTATCTGTTAAGTAATGATATTTAGTAATAAATAAATTATTTTTACTTGTATTTTCTTATCTTCTATTTTTTTCAAATGAAAAGTCTGATCTTCCAAAAATTGGGTTAAAGCTCTCTTTTGTTGGTTCTCATCAGTGTTAGTTTGAGGAGTAAACGTGTAATTTTTTCCAAATTCTTCATCAAGCTTATGAACTATATTTTCTAAATTTCTTTGTTTTGTAAATAAAATTGTCTTAACTTTATTGTCGATGTAATCTTTCTTTGAGATTTCAAGCTATTATTATAAAAAGTTAAGTTATTAATTATTTGTAAGTATTACTTTATGTATTTCTTCTTGTAGTCTTTTATCATTTGGAACTAGTAATTTTAATATTTTGTTTTCAGGATTGGTAGGGTCATCGTTCATTTTGGATAGAATCTTTTTTATTGCGGTACGGAAGTCGGCTGTAAATTCGGGGTTATCTTCTTGCGAATTAAATTGAAGGTTAAATGCGGCCTTAGACTTCTCTTCAAGTGATTTGTTTTTTTCATGAGCATGTTTTATATCAATGACTTTCACTGTCATTTTTTTGAGTTTAGGTGTGCTAGCATCCTTTTGCATAAGCGCCTTTAAAATGTCAGCTTTATCAACGCCGTCTAAATTATTTTAAATAGAATATATACCAAAGTCAAGTTCGATTAAGTCATGAGCAGTTTTTGGGGCGTTTGGGTTAACTTTTTGTTCTTCTTTTTTATCACCGTTAATTGGGTTGATACCCTCGGCGACTTTGACCTCTTCATCATTGTCTTCGTTGTTATCGTCGTTATTATCATCACCTCCGTCCATATCATCCATATTTCCGTCCTCATCACCTCCATCCATATTTTCCATTTCTTCTTGTTCTCCTCCATCGTCCATATTGTCGTTTTGTTCGTCGTCAGACATAGATATTATGATTATTATTTTTAATAAATAAATTAATAATATAACTTTAAATTTATTACTATTCCTTTTTAAGAGTTAATTTATAAATTAACAAATTAAAATTTAAAATGTCATTATAGTATTTATATAATAATATTATTATTTATAATTAAATAGGTTTAAACATATTTACTTAAAACTTAGAGCATAAATAATTGAATAAACCTATCACTCATATTTTTTACTTTTTTATAATGTATCTATAAGATAGTCTTATTAAAACAAATTAATATTTCAACAATCT
>Ga0100380_10007012_pt1 | contig 11343 bp, 7 predicted proteins | sample CryGeymeta201504_FD_80417 | JGI IMG/M metagenome (GOLD analysis project Ga0100380, IMG submission 80417) | Groundwater microbial communities from Crystal Geyser aquifers in Utah, USA - Crystal Geyser metaG 2015-04 | ecosystem: Environmental > Aquatic > Deep subsurface > Groundwater | place: USA... | reverse complement strand
CTGGTCATTATCGCAGTTATAGCCAATACATTAGTCAAAAATCCAAACAAAAAATTACCTGGAACGCAAGGTTTGGTTTAGCGAAGTGTTGTTTTTCGTTCGCCAGTTAAGCCTAGAAAAATCGAGCCGGTTAGCTCTACAGGTTCATTATCGCCATCCTTATATCTGAGCAGATAAACATAAGTGCCAGTGCTAGCGCGTTGACCACTTTTTATGACATAGCCATCCCATCCGCTGAGTGGATTTTTGGTGAAGAACACTTCTTTTCCCCATCGGTCGTAAATTGCTAGTTCAAAATCTTCAAAAGAAATGTTTTCACCAACTACATAAAACACATCATTTTTCCCATCGCCATTTGGTGTGAAGCTATTTGGAACAAAAACTGTTGGTTCTAGCTTGAAATTAAACAACCTGCTTGCAGTGTCTGAACAACCATTTGCATGATAAACAACTAGTTGCACTTCTTCGGGATAAGAAGTAGCTAAGAAATCATAGTTAAGCACTGAGTCAGATCGGAAGCTTTGTCCTTGTATAAACCACGTTAAATCATTGGCATTTAGTGATTTATTTGTAAAGAGTACAAACGGGTCTACATTAGTAGGTGCGTCAGGTTCGAAATCAAAAGCAGCTGTTGGTTTTTGTAGAATTTCAATCCCGCATGGTATAAAGGTGCTTGATTCACAGCCATATTCGGTTAAAATATCAAGGCTAACATCGTAACAATCCACCGTTTTGAAACTGCGCACCAATGTGTCGAACTGATGATTGTATGCGAAAATCGCATCACCAAAACTCCAATCATACCTTGAATTTTCATCAAATGTTTTCAGCGAAATTCTCACATCCGATTCTGAACAAGCCTTGGAAGGATTTATTCGGATTTCAGGAATTTCAGTTTCGCCAACATAAACCGTTAAAGTATCAATACCGGGTTTCGAAATACACAAATCTTCAACGGTAACAATGTAGGTTTTAGTGCTGTTCGGTTTTAGCGTTTGAATGCTGTTGTTATTGGCGCTATGAGACCATTTGAAGCGGTATTCAGCTGGACCTCTGAATCCACCAACTGCAGTGACGGTAATTACCGTTTGCTCGCCTTTGCAGAGAGTGTCATCTGTTACTGAAATCGAAGCCTGAATATCACTGTATCCGCCTACTTGAACAAATACACTGTCTACGTATGCTGGACTTCCACATGCATCTGCCACGGTAATGCTGTACCAAGTGGGCACGTCAGGAGAAAATGTGTTGGTAGGTCCGAAAACTCCTGAACTCCAAGAATAAGTGTAAATAGAGTCACCGCCAACACCAGCAACACTGATAACAATATCATCATAGGGGCAAATTGTGTCAAGTTCTGGAAGTTCAATCCCCAATTCTGGACGCACCTTTACGAGCACTTTTGAGGTGTCACCTACACAATTATTTGCATCTGTGCTTATCACAAAATACTCTCTATCAAGAACCGGGTTTACTAAAGGATTAGGTTGTGTTGAGAACTGAGTTCCGGTAAGTGAATCTTTGAACCATATGTAAGAAAATGGCGGAGTTCCTCCTGTTGATGCAGCATTAATAGCAGCTACATTATTGATGCAAATGAGTGTATCTCCAAAACCAGTGGTTACAATACTATCAGGAATGCCAATTTCCAATCCAGTGACCGACTCACATCCGTTTGCATCGGTAACAGTGACATAGGCACTATCTGCACAGAGTGAAATAGCTTGATCTGTTGTTTCACCATTTGTCCAATTGTAATAATATGGCGTGGTTCCACCTGTCACACTCGTTTGTGCAGATGCGTCACACGTAAACCCATCAGGGCATGATGTTTTGGTTTGACTAGCAATTGAACTGGAAAGCACAGCTGGCTGAGTGATATTGAATGTTTGCTGAATAAAACACATGAAATTTGCTGAGGTATCCACAGTGTCTTGAATGGTCACCGTGTATGAGTTTTGACAAAGATTTGTGATATCCTCAGTAGTTGGACCATTGTTCCAAGAGTAAGAATAGATAGACGGACCATTTACCGTTAAATCAATTTGACCATTACAATCGCCATTGCAAAGTGCGTTGTCAATAGCAGCTGTTGCCGTAAAATTGGGAGCAATTACTTCAACATGACCCGTATCAATAATTGTATCACATTGATAGGTAGCTGTTACAATGTAGTCTGTAGATGTGGTGGGCGAAGCAATTGGGTTTGGGATAGAAATATTGGAAAGACTTGCTCCAGGAGACCATAAATAGTTAACGGCTCCGGGGCCGGCATTGAATTGTGTGGTTTCACCCACGCATATAGTGTCGTCTAGTAGTGGAACAAACAAACTATCAAGCACTTCTGTAAAACAAAAACGTTGGTCATTATTTGCGCCTCCCGTTGTGCCTACAAATCCCCAATGCACTAAACTGTCACCTGCAAAAATGTTAGTGATTAAATCTCCCTGATATTGCACTCGGAAATCGCAGTCAAGATAAACTTCGAATATTTGAGTAACAGGATCCCACCTGATGTTGAGGGTATGATAATTACCATCTTCTACGTTTATGTTGGTGGCAGAAGCTTGAATTGCGGTGCTTAGAGCGGTAGCCCCTGTGTGGTTAGTACTTCCTTGACTTATAATGCCAATGTGATCAGCAGCTGGATCTGCTTGTGGTGTAGCATTTTGCCAAGTATCAACTTCTACACCAACTGTTCCGCCTACATTGGCTCCAGTTAAATTTTCAAAACCAAGTCCACCTCCACCTGTGCCAATATAAGGAGCGCCTAATGATCCGCGCAAAACAAAGACAATTCCATCTGCACCACCATTGTTTGTGCCTAGGTAGACTCTGAACTTATAATTGAACGGTTCGTTAAGATTAATTGCTGCGTTTTGATAAACATAACCTGCTTGAGTGTTTAAAGCATTGGTTAGTCTATAACAATCACTACCAAGAGATGAAGCATTACCACCAATTGTAAATTGACTAAAAGCTTTATTTGTGATTGCGAAAGCTAATATTGCGAAGAAAATAAGTAATAAATGACGTCTCATTCTGGTAATTTGGGCACTCCTATGACGGTTGCGAAAATAGCTATTTGATCTGCTTAAAAAGGTAGACGAAAATCTGTTTAAAAGGATTCCTGCGTTTGTCGTCTTTTTACATTTGACGTATGCGAATTGATAAATATTTGTGGTGTGTGAGACTTTTTAAAACCAGGTCTATTGCAACTGAAGCAGTGAGTTCAGGAAAAGTCAAACTCAACGGAGAAAATCCTAAACCAGGAAAAGAGGTAAAAGGTGGTGATCGAGTGGAAGTTAAAGTTCCTCCAATATGGAGAACGTATAAGGTTAAAGATTTTCCTAAAAGTAGGGTAGGAGCTAAGCTTGTATTTGAATACCTGGTTGAGACTACTGATGAAAACGATTTAGCAGAACTTGAGATGGTGCGTAAGTTGAATGCCGAAAACAGAAACGTGGGGATTTTTGGCCGACCAACCAAAAAGCATAGACGCGATTTAGATGACTTTATTGAGCCTTGAAAATCTGAACTGGCATTCACATAGAGACATCACAATCTAATTACATTTGGCACCAATGATTAAGCTAAACAACATTAGTACACCAAGGTGGATGATCTTTCTGCTTGATTTACTCTTTTCGCTGCTGAGTATCTTAATAGCCTACAATCTTCGTTTCAACTTCAATATTCCAGAAAGTGAAGAGATTTTTTCGCTGAATAAGATAGCCGCAGTGCTTTTGGTTAGAGGAATTTCGTTTATCGCACTGCGCTCGTTTAGCGGGTATGTTCGCTATACTAGTTCTAAAGATGTTGAACGATTGGCTCGAATTGTGCTTATTGGAACCATTGTTTATCCTATTCTAAATCTTATTTGGCGAGCAATAACTAAAGAGGCGTTTTTAATGCCGATGTCAGTTGTATTCATCGATTATTTCATCCTAACCTTCATTTTAGTTGGCTATCGATTACTGGTTAAAGTGATTTATTTCGAGTACAAATCCAGTAATCAAAAAGAAGAGAACATTGTCATTTTTGGTGCTGGTGAAGCTGGTATTATTACCAAGAGAACCTTTGATCGTGAAACAGGAGAGAATTATAACGTTGTTGCTTTTATTGATGAAAACCCAAAGAAGATTAAACGGGTAATCGAAGGTATTCCGATTGAGTCTTTCTCAAAATTTGAAAGTCTGATTGAGAAAAATAATATTGATCGAGTAATTATTTCTGTTCAAAATTTAGATCCAGAGAAAAAAGCTCAGATCATTAAAATTTGTCTGCCTCACAATGTTAAAGTTCAAACAGTGCCTCCGGTGCGTAAATGGATTAATGGCGAACTATCTGCTAATCAAATTAGAACAGTGCGCATTGAAGACCTATTAGGCAGAGCACAAATTGAGTTGAATGAAAAAGATATTGTTCAAGAGCTTAAGAATAAAACCATCTTAGTAACTGGTGCTGCTGGTTCTATTGGTAGTGGATTAGTGCTTCAATTGTCAAAATTTGCCCAAGGAAAATTGATCTTGCTAGATCAAGCAGAAAGTGGCTTGTATGAATTGCAGGGCGATTTGAATCGCTTGAATGTAAAAGTTGACTATGATGTAGTGATTGGAAGCATCAGAAACTACGAGCGTTTGGTAAAGGTTTTTGAAATTTTCAAACCCGATATCATCTTTCATGCTGCGGCTTATAAGCATGTTCCTTTAATGGAAGAAAATCCTACTGAGGCTATTAGAACTAATGTAAATGGCACTAAGAATTTGGTGGATTTGGCGATGAAATACAACGTAGAGAAGTTTGTGCTAATCAGTACAGACAAAGCGGTGAATCCTACCAACGTAATGGGAGCAAGCAAGCGATTAGCCGAAATCTACGCCCAAACGGCCAATGGAAGAAGTAAAACCAAATTCATCACCACGCGTTTCGGAAACGTGCTTGGTAGCAATGGATCTGTAATTCCTGTTTTTAGAAAGCAAATTGAGCAGGGAGGGCCAGTTACGGTAACTCATCCTGAAGTAACGCGCTTTTTTATGACCATTCCAGAAGCATGCAGATTGGTGCTAGAAGCAGGAACAATGGGGCAAGGCGGTGAAATCTTTATTTTTGACATGGGCGAAAGCGTAAAGATTGTAGAACTTGCCAAGCAAATGATCAAGCTCAGTGGTTTGGAATTAGGTAGGGATATTCAGCTCGTTTATACAGGTTTAAGACCAGGTGAAAAGCTTTACGAAGAACTATTAGCAAATAAAGAAAACACCATGCCAACGCATCATCCACGTATTTTGATAGGCAAGGTGAGAAGTTATGATTGGGAAGAAGTTCAGCTAAAGATCAAAGAGCTTGTTAACCTGTACGATTTTCAAGATAATAGACGTGCTGTAAAAGTGATGAAGGAGTTGATTCCTGAATTCATTTCTCAGAATTCACCATTCTCTGAAATCGATGACGAAATGGGGCGAAAGCTAGATTAGTCTTCATGTTCGCGGCCTAAGATTTTATTGCTACTGTATTGCGCTTCCAATTCTTTTCTGTCTTGTTCTAATTGAAGCTCTTGCTCGGCCGTAAGTGGGGTATTTAAATCTGGTTTTCCAGCTTCAACCCATGCTGAGTACCAAAAACTGCCCACAGCAATGATTGCGCTTCGCATTCTGCGCTCTACCATACCATCTAACATCAAATGGTATTCATTTGAAAAATCCCGAGAATACGTTTTCATCATGGTTGCGCCTTTCTCTTCAAAAGCATATTTGCGATCACTAGGGTATTCAGCAGTTAAATCACGTTCAAAATGAAGTACTGAATCTACAGCTGCATTGCTTTTCTGTACTTCATCCCAAATAAAGTTCAAGGGATCATCAATTTTATGAGCCTTTCCTACAAAAAAGTCATAATCATCCGCATAAAGTTCAGGTAGTCTCGATTCCCAAAACCCATGGATTCCTTTTTGGTTCGTGAGTTGACCATTGTAGTTTTCTGTAGTGTGCAAAGGCACGTGCGCATCAGCTATGTAGTGACCAATATCGGCTGAAGTTTTAAGAATATATGGAATGTCTTTTTTCTTGAAAGCAGAAACTAATCTGAAATACATGCGCTCAACATGCCAAGGCACAATGCCATAAGCTTGAAGCGTGTCTTCACTAAACTTCTCAACGGCTTCTTCCCATTTTCTAGGCACATTATCAAAAGGGTTTTCTCCGTAATGATCAATATCTATGTAATGTCTCGGTGCTTCCTCTTTCACTGCATAACGCCTCATATCAGGATCAACTGCATGCGATGTTACATATTCAATATGCTGCTTGTAAAACCCAGCAAGTTCGGTCGGCAGCGTATAAACTGCCACACGATTAATAGATTTATGACCAAAAAATCCCCAGCAATAAACCACAACAGGTATTAAGCTTACCGCTAAAATCAAAAGAAGTTTTCGCATCTATCGAAGATAATGTCTTGTTCTCAAACTTCTAGTATTTCATTGTCATGAAAATGTAAACACTTTGTGACTTGTTACACCAAGCTTCAGTTCTAATTGCTGCATTTTCGCACTATGAATTTTTTGAAAAAATATTGGGAACGATTCAAGGCAAAATCTATTTGGGGAAAATCTTCTGATGTCTTTTTCTTGGTGTTTCTGATCATGATGCTTACTAGTGATGGCCGAATCCTTTTTCAAAGAATGGTGCTTTCTACGGGTTTGTTTGGTAGCTATGAAGCTTCGGACCCGGTGCCACTTTCAAACGATGAACTGCGCTGGCAATTGATAGATGACCAAGGCGAACAAGTGAGTTTTTCTAGTTTTATCGGTAAACCGGTTTTTCTTAACTTTTGGGCCACTTGGTGCCCACCTTGCAATGCAGAGATGCCGGGAATTATTGATTTAAAAAATGAATTGGGTGATCAAGTAAACTTTGTCTTTGTCACAACCGAAACTTCTGAAAAAGTGACAGCACATTTAAGGGCAAAAGGCTGGGATATTCCAGTTTATTTTTACGAATATCTTCCGTCAGAATCTTTTAGCAGCGAGGCTTTGCCTACAACTCTAATCATTAACGCTCAAGGCGAAATAGTGCATAAAAGCGAAGGAATGCGGAAATGGAATACAGAAAGCGCTAAAGAACTTTTGTTAGGACATTAAGACACAAAAAAAGCCGCACTCAAATGAGTTGCGGCTTCTTCAATGAGATTGAAATTTTCAATTAGTCTCTTAAATCGATAATATCATCAGCTCGACTTTCGTCAAATTCAAATGCTGCTGGAGTGATATTAATGTTTGATTGAAAGTTTTTCAAACGATAAGTGTACATGTTGCCATCTTTTGATTTTACAATCATGCTTACAAGCTCGTTGTTCGCTGCATCTACATTAACTATAATAGTGTGAAAGCGCTTTTTATCTGGATTGATCGGAAACATTTTTACAACATCTACTGACTTACCATCAACCGTGGCTTTGCCTTCATACATGTAGTTAAAACCTGTCTTGTACATGTGAAATGCGTTGGCAGGATTCATCATATTTCCATCTTCCTCAGATTCTTCGGGCATATTGGCTATTTGTAGTTCTTTCACATCGTCAATAAATGTCCAAACGGTTTCACCATTGCTTACTACTTCTTGACCGGCAACATTCAAAATGTATTTGTCTTTGCCCATCATTGTCACATTCCCTTTTTGGGTTTCTTTTATGTTTTCGGCTTTGTTTTCTAAGGTGTATTCAAAGTCAGCTTTAAACGATTTAAAGGTAGAGGCTTTGTTACTGAGTGCATCCAATATTTCCTTTGCTTTCGGATCTTTTGGGTTCAACTCGTCTTGTGATTTTTGGGCGAATGATGCGCTACTAACTAAGAGCGCAAGTGCCACTATCCAACTATTTCTGATCATATTATTTTTAATTTTTTGAGAGACTACTCAAATGGTGTTCCAAAGATATTTCATCTGGTATTAATACCTGTCTTGCTTTACTGCCTTCGAATGGGCCAATAATGCCTGCAGCCTCCAGCTGATCTACAATTCTTCCTGCTCGGTTGTATCCTAATTTTAACTTTCGTTGTAATAATGAGGCACTTCCTTGTTGATTTATTACCACTACTCTGGCGGCATCTTCAAATAATGCATCGCGATCCATGTCTTCGAAACTATCGCTTGCGCCACCGCCTTCATTTTCGCCAACATATTCGGGCAGTAAATGCGCATCGGCATATCCTTGTTGGTTTCCAATAAATTCGGTTATTTCTTCTACTTCTGGCGTATCCACAAAGGCACACTGCAAACGAATCAGTTCGTTTCCGTTGCTATAAAGCATGTCTCCACGACCAATAAGCTGCTCGGCACCGCCAGTATCAAGAATTGTTCTTGAGTCAATTTTTGAGGTAACTCTAAATGCGATTCTACTAGGGAAGTTTGCCTTAATAGTACCAGTGATAATGTTTACCGAAGGTCTTTGCGTTGCAATGATCAAATGTATACCAATGGCTCGCGCTAGCTGTGCAAGTCGGGCGATAGGTAGCTCTACTTCTTTACCAGCAGTCATGATCAAGTCAGCAAATTCATCTACAACCAACACTATGTATGGCAAAAAGCGATGGCCATTATTCGGGTTCAGCTTTCGCTTAACAAACTTGACGTTGTATTCTTTTATGTTTCGGCATTGTGCGTTTTTGAGCAAATCGTAACGCTCGTCCATTTCAATACAAAGTGAATTGAGCGTACTAACTACTTTACTTGTGTCGGTAATGATGGCTTCTTCTTCACCTGGAAGTTTTGCCAAAAAGTGACGCTCTATTTTATTGAAAAGCGTGAGCTCCACTTTTTTAGGGTCAACCAAAACAAACTTTACTTGGGCAGGATGCTTCTTGTAAAGCAACGAAGCTAAAATACAATTCAAACCAACCGACTTACCTTGACCTGTGGCACCAGCCATCAACAAGTGAGGCATTTTAGCTAAATCAACCACAAAAGTCTCGTTGTTGATTGTTTTGCCAAGCGCCACTGGAAGCTCCATTTTGGTGTTTTGAAACTTCTCACTGTTGATCACCGTGCGCATGCTCACCACATCTGGCGTTTGGTTTGGTACTTCAATACCAATGGTGCCTTTTCCCGGAATTGGAGCAATAATTCTAATTCCTAAAGCCGCTAAGCTTAATGCGATGTCATCTTCGAGATTCTTAATTTTTGAAATCCGAACGCCAGCTTCTGGAACAATTTCATAAAGAGTAACGGTAGGGCCAATAGTCGCTTTGATTTTAGAAATACCAATGTTGTAATTTTTAAGCGTATCAACGATTTTGTTCTTGTTTTCTTCAAGTTCGCCACGTTCCACTTTTATGCTGCCATCTCCGTGATCTACTAAAATGTCAATCGGTGGGAACTTATATTTACTTAAATCCAGTAGTGGATCGTAATCTACCATTTCGCCTTCAGCAAGGTCTTCGTCATCGCTAAAATCGTCACCTGTATTTTGTTCCACAGCAAAATCTACATCTTCCTCTTCATCAGCGACATGCGTTTGCATTGGTTTTGGAGCTTCTTCTACGTGATTCGCAACCGTAATTTCAAAGTCGTCATCGAGATCAACTTCTGCCGGCTTTTCTTCTTTTTCCTGAGCGCTTGTTTCGAGTTCTAATTCTTGCGATTCTGCTTCTATGATTGGTTCTTCTGTTTTTGGCGGAGCAACTATGGTTGATGCTTGTGCTAATTGTGGTTCTAAATCTTGTGTTAATTCATCTCCTTCTTCGTCAATCGAAAGAGGTTCTTCTGAAATAACTTCATTTTCCCTTATGTCAGCAGCTACGGGGCTTGCTTCTGAAGTGTTTTTGGCTTTTTCAACATCATCGATTCCTGTAAAGCTTGTAACCAAACTATTAACAGAAACATTGAATGTGGTAATTAGAAAAACCGATAAAGTGAAAAACAAGATAACACCTGTGCCGACAGAACCAATTACAGCCATCAACCATTGATTGGTATGATATCCAAATGCTCCACCTAGAAAGAGGAAGTTTTCTTTGAACAATGAACCCATCATCAAAGAAGTCCAAATCAAGAAAAACATTGAAATACCTGTTGTTCTCCAAAATGGAAGTAGGTCTATTTTAAATAGAACTTTAAATCCTACCAAAAAGGTGAGCAGCACAAAAACAAATGAACTGATGCCAAAGCCATTATTAATTAATTGATGACTGATTAGCGCGCCAAAAGTGCCTAGCCAATTGTCAATTTCTATTTCAGGATCGAATAGAATATCAAGCCACGTTTTTTGAAATAATTTATCCTGATCTACTTTCCAAGTAAAGAGATAGGAGGTAAGTGCGAGCAGTAAAACTCCGCTCAATAGGATCAGGAAAATCCCTAGAATGTTTCGAGTGCGTTCGTCTTTTAGAAAATTGCTGAATTTAGAATTCCCATTCAAAGCAGGAATTTTGAAGCCTTTTTTAGGTTTTGACTCGCGTGGCTCCTTTGCTTCCTTCTTGCTATTAGAAGGCTTGGGGATGTTTTCTACTTGACTTTTATAGTGGTTTGAATAACTCAAAATTCGGGCATTTTACTGTCCAAATTTAGGTTGCTCAGCGGCCTTAATGCAGCAGTTTGGTTGGAGTTATCAAAAGCCTTTTGAACACAACTTTAATAGCGTGTTTGGCTTATTCCATAAAGGCAGTCATGTTCTGAACTACCACTTTATCAAATTCTTCTTTGTCTAGCGATTGATATCGATCGTCAATGACAAATTCGCTGTCATCAATTTCTTGTGGAATAATCTTGGTGGCACGCAAACGCATGTGCATGTTGTAGTTTTCGATACGATAATCTAAAAGCACACCATCTATCTCATTATAAGGCGTGTACCAATTAGGGTCTTGCAATTTAATGTCGTGAGTGTAGTAAAAGATATAGCTTTCTGATTTTGAAATACCAAAGTCTAAGAGCACTTTTTCGCAATCGGCTTCGGCTATTTTAGAAGGCTCGTTCAGTTCCTTAAGTTGAAATGGAGGCAGCACATCGGTCATTTGTTTTACTTCTTCGCCAGAAAGCTCAAGTACGTACCTATCGCCAAAAATTTTAACCAGATTGAACATTTTTCGAGCAGAGCCATCTACCATTATTCCCATTTCAATGAGACCTGCACCCGCAGACATGTTAGAAATAAATTTATCTTTTTTAAACTTCATGATCATCTTATCTGGAAGCATTTCCAGCATGATATCTGAAGAATCGAGATCAGGATACGTCACTTCGTACTCAATAATTCCTTGATCCACGTCTTTTTGAAACTCCTTTTCTTCTGCACAAGAATGCATCAAAAGGCCCATTACTATTGGGATAAAGAGCGTAAATTTTAGGT
>Ga0100380_10007009_pt1 | contig 11347 bp, 8 predicted proteins | sample CryGeymeta201504_FD_80417 | JGI IMG/M metagenome (GOLD analysis project Ga0100380, IMG submission 80417) | Groundwater microbial communities from Crystal Geyser aquifers in Utah, USA - Crystal Geyser metaG 2015-04 | ecosystem: Environmental > Aquatic > Deep subsurface > Groundwater | place: USA... | reverse complement strand
TTGGCGTCACGATGGCGCGCTTCAGATCGCGTTCGACCTGGGCGCCGGGCCAGACGACGACGTCTTCGAGGGTCACGCCCGGAGCCACGGTCGCGCCCTCGCCTATCACCTGACGCGCCCCGAATCCGTCCGAGCCGGGCTTCACGTTGGGCCACGGCAGGCGGCCCGAGGCCAGGTCGAGGTTGCTCTGAAGGTAGGCGTCGAGCGTGCCGAGATCGCGCCACTCGGAGCCATCGATGTGCGCAGCCACGACCTCGCCGCGCTCCATCCAGCGAAAATAGCTCTCGCGTACGATGCAGCCGGACTCCGGGAGATCGTCGAAGGCCCGCGCCGAGAGCACGTGTACACCGGTGAAGATGCAGGGCGTCAGCGCCCCCTCGACCACCGCCGGACGATTCACCAAGCGCCGCACGCGACCCTGCGCGTCCACCTCCACGGCCCCCAGACGCGCGGCCTCGGGATCCGGCCTGACCACCATGGTCGCGATGGCGTCGTGCGCGAGATGCGTCGCCATCGCCGCCGCCAGATCCGGCGCGAAGAGGATGTCCGAGTTCATCACGTAGAGCGGCTCCTCGTGCCGCCCCAGCAGCGGCCAGGCGTTGCGCAGACCACCACCCGTCCCGAGCAGCGTCTCTTCCTGAACGTACTGAACGCGCATCCCCTCGGGCACGTGCGGAGCCAGCAGACCCGGCAGCATCTCGCCCAGGTGGTGCGTGTTCATCACCACCTGCTGCACGCCGGCGCCCCACAAGGCGTCGAGGGCGAAGCAGGCCAGGGGACGATTCGCCACGGGCACGCCCGGCTTGGGGCGCTCGTCCGTCAGCGGGGAGAGCCGAGTCCCTCGGCCGGCGGCGAAGACCATGGCGCGCATGCCTCGAAGCTAGCGAATGGAGCCTCATCGGTCACGAAAGCGCCGGTTGCGGGGGGGCGGTAGGGCGGGTAACACCCCTCGCACAGGACGGTGAAGCCATGAAGCTCTGCGTGGTCGGTACGGGATACGTCGGTCTGGTCAGCGGCACCTGCTTCGCCGAGACCGGCCAAGAGGTCGTGTGCGCAGACGTGGACGCGACCAAGGTCGAGTCCCTGAAGCGCGGCGAGATCCCCATCTTCGAGCCCGGCCTGGCCGAGCTGGTCGAGCGCAACGCCAACGCCGGCAGGCTCACCTTCACCGAGGACGTGGGCGGCGCCGTGGCCGACGCGGACGCCGTCTTCATCGCCGTGGGCACGCCGCCGCGCAGCGACGGTGGCGCCGATCTCAGCGCCGTGGACGCCGTGGCCGAGCTGGTCGCGCAGCGCGCCACGCGCGAGTGCGTGCTGGTGCTCAAGAGCACGGTGCCAGTGGGCACGAACGCACGCGTGCGCCGCCTGGTGGAGGGCAGCAAGGCCAAGGTGCATGTGGTCTCGAACCCCGAGTTCCTCAAGGAGGGCGCGGCCGTCGACGATTTCATGCGACCGGACCGCATCGTCGTCGGCATCGAACCGGGCGACGAGTTCGCCAAGCGCTCCATGGCGCGGCTCTACCACCCCGTGTGCCTGAACCGCGACCGCATGGTGTGGATGCGCCCCGCTAGCGCCGAGCTGACCAAGTACGTCGCCAACACCATGCTCGCCATGCGCATCAGCTTCATGAACGAAGTGGCGATGCTGTGTGAGCAGGTCGGCGCCGACAGCCACGAGGTGCGTCACGGCGTCGGCTCGGACGCGCGCATCGGCAGCAAGTTCCTGTACGCCGGCCCCGGCTACGGCGGATCGTGCTTCCCCAAGGACGTCAAGGCGCTGGTCCACACGGGCCGCGACCACGGCATCGAGCTCGAGCTCGCCTCCACCACGGCCCGCGTCAACGACCGCCACAAGGGCGTGCTCGCCCGCAAGCTGCGCGCTCAGTTCGGCGGGGACCTGCGCGGACACCGCGTGGCCGTCTGGGGTCTCGCCTTCAAGCCCAAGACGGACGACATCCGCGAGTCGCCCGCGCTGTGGCTGATCGACGCTTTGCTGGCGGACGGCGCCGAGGTGGTGGCCCACGATCCCGAGGCCGCCGACGCGGCGCGCGCCCTCTACGGCGACCGCATCCAGGTGGTGGAAGACGCCTACGAGGCGGTGGAAGGCGCCGACGCTCTGGTGCTCGTGACCGAGTGGCGTCAGTACCAGAACCCCGACTTCGACCGCATCAAGAAGGCGTTGAAGCGGCCCATCCTGATCGATGGTCGCAACCTGTGGACGAGCTACGGCCTGCGCGAGCAGGGCTTCTCCTACGAGGGCGTCGGGGTGGTGGGCAGCTGATGCCAACCGCCCTGGTCACCGGAGGCGCGGGCTTCCTCGGCTCGCAGCTGGTGGACGCGCTGCTCGCTCGTGGGCTGCGCGTGATCGTGCTCGACGATCTTTCCACGGGCTCGCTCGACAACCTCCGTCATCTAGAGGATGAACCGCGCCTGCGCTTCGTGGAACACGACGTGCAGACGCCCTTCCCTGACGGGCTTCGCAGCGTTGAGTTCGATTGCATCTTCAACCTCGCCAGCCCGGCCAGCCCGCGGCACTACCAGGCGCAGCCCGTCCGCACGCTGCTCACCAACGTGCTCGGCACCAAGCACGGCCTCGAGCTCGCGCTGCACACCAAGGCGCGCTTCTTCCAGGCCTCGACCAGCGAAGTCTACGGCGAGCCGAGCCAACATCCCCAGCACGAGACCGACCTCGGCCGCGTGGACGCCGGCAACGCGCGCGCCTGCTACGCCGAAGGCAAGCGCGCCGCCGAGACCCTGTGCTTCGACTTCGCGCGTGAGCACGGCGTCGACGTGCGCGTCGCCCGCCTGTTCAACACCTACGGACCGCGCATGGCCCTCGACGATGGGCGCGTCGTCAGCAACTTCCTGGCTCAGGCGCTGCGCGGCGGGCCGCTGACGATTCACGGTGACGGCCAGCAGACGCGCAGCTTCTGCTATGTCACGGATCTGGTGGAAGGCATGCTGGCCTTCGCGCAACGAGACCTCCGCACGCATGGCCCGATCAACCTCGGCAACCCCGAGGAGCTGAGCGTGCTGGATCTGGCGACGCGTGTGCTGCGCCTCGTCGGCAGCCCCTCGACCCTCACGCACCACGCCGCCACGGCCGGCGATCCCCGCATGCGGCGACCCGACATCGACCGAGCGCGTGAGCTCTTCGGCTTCGCTCCCGCCACCAGCCTCGACCTGGGCCTGCGCCTCACGCTCGAGGACCTGCGCCCGCGCACGACACAGCGAGACGCCGCATGAGCGCCGCGAAGGCGAAGCTCGCGCAGGCCATCGAGACGTGCACGGCACGCATCGGCGTCTTCGGCATGGGCTACGTCGGCCTGCCCTTGGCGCTGACCTTCGCCGAAGGCGGCTTCCGCGCGACCGGCTTCGACATCGACGCGACCAAGGTCGACGCCATCCTCTCGGGCCGCTCCTACATCGAGCACATCGACGACGCGCGCGTCGCCAAGCAGGTCGCCGCCGGCAAGCTCGACGCCACACGGGACCTCGAGCGCCTGGGCGAGATGGACGCCATCCTGATCTGCGTGCCGACGCCGCTCACGCCTCAGCGCGAGCCCGAGATGCGCTACGTGGTCGAGACGACGGAGGCCATCGCCACGCACCTGCGTCCAGCGCAGCTCATCGTGCTCGAGTCGACGACCTGGCCCGGGACGACCGAGGAGCTGGTGCGGCCGACGCTCGAAGCGACCGGGCTCGTCGCGGAGCGGGACTTCTTCCTGGCCTTCTCGCCCGAGCGCGAGGATCCGGGCAACGCCGACTTCGACACCCAGAAGATCCCCAAGGTCGTCGGTGGCGTGGGCCCCGCATCGGGCGACCTCGCCGAGCAGCTCTACGGCGCCGTCATGGCCCGCACCGTGCGCGTCTCGAGCGCGGCCACGGCCGAGGCCACGAAGCTGACGGAGAACATCTTCCGCGCCGTGAACATCGCGCTCGCCAACGAGCTGAAGGTCACCTACGACCGCATGGGTATCGACATCTGGGAGGTGCTCGACGCGGCCGAGACCAAGCCCTTCGGCTTCATGCGCTTCAACCCCGGCCCAGGCTGGGGCGGCCACTGCATCCCCCTCGATCCCTTCTACCTCTCGTGGAAGGCGCGCGAGAGCGGCGTCGCGCCCAAGTTCATCGAGCTCGCGGGCGAGGTGAACCTGGCCATGCCCAGCTACGTCGTCAGCAAGTTGCGCGATGCGCTCAACGAGCGCGGCCAGGCCATGAAGGGCGCTCAGATCCTGCTGCTCGGCGTCGCCTACAAATGCGACGTCGACGACTGCCGCGAGAGCCCCGCCTTCGAGATCTGGGACAGGCTCGAGAGGCTCGGCGCCGACGTCCGCTTCCACGACCCCCACGTCCCCAACTTGCCCAAGACCCGCAGACGCCCACGCATCGCCGGCCAACCCTCGCAAGACCTCGATGCCGAGACCTTGGCCGCCGCAGACGCAGTCGTCGTCGTCACCGACCACGCCGCCGTCGACTACGCCCTCGTGTCCAGGCACGCCCGACTCATCGTCGATACTCGTGGTGTCTTTCGTGACGCCAACATCAACGTCGTGCGCAGCTGAGTGCGCGAACGAGTCAGGTGTCTTCGGTGGCCTCGGCGAGTGCCTTTTTCAGGAGATCACTCAGCCCTGCTGCCTCCGCGAGTGATCCCAGCAGCTCGCGGTCCAAGCGTTCTCCCTGCACCTCGATGACTCCCAGCACATCGCGCCATTGCCGCTGCGAAACTTCGCCACCGAGCCGGTACCAGCGCAGCTTCTCGATCACGATGTCCTCGGCGGTCACCACGCGAAATCGATGACCTCCGTGGGTTTCGACCTCAATGGCTCGTTCGACACCCCCGGACGGACCCACTACGAAGATGTCCATCTTGAGCATGGTCCCGAGCTCGATGATGTTGAATGAATCTCGCCTGCGCACGGCCTCCTGGATGCTCTCCTTCGACCAGTAGAACTCCTCGCCCAAACTCTCGCACAGCGGGTCGATGTGGCGCGGCGCGATCGCAGCAGCCACATCGACGTCCATGGTCGACCTGGGGACACCGTGCAGCGAGGAGGCCACGCTACCGCCGACGGCGTAGGGAATCTCGAGCTGCTCCAGTATCCGCGCGACCCGCGCTGCAACAGCCAGCGACTCTGCGAGGGAGAACTCCATCACTGGCGCGCGAGCAGACGTTGGCGGACGGCCTGCCACGACGCCTCGTCGAGCCAGAGTCGTGCGACCTCGAGTTTGAGTTCGAGGTCGGTCGCTCCGGGAATTCGAAGCCTCGCACCGGCCAGCGCCATCTCCTCCACGGAGCGATTGAGCGCGCTCAGTCGGGCGAGCTTGTCCGCCGGAGTCATGCTCGCCAATCCCGCGAGCATCTGCCTGCAAACCTCGGGCGCCGTGTCTCGGCCAAAGACCTGACTCATGAGGCCACAATAGCTCATGTGCGGGACATGCGCTGCGAAGACGTGCGCCGAGCGAGGACCTCGTGCATCGAGGCTCCCCCTACCGGGTCATGGGATTCGCCCGGTTCGCTGTAGGGGACGAGGCTCGACCCCGACAGCCCAGGCCAGTGAGCCCAAGCTCGCTACCGCCCTACCTGATCGGCAGCTGCCCGCCCGTCCGCACGAACGCTTGCTGGTAGTTCACGTTGTCCGGCGCATCCCGCAGCAGCTCGCGATACGCCGTCTGGGCGCGCGCGGTGGCGCCGAGCTGCTCGGCCAAGCGAGCGATCTGCAAGAGCGTGGCCTGCGATGGACTCAACCGCTCCGCCCTCTCCAGCGCCACGAGCGCCTGCGCGCGATTGCCGAGCTGGAGCTCGAGTCGAGCCCGCAGCAGTAGCACGGCGGCGAGCGGACCCGCTCGGGCCGCGGCCAGGCCTCGAAGCTGACCAATCGAGCGCCGCATGGCCTCCGCGTCACCCAGGCCGGCGTGGGCACCCGCCTCGACGCGGAGCATCTGCGCCCGATCCGGCAGGCTCCCGCCCGCGCGCCTCAGCAGGTCCAGCGCCTCCCGAGGTCGCTGCGCGTCGACGAGCAGCTGCGCCAGCGCCAGCGTCACGTCCGCGTCCGTCGCGTGGGCGCGATGCGCGTCCTGCGCCTGATCGAGCGCGGCCTCCATCTGGCCCGCACGCTTCAGGCGCTCGATGGCACGGAGCTGCGCCTCGATGGTGCCCTCGTCGCGGCGCAGGATCTCCTGGTCGATCGCCTCGGCCACCTCGGGATGGCGCAGCATGCAGCGCGCGGCGCGATTCAGGAGCGGCACGCCCTCGGTTCCGGCGGGCGCGGCCCTCAGCGCCCAGGTCGCATCGGGAGAGGCCCGGAGAATCTGACACATCAGCGGCGCGGCGAGGCGCGTATCACGAATCGCCGCCTGTTGCAGCTCCAGCAACGCCTGGTCTCGACGGTGATGCCTCGAGAGCCAGCGCGCGGTCAGCTCGTGGGGAGACGCCCAGCCTGGAGCCAGGATCATGGCCCGGTTCAGCAGCGGCAGCGCCTCGCGAGCATCCCGCCCCACGGCCTCCGCGCCGCCGATCAACGGGAACGCCGCGTCCTGTGGATGCGCCGTCATGGCCTGGACGAGCCGCGTGTGGAAGCGAGCCGCATCCCCCGCGCGCAGCATCTCACCCAGCGCCTCCTGCGCCGCCAGCGAGTCCACGCGTGTGGCCCGCGGCGCCAGCGCGACCAAGCCCACGAGGCTCACGGCCGCGAGCCCCATCACCAGCGACTTCGCGCCGACGCGACCTGCCCGACCGTGCGACCTGCCCAGGGTGGCGCCGAGCAAGACCGCGGCCACCGTGCCCACGCCCGCGAGCTCGAGGCTGAAGTCCACCAGCTCGTGCGCGAAGAGCATGACCAGCGCGATGCCGGCGGCGAGCCGCGGCGGCGACCTGCGCCTGCGGAAGAAGCCCATCACCGAGCCACCGAGCACGGTGAGCCCCAGGAGCGCGGCGGGGATGCCCCACTCCGCCGCCCAGTGAATGGGCAGGTTCTCCGCGTACAGGCCGCGCGCCAGCGTGCCCCAGACCTGACTGCTGGCGGAGCCAAAGGCGCCACGACCCACGCCCAACCAGGGATGGCGAAGCGCGAGCAGCACGCCCTCCCTCACCAGCTCCGCCTTCGAGTCGAGGGACGTGTCCGTCAGCTGGGCCAGCAGCGGATCGAGGGCGACGTAGGCGCCCAGTCCGACGCCCAACCCCAGCACCAGACCAATGCCGAACCGGCCCGTGGCGCCATCTCGCCGGCTCTCGAAGCGCACGAGGATCGCGAACAGCACGACCGCGCCCAGGAGCGAAGCCACGCCCCCGCGTGAGGCCGTGAGCAAGGTGGTCGCGACAAGCGTCACCGACAACACCAGGGTCGTCACGCGACGTCCGCCGCGCTGCTCGGCCGCGAGCCCCAGGCTCAGCACGGCGCCCACCGAGAGCAGCGCCGACAGGTGGTTGAGGTTCAGCAGCGGAGACAGCGGATGCGGATGCACGAAGCGTGGGTCGTACAGACCGAAGACCTTGTCGGCGCCGGCGGCCTCGTGGCCCAGCGCCACGAAAGCCATCACGCCCGCCGAGGCGACCAGCAGCCAGAGCACCAGGCGGCGCCTGCCCGCCAGGGCCAGCAGCCAAGCGGCCACAGCCACGGAGACGAGGCCCAGCCCCTGCAGCAGGGCCGCCAACGTCGCGCCCGGATCCATCGACAGCGCGCCCCAGGAAGCGTCGCCCTGTCCCAACGCCTGCTGTGTGCTGCGGACGGCGCTCGCGCTCTCGGGCGCCAACCAGGCCAGCCACGAGAGCGGCATGGGCGCGACCTGCACGGCGGTCACGCCGACCAGCACCAAGCTCATCACCAGCCACGCGCTGGGCGGAGCATCACGCACGCTGCGGCGCGTGGCCCAGATGGCCGCGACCAGGCTCAGCCAGGAGGCCACCTCGATCAGGATCCGCGCCCACGCCGGCACCCCGCCCAAGAGCAGCGGGGCCCCGACCACCGTGATGCCGAGCAGACCCAGAGCCAGGAGCTGGGCGCGACCGACAGGTCGCCTTTTCTTGGGTGGCATCGTCAAGTCACCGGAGCTGAACTGCAGACCCGCCCGGTGCGACGCTGCCTCTCGAGGAGAGCCAGTTGCACTGAAGCGCCCCCACATTCGGCGAGACCGGAGATCATGCAGGAACTCGGGGCGAAATACGAGATCTACTGCGGTGCGATGTGAGCAGGCACGTCGTCGACTTCGGCTCGAGCGCGACCTATCCTCGATGCGTGGCCGGGCGAATCGCACCCACGACGGCGAACCCGCGCAGCGAGCTGCAGCGATTCGTCTCCACCGCCTTCGCGCGTGAGCTGGTCGTGCGCGTCAGCGAGCTGCTCGCGCCGGCCGGCATCGTCCCCATGCCGCTCAAGGGCGTGCTCTTCCAGGCTTGGCTTTACGACGATGCCAGCGAGCGCGAGCTGGTGGACGCGGACGTGCTCGTGCCTCGTGGACGCTTCGCCGAAGCCGCGCGCCTGCTCGAGGCCGCCGGGTTCGTCCCGCGGCCGCAGCGCATGAGCCACGAGCGCAGCTTCGAGAATCCGGCGATCCCCCTGCCCGTCGATCTGCACGCGCATCTCTTCCCGCGCCTGCGCTACAGCTTGGGCGTGGACGCACTCTTCGCACGAGCCGCACTGGACAGTGACCTCTTCGGCTGCCCCGTCTACAGGCCCGACCCCATGGACGCCCTCGCGCACCTCATCGGGCACACCACGAACAACCACGCGGACGAGCGCACGCTCGGCAAGTACGTACGCGACGTCGAGCTCCTGTGCGCACGAGTTGCGCTCGACCCGAGCGACCTCGCCGACCACCTGCACCGCGCGGGCCTGGGACGCGCGACCCGCTACGCCCTGCCCCTGCTCGCCGAGCCGTCGACCGCGGACTTCGTCGACGCCGTCCTCCGACAGTTACCCCCCGATCCCCTCGGTGCGGCCCTGGCACGCGGAGCTCGGCGGGTCATCGCCAGCGGCGCTCCCGGTGCGAGAAGAGGCACCGTGGCCGCGTATCTGCTCTCCCAGAGCGTGGGGCACGCCGTGCTCGCCGCCGGGGCCGCGGCGCTCGACCAACGATGGCACGCCACTGCCTAGCTCGCCCCAGCAGGCTCGGGATGCGTGCTCACATGCAGGTGTGCGTACCACGGTTGCAGGTCTGGCTCATGGCCGCGCAGTCCACGCAGGCATCGCCGTCGGAGCCGCAGAAGGACGAGTTGAATCCGGGCTCGCAGGTGTTCCTAACACTCAGACACCCAGGCGAAGACGGGGGGCACACGGCGATGCAACGCCCCGGCAGCCCGGCCCCCGCGCTCCGATCGCACACAGGGGTGGCGGCCAGATGAGCACACTGACTTCCTGCAGAACATGGCACGCACGTGTTAGTGCTGGTGTCGCAGCGAGCGTTGGCCGGATCCGTACAGTCCGTATGACTCGTGCAGCCCGCCACGCACGTGCCGCCCATGCACACGCCGCCGGTGCAGCTCGTGCCGTCGGCGACGGCAGGGTGCTGACAGCTCCCGCTGCTCGTGTTGCAGCCATTCGTGGTGCACGGGTTGGAGTCGTTGCAGTCGGCGGCGCCAGCGCACCGCACGCATGCCCCGCCCACGCAGAAGGGCGTCCCACCGCCACAGCCCGCGCAAGCCGCCCCGCCGGTGCCGCAGCTGCCGCTCGCGGTGCCCGCGTTGCAGCTCGTTCCGTCCAAACAGCCGGTGCAGCATGCGCCCCCCTGGCACTTGCCCGTGCTCGCCGCCTCGACGCAGCTGGCACCGTTGGTCTCGGACGGCGGCCTCGAGCACGCCTCCATCTGGAGCGTCATGGTGGCGTCGCACTCGTGCGTGCTGAGGTTGCAGGCGTAGCTCGTCACCTCCCGAGCGTGGGTCCCGTCGAGACCGCATAGGCTGCCGCCGAAGTCGCAGCTCGACCAATCCGGGGCGTTGTCCGGTGGACAGTGGCTGTCGTCGCCGCAGCCGACGCACGAGTGACGCGACTCGTCGCAGACGGTCGGCGCGGTGCACGGGTCTCCGAGTCCGGGCTGGCAGGTGCCGTCGGCGCAGGTGTCGAAGCCGTTGCAGAACACGCCATCGTCACACGAGCTCGTGCTCGGGACGTGTTCGCAGCCCGTGGCCGTGCACAGGTCGTCCGTGCACAGGTTGCCGTCGTTGCAGTCCGGAGGATCGCAGATCGGACCCGCGTCCACGCCGGTGTCGGCCGTCGCGTCTGGCAACGGCCGACCGCCGTCTCCATTCGTGCCGCCGCGTGGCAGAGCACACGCTCCGCACCAAACGACCGCAAACGCCACTGCCCAACGGCTGGACGCCGCCCAAGTGTCCAAAGTCATACTGAAGCCTCGCGCGGAGTGTAGCCGAAAGCGCTCGAGCGCGGGAGGTCGGCGCCGCGAATGCACCATAAAACACGTATCAGTGAGGCTGGCTGCCCGCATGCTCCCGCCACTTCGGTCGAGTTCCGGCCGCCGCGCGAGAAGCTCGAGCGTCCTTTCTGTCGACATCGGGCGCGGGCCCCCCTAGCCTTCCTCCGCCATGAAGATTCGCACCGAAACCCCGCTGCACGAGCTCTCGGACGGCGAGGTGCAGATCCTCGGCGCCGTCCACACCGTCACCGGCGCCAGCCTGCTCGTGCGCTTCGGTGAGGGCCGGCTCCTGGTGGACTGCGGCGTCGCCCAAGGCCGCGACGCGCGCGATTGGGAGTTCCCCGAGGCTTCACTCAGCGCCGACGCCCTCCTGCTCACCCACGGCCACAACGACCACGTCGGCAGCATCCCCGAGCTGTGGCGCCGCGGCTGGCAGGGCCCGATCCTGGGCACCCGTGCCACCCTCGACATCGCGCGCCTGGTCGTCAGCGATGGCCTCAGGCTGCGCCGCGAACGCGAGGACGTGAAGCCCTTCGAGCGCTTCTTCGACCAGCACGCGCGCGCCCTGCCCTACGACCACATGGCCCCGCATCTCGCCGGATTTCCCGCCAGCTTTGCGCTGCGCGAGGCCGGCCACATCCTCGGCAGCGCCAGCGTCGAGCTCCGCTCCGCTCAATCGCGCGCGATCCTCTCGGGCGACCTCGGCCGGCGCGACGTCCCCATCCTGCGCGACCCCGTCACCGCCTGGGACGACGACATGCCTGTCGATCTCGTGCTGATGGAGAGCACCTACGGCGGTCGAAACCACGAGTCCGTGCCCGACGAGGTCGAGGCCAAGCTCCTGAGGGTCATCGAGCACGTCCAGCGCAGCGGTGGGCATCTCCTGATCCCCGCCTTCGCCATCGGCCGCACCCAGCTCTTGCTCTATCATCTCAACAGCTTGGTCGAGTCCGGCCGCGTTCAGGACCTGCCCGTCGCCGTCG
>Ga0100380_10007002_pt1 | contig 11352 bp, 10 predicted proteins | sample CryGeymeta201504_FD_80417 | JGI IMG/M metagenome (GOLD analysis project Ga0100380, IMG submission 80417) | Groundwater microbial communities from Crystal Geyser aquifers in Utah, USA - Crystal Geyser metaG 2015-04 | ecosystem: Environmental > Aquatic > Deep subsurface > Groundwater | place... | reverse complement strand
TGATGAATCCGACGGGTGCTTTTGGCGCGTTCAATCAGCAAAGAACAACAATTTTTGAAACAAATAGCCGCTGGCTTAGATCGGCTCTCTGATTTATATGGAGACGACAGGTGTGTTGAGCACATACTCGGTGCTTTCCCCCCAATGGATTATCCTTCAATTGAACTCCCACAGTGCATCTTGAAACCACAGGCCAAGGCCACGAGCAGGTAAACGACACAAAAGAACACGGCAACGATAGTAGCATACACACGCCAGTATTTTCGTTGCCTTGACCTCTTAATTTTCTTGGAATTCCTGAAAAACACTTGAACGTCCACTTGAAGGTCGTCTGATTTCGACAGCATACGTTCCAAGTTTCCCGCTCGTTTCATGCTTAATTGAATGTTTCGTCCCATGACATCCTTCATATCTTCAACCTTTGCCATCAAGGCTTTCACCTTATCTTCCTGTTTGAGCGTGCCATGATTTACATTGTAATAGTGAAGAGCAGATCGAAAGTTGGGTGCAAAGCTTTTATCCATAGCATAAGCGTTGGCCGAGGAAATACGGCGAAAGCGATTTTGCTTGGCAAACTCTTCTTGAATTTGTTGCAAAAAGGCAAAATTTCTACGGAAACAAACATAAACGTACAGAGGAAGAAGTTAGATAAACATGCTGCATTGCCGCCCAAACGAACGTTCTGTTTATTTGTCACTTACACTTTTTGATCCCGTGTATCAGGATCGTCTGAAATGCAGCAATACATGACCCCATCCTTGCAAAAGACATGAAAGTAGTACTCTCCCAAGTCATCGCCGTCCATTTGCATGGCACATACGTTCATAAAATCTTGAAAGAAATCATCCTCGGCTTCTTCATTGCTGTGGACGAAAGTTTTCATTTCGCCATCTTTGACGAGATCAGGATTATCTCGAAGATGCTTCATAAGTGCAATGGTAACTTGTGGGGCATTTCCCGACACAAGAGACTCGGAGGAATGCTCCGCCAGCACAGTGGCATCCTTGGCTCGGCATATCACAGCATAGACAATCATAATTCAATTGACTACCGCAGTACTCTATACTCTGTACAGCAATTCAAGCAAATCGAACGGTGCGAGTTCCCTACTGGATGAAATTCAGGCTCCTCAGGTGGATAATGTAGATTGCTTTCTTCCTCGGCTACTTGTACAAGATAGCCAATAGCTAAAGACACGAACTGGGAGAAGTTTGGTCAAGTCGTTAGTTTATTGATTTCTTGTTGATAGAAAAGTAAGTGCTCGATTCTTCTACTAGTAGCTCTAGACCTACTCTAGTACCTCATTATTATTAGTAGTACTGATTGCATTCGATGATCCGTTGAGCCAGTGTGCTTCTCTAGCTAGTAGTTAGCTAGAAGCGAGACGAGCTAATCGAAGCCACAAACCTCTCACATTTCTTTCCTGAAGTTCAGACGTTCAGTCCGATGCTGTCGTCTACTGTCATGTTGTCGACAGCTCCACAGCTCGATCACAACTCAGAAATGCGCAATGCATTTTTTGCCCAGATGAGCAAAGCTTCTTCCAGAGCTTCAATATCTGAGCCGGTCAAATCCTTCACTTGAAACCATTGGGACGACCATTTGGTAGGATGGTAGCATTTTATTTTTCTTCCCTGGACTGGTGATGGTCGTATGATATATTGTTCCAGCGCATTTTCGCCAACAAAAGTTTGCTGTTTGGTCCAAACTCTCTCCAAGCTACTATGATCTTTCAACTTGACCGTGTTGCGGTGCAAAAAGATTGGATCGCCTCCGGGATCATGCTGCAACAACGTCACCCCACAAACATTCACATTATTGGTAGTAAATCCTGCTGTACTAGGAGGTTGCTGGATATAATGAAAATTTGTATTAGTCATTCTCCAAGCAAATCGGAACAAGTCCTTGTCACCCCATGCCAACCAAAGCGGTCCGATCCAAAGATGGTATGTTCGTGCCAAAAACATGAGCATATCCAAAGCATCTTTGGATTTGGTCTTGTCTACCAACAGTTGACCCGATTCCATTTCAAATTCATCCACGAACGTTATCCCCAAAAGTTCCCACAATAGAGAATGCTTTGTTATGTGAAACACGGTATTGTGAGGAGACCAATAATCTGGAAAGAAAATAGCACCATTGTTTCCAAATTGTGGTGTGTCGAATAAATAGGTTGGATCTCGGATTGGAATGGTATCCGCATCCAACAACATTACTTGATCAAAGGCACTGTAATATAGACTGTAGGGTTTTGACATGAATCCAGTAATGGAATAATCTTGGATGTGGCGGTGACGGATGCCTTTGTCTTTCTGAAGTTCTTGGAGGAGTTTGGTGTTTGATAGTTCGCCTGGTTTGGACCATAGCTCGATTGGTAGCGTACAATTGTGATGTCGTATAATTTGAATTACAGCATATGCACTAACGAGAACGTCATCATGAACAGACATGACAATGCCTCTGTAATTTTGATTTTGATCGGCTGCATGTCCTGTCCTCTTCTTTGGATTATTTTGAGGTTCCTCTCGATATGCACGCGCTTGCTCCCTGTAACGGGAAAAAGCATACGCCATATGACAAGTTAAAAGCTTTGCTTTGGGATGATGATTGTATTGACAGGATTTGTGAATGGCATACACCTTGGTACCATTGGGGGTTTCTAGCTCGCAGTTTCCCGCCGCATATTTGGGAATAGGGGTATCGCACGACGCATCCGATAAGATAGGGACCGAAATATTGATAATGGAGGTTATGAAATTATTGCACTCCTTAGCTTGTCTCCACCCAATGCACATCCAGGCGTCCTTGCTAGTATCTTTGGAGATATCTGCATCTACATCTACCGTGAAAACAGGAGTGACATACCGCCAATACCATGCTCGAGAAATTGCTAGAAAAATGATAAGTGCAGCTCGCCATACATCACGACGGCGGCACTGACCGCATAATGTTGCCTTGGTCATGGCATGATGATTGTATGATTCTCAAACTTCTACAATACGAGTTGTATAAGTTGTAGAGTATTAGGTACTAGACTAGTAGACTAGTAGTCACAATATTGAGGTAGATGATGTTGTGTAAATTAGTACCATAGGAGTAATGGATTGCTTTCAATAAAAACTAGGTTGCGCACTTACTCAAAGTGAACACTACTGTAAATCTTTTGTTGAATCGAAAAAATTAAATTCTACACACGCTATCTACTCTACAGTAGACTAGAGTAGCTAGCTAGAGTACTAGCTAGCTAGTAGTACTCCTAGCTACCAGGTACTACTACTACTACTACTACTACTACTACTACTACTACTGTAGTTGTATTAGTAGTCTAGTAGACTACTACCAGGTACCACCATGGTGCGACCTACTACTAGTACTGTAGTCTACTCTACCATAGAGTACTAGGTCTAGTAGACTACAGTACTTGCTTGAGAAGGACGACTACTACTGCTTTTACAAGCTTTGGCTGGTAATAGTCGTTTACTAGTAAAACTAGTCTACTACCAGTAGCACTGCGAGAAGTTCGCAAATTCAATCTTATTATTATTTTGGTCTGGGTCAAAAAATTCTGGACCCAGTTTGACCACTGGACAAAACCTGACAAAAATAACACGTCTTATTTGACACACCATTATTTAATTAAGGGCTTCTGATGACGCATTTAATGAGACAGAAATACGAGCTGAAAAAGCAATTTTGCTGCGAGTGGATTAGGCGTGTTGTGACCACACACAGGACCTTAAGCTAGTCTAGCGCTAATGCAGCAACATCAATCAGAAGTAATACGTAGAAAGAAGTACAGCCTTGACTGCACATCTTCGGCACTAATCCCACTCTTTCCATACAAGATGGTAAACTAAACGGATTCATCCTTTCGGATAAGAGAACAGATAAAGACGATACTAGTAACAAACAAATATCACTGCAGACCACACCATGAGTTCAGCACCCCAGGACAATAGCAGCAATGGCAGAGGCGCCCACGACAACCTGCAACACCAGATCTTGCAGCAGCTCTTAGTGTTGTTCCAGTCGCTGGGAGGCCAGAACGTTGCACCCACAACCATTCAGGATATCTTGGCGTCTGGCCAAGGTCAGATGCAAAATATTAATCTTCAGCAGCATCGGCATCAGCAGCCGCAACAGCCGCAGCAGCCGCGAATAACTTCGGCGGAACTTCTGGCCTTCCTCTCGCAGTCGGGCAATCTTGGGAATTTCGCTGCGGGAGCTGGTACCAACTCTACAAATGGAGCCGCAGTAGACTTTTTCCGACAGCAGCAGCAGCAAGCATCCGCTGTGACACCATCTTTGGCTGCTTTTAACGTGGAAACGAGCAATTTCGCGAATACGAACAATTTAATGCCGGCACCTTCGCTGTCCTCGGGAAGTATCTGTGAGATTCGAGCTGGATTGCAAAGACAACCTGCCACAATGAGCAAGGGATGCATGGCCAACGATACTTCGAAAGATGAAAGCCGCGAAACACTGGGCTCTGTTGTTGTGCCCTGCCGCGCACGTGGTATGCCCATGGACCACAATTTCAAGGTATGTTTTGTTAGAATAGGAGTGTGTATGTGGACTGCGAACAGCGGAATGTATGACATGATATGTCAACGTCAATTCTGTACGCGAACTTAAAAACATATGTTTTCTTTTCTCCCTTTCCCGCAAAACTCATTTTCATAGACTGCCTACTTTGTCATCCCAGAAAACGTCCTACATGGTGAGGAACTTATGTGCTCGTACTTTGCCTGCCGCAACGCCGGAGTCAAGTTTCGCTATTGTTCTCATTGCAAAGTCCCCGTCGCCAAGCGAAACTTTCACAAACGCCACAAACACGGTCATAAGTCCAGTGGAAAAGACACGGGAGAAGATGATGACGAAGTCTCTGGAACCGAAGAAGATAATTGCTCAGACGAAGGCGAGTCTAAAGACGTGCCTTTCCAAGGAGGCGCGCCAGCTTCGATGTCGACTGGGCTCACTGGCAAGAGCTGCCAAAATAGCAGTCATCAGGTCATTCCATCTCAAGTTACAACCATGACCATGAATAGCAACAAGAAAGGCAGCTCCTTGCCCAGGAAAAAGAAATCTACTAGCAGTAACAGCAGAAAGGCAAAGAGTACCGGTGCCGTCTGTGCACGATCGGAAGACGATCGTTCCAAAGAAATCGAAAATCGTCAGGAGCTCTGGGCATCACTCCTAGAAAAGCGTCCGCAGACTCAAGATGGCGAAGCCATGTCATCTTGGCTTATGCAGGTCTTGGTAGTCAGTGACCTGTGGAAACCTTTGAACGAGTCGGAAAACCTGCCAAAAGCGTCACTGGATTTGATTCGCGAGCGCGCCCAAGGTGCGAGTGAAAAGAAGATGATGACTTCCGATGGCACTTCCACCGTTACAGACACCACTGCTGCTCGGCCGAAGAGCGGCAGTAGCACAAATGAAGACCCGGGTGACAATGACGATACTTCTGGTATGAATACTTTTCAAGAATCCAACAATCACGATAGAAAGGGCGACGGTTATAACTCATCCAATGATTCGGATACCAAGCGTAAGTTGCCGGACAAGCGGCCATTCATGGAAATAAAGTCTACCGACAAGGACCCACAAAAGAAGGCGGAGAGCAAAAGCGACGATCCCCCTTCTTCCAAGATGGTGAAGGAACCCCCTTGTTCGAAGCAAAAGCTTGAGGAAAGCTAACATAAGTGATGTCACGCTAGCATTGCAGATTTTTTGTTGAATTCTCTTGTCTTCGTAGCAAGAATTCACACTTCAGTTAAAAACTTTTGAATTGTTTACGAAGAACCTCTTTTGGAAGAGCAATGGTGCCTTTTATAGTACCGACTCGAGTATGTACTTATTTTGATGACTGCAGATTGTATCTGTGCGACTAAATAAAAACAAGGAGTATAATTTGAACACTTCTACTCCACCTCCATGTGCACCAAGACAGGAGCTGCTTCACTACTGTTACAATACGATTTGACTCGCTTCTTGGCAAGCTGCACAAAATTACGACAGTGGAGAATTTTGTAAAACAATACACAGTTTTCTTATTTTTTGTTTCGCTCGCCACCCTCGATTCCGAAACATTTCTTGAAAAGAATGCACACTTGTTCCTTGCCCACAGCAATCACATCACCCTGAATCTCAATAAAATCTGTGGCCAGAAACAACGCAGAAAGCAAAATATATCATCAGAGATCCATCTACTACTATCTCATACCATACCCCCTCCTGGTAACAACTCTTTTTTTATTTTCAGAAGCAATATTTTCAGAAGCAATAACGAAAGAGACGTCTAGCTAGCAGTCACTTTACCTGCCCTTTGGTCTCTTCTTTAGCTTGCACTTCTTATCATTTTTCAATACGAGAGAATATTGTGAGTCTCTCGTCTCCCTTACCAATCTACCGCCAAGTTGTTGACGCTACATAATAGTAACACAATAGACCATCCCATAAAGTCGTGACCATGCTGCGATGTCTACAGGAGAGCACCAGATGGTCCCGTCCAATACTTCAGCGTCGCCCTGTACCAGGTTCGGTCTCTTGTTTTTCGCGTTCAGCAGGACGGTTGATAGGCGCAACCAATACTATCTCGGATAGTAGCTACCAGCACCAGTACACTGCCACAACATGTCGCCAATATTCTCGTTCATACAAAGTCATGGACGATGTAGGCAAAGAAGAAGATCAACCACCCCCTCCTCTATTTACCAGGAAGGACAAGGTTGTTGCAGCCCGCGACTTCAATTCACGCAGAGCCGACTACAAACGACAGGTTTCTGTATTGCGTAAGAAATATGCCGACGAAATTGCTAGAAAAAAAGCTGAAGAAGAAAAACAGGTGGAGCTTGAAAAGCAAGCTGCTAAACGTCGCTACTTGGAGCGCCAGCGTCTTAAAAATATCCGGTCCGCACAGAATGCTCTGACGGAAGAGGAGAGAAGATTGGAACAGGAAAAGATATTCCAGGAGCACCTCCGTACACAACAGGAGGAACGAGACGAACGGAATCGCAAATTCGCGTTGGCAAGACAGATGGTGATTGATGAACTCGAGGCAGAAGCGGATCTTTGGCTAACAACGCCCGAGGAGGTAGAAGCTGCTTTTACACACGAGGCCGAACAACTTTTATGGGCGAGACCAAATGGCGTTCTAGGATCACCCAGTCCAAGTGTTGACTCTCACTTTTGGCAATACGAGTCACACACGATGCATCTCGATAAGACCTATCGCACTCCTCGTGAATTGTTGCTGGAAGAAATGTTAGAGCATATATACGAACAAGCCACAGTCGATGAGAAGTTCTGGACTCCCGAACGGGTTAAGGATCGAGAGGAGCTTGAACAAAAGGCAAAACTGAGAGCCATGGTCCGCGCCGAAGGTCGACGTGCTCTACTAAACATGCAAAAGGAAATGTTGGAAAGTTATTACAGTACCAGTGAAGATGAAGTACCAAAGAGAATGCCTGCTCCGAATGTCAAGGTGCTGGCAAACATCCCGGCTCAAGAAAAGGAAGGTGTGGAAATTCTGTTGAAGGATCCCACCAAATTTTTCAACTTTGAAAGTGACACAAATCAAAGCAGTAGCGTTGGATCAGATAATGATGCCTATTCTGGTCCAACCCTGGGAGCGCCGACTGGTATCAAGGATCCACTTCGAGACGGAACACCTTGGAGAGGAGTCTTTCCGATTGGTATTGCCAAGGTGCCCAAGGCAGACAATAGAACACAACGAGAAAAGAAGCGACAAGAGCGAGAGCAGAAAATGTGGGAGGCTGCCATGGCAGAGGAAATCAACGAAGACGACCAAATTGACATGGCGGCGTCGGATGACATGCTGTCACCAGGTGATCCTATTGACTACGACAATAATGATTGGGATTCGGACGATGAAGAATGGGAAAAGGGTCTCGATCCCGTAGAAGACGCCGATTTGCTGAACTTGCCACCAGAACGTCGTTACACAGAAGATGATCTTCGTTGGGTTGTAAGCCAGCTCGAAAAGACGTCCGAGTATCTCCACAGTCAAATGACTCGCGAAGTTGACTCGACCAGACAAAGATTACGCACACGACGAGAGGAAGAGACTGAGACGCCCGAGGAGAAGCAGATGCAAGATCTTCTTCTTTCTCTGTCCGATGAACAAATGCTCGCTCTAGTAGAAGTGGATAACCAAGATTTACAGTCCATGTCACCCGAAGAATTGTCGGAAGCACTGAGCAAAGTCCCTGGGCTTGAACCGGACCAAGTGAAGAAGATTCTGGAACTGGATGATATGTTAGAGGAAAGATAGGCTCTTTTTTGGGTAGATGACCACCTTCAACTTTAAAAGTTAAGTAGCATCTTCTTCTAATTAGTTACTTTCTTGCTGTCGTAGTACTGTAGCATGTGCATGTAGCATGTGCAGAAGCGCAGCAATCGACCCATCATGGGGGATGCATTTTAGTATATGGGTGTATTTTTCGGACCTAGTAGCAACAATGCCACACCCCATAAAAATGACCCAACAATTCTGTTCGCATTCACAACGGTACAAAACAGAGATGAAAACACTTTTATCAAGAAGGAGTCAGTAAAAGATAGCTTCTATACAGTTTAGCTAGTTTAAATGAGCAGAAAGTATCCCACCACCCAATATGTCCCTTGCATCTTGCATACACAACATACAATGTATAGAAATTATGAACAAAAATAGCCAGGCGTTCAAGTAAAATATGCACAATATTTGTTTCGTTGTCTCCCAGCCAAAGTTTCTTCTCTAGCATGTTGTGGAGTATCAAAAATGCCAAAAGTGCGTGAATTGCCAAACAACGCCAATCACACATCATCATCTGCAGTATATTTGTTTATTCTTCAGTCAGCATATACCAATGTCTCTCGTTGATCAATGCTGCGCAAATATCCCATGAAATGCCATCCAGCAAATCCTGACACGAACATGGATGTTGCTAGAAAGGTAGGGAAATTCTCCTTGGTAAAGATGGTGGAATTTGCCAATCGCATAGGACTAGTCTTTCCTGTCCTAAGTGCAGCCGATGTTCCGTGGGCTGCCGAGAGCATATGAACACCTCGAAGAATAATTTGTGACATCTTTTGTGTCCTGGTTTTGAGCTATGATGTAATAACCACAAAGTAGTAAAGGAAGTGGCAACAATAACAAATACTAGATTGCTGCTAGCTAGGTCTACTTTCGCTGATGAAAAATTGTGAGCTCTATTATTGTGATGGCTACAGCAGTATTTATTTTTATTAGTATTGTAATGTAGTACACTGTATTTTTTGTTAGCAATTGAATATCCCATACTCGCAGATAACGGAAGGAAGCGAAAAGACTTTTCCGTGTGCAGTTCCAACCACGTACTGGTCTACCGGTAGTCTACTTGTCAAGTAGTATTATCGTGGTAGTGGTAAAACGCGTTCGTACTACGTCTGCGTTTTGAGAGATGATGTTCCAAATCGACGCAAGCATTTTTTTGTGCTGACGACTTTCTGTATGCCCGGGTCATCGAAATTCTCCAAATCGATAACGAGTGCATGACAGATGGAAATAACTTTATGTTGACGTGGCGTGACGTGTAATTTGATCAAACGTGCGTCTCCTTCTCTGGTTGAAGAGAAGATACCATCTGAACATAAACAGGAGACGTCATTCTACGACAGAAGAAAACCTACTACGGTAGACTACTACTACTAGTCTAGTAGGTCTAGTAGAGAGACATCGCGAAGAAACAACATGCGAGCAACTACTGCCCCTTCTAAATCTCTCAGCTCAAACTCGTTATTCGTTGTTACCATTTTTGTCAAAAATAAGATTCAACCATGAAGATCATCGCATTCCTTTTCGCTTTCTTGGCTGTGGCCTCCGCCTTTGCCCCTGCTTCTCAGAGCAGCCGTTCCACAACTGAGCTTGCTGCTCTTTTCGATGATGTACGTAAAAGTTGATCATGTTCCGGTTTGATGAAAAACGAGAATGGGGTGTCATGATCTTTTCGGTGCAAAAATTAAATCTGAATGCATGTATTTTTCACACTCTCACCTGTGGGCCGTTCGTACTGTCAATATCAGATCGCCAACATGGATCTTTTCGCTCCCAACAAGGACCAGAACAAGTACGGTGCCCGACAAAAGAAGAATGTAAGTAAACAAGTACTCCCTTTTCGTTTGTGCCTGTAAAAGGCTTGTTTTGAAAAGTATCAAAACGAATTGTTCAAATTCTTTATTATTATTTATTCTGCTGTTTTACAGCTCAAGACAGGTACCATTGGATCCAGTGGTTACGTTCCAGATGGTTTGACTGCTTCCCAATACAATGCCCTTCGTACCAAGGAACAGGCCAAGAAGGATGCCAACTACCAACGAAATGTTGCCAAGGCTGGAAAGTTCCTTGACTTTACTCAATTCTACCTCAAGCGAGGAACCGAAGAGGGAGGAAAATGGTTGAAGGACGCCGGACGAGGACACGAATTTGTCAAGACCAAGTACGACTGGTCTGGAAAGAAGAACGATGCCAAGCCTTTCTTCTAAAACGATACCAAACAATCCTGATCATTATACATTCCATTGGTAGTTATGAGTACATATTATGCGGCGTCCCGCTACTTCTAAGGATCAAGCAGTAGAATAATAAAGAAAAATCCTCCTACCGAAAAAAATCCTGTTTTTGATCGTATTCGTTTTGAATTTGTTGAAAATGGTTCTCTGCTTGGGGATCTTCTCTTTGTTGAACGCCTCCTTGCTTTGTATCCCATTTTCTTCATGTCTTTGAAAAGTAGAAATTAATGTTAATTCCAGTTAGCGCGACTGCCGTACCCAAATAAATAACAATAACCTCAAGGTAGTCTAGTACTGGTAGATAAGAACTCAAATGTGCGTGCTTATGCTCGTAAAAATACTTCAACAATAATAATGACAACCTTCTATGAAATTAAACAAAGTATTTTCCATCCAAGTTCTTGGCGTATCCGGTTCCTGGGGTTCCGTAAATGACACGACTACTGAGAACACCATCTAACATGGTAATCTTCTCTTGCACATTCTTGAAGGATAGCACGTCACCTCGGCCAGTAGTATCAATATCCAAGACGTTGTAGGCGATTTCTCCTCGTGAGTGATTGATTTGTTGCACAATATTGAGTTTCTCCGCAGCAAAGGCCTCGGTGATATTTGCAAGGCAACCTGGGACGTTTCTATTGACAACAGTAAAACGGACACAGTCAGCTGGGCGATCAGGAAGGCTTGTAGTGGGAAAGTTGACACTGTTTCGGACGGTTCCGTTCTCCAAGAAATCAATGATGGTATCGGCAGCCATGGAGGCAGCAGCATCTTCAGCTTCTTCTGTAGAAGCACCCAAGT
>Ga0100380_10007000_pt1 | contig 11354 bp, 9 predicted proteins | sample CryGeymeta201504_FD_80417 | JGI IMG/M metagenome (GOLD analysis project Ga0100380, IMG submission 80417) | Groundwater microbial communities from Crystal Geyser aquifers in Utah, USA - Crystal Geyser metaG 2015-04 | ecosystem: Environmental > Aquatic > Deep subsurface > Groundwater | place: USA... | reverse complement strand
TTCATATTACATTGATCAAACTGAAATTTCTAACTTCCATTGGTTAGAGTATTTGTACTGGACGAAAAGAGTTTACGGAATTGATTATCCGGAATTATACAAAAAAGCTCTTCCCGATACTTTAGTTTGGAGATCTAAATTAGCCTATAACGAACCATATGTAGATTATTACTTGAGACACCCTGCGTATCGTGATTACCCAGTTGTAGGAGTAAATTGGCTTCAAGCAACCGACTTTTGCGGCTGGAGATCGGATCGAGTGAATGAATACATTCTAATTCGCGAAGGTCTTTTGGTGCACAATGTTGATCAAATTGGTGAAGATAATTTCAACACCGATGCTTACTACTCAAATCAATATAATTCTGGTAAAAGAATAGAAGGTTTGGCTGACTTGAATCCGAATGGAACAGGTTATAGAAACGTAAAGATGGAAGACGGTATTTTACTTCCTAAATATCGACTACCAACAGAAGCTGAATGGGAATTTGCTGCATTCGGCTTGATTGGGAACAGCGTAGGAGAAAGAGTTGTTGAACGAAGACTTTACCCTTGGAATGGTCATGCGGTTAGAAACCCTGATGAAGCATACATAGGTATGATGTTGGCGAATTTCAAAAGAGGTCGCGGGGATAATATGGGTGTAGCAGGCAACCTGAATGATAATGCAGACATTACTGCTCCTGTTTTTTCCTATTGGCCAAATGATTACGGTCTTTACAACATGGCTGGAAACGTAAGTGAATGGGTAATGGATGTTTATCGTCCGTTATCGATGGAAGATGTTGAAGACTTTAGACCCTTCAGAGGAAACGTATTTCAAACAAAACAAAGAGATAACGAAGGCCTTCTGCTAGATAAATATGATATTCCAATCTACGATTTAAAAGGTTTACAGAGTTATTTGAATGATTTTTATGATCAAACATTTGACGGAGCCAATGATCAAGAAGCTGAATTACTAACAACGTTGACTGAACAAATTGAAAGAGCACTAGAGCTTTTAGCTGATGACCAAAAATATGAAGCCAACGTTGTAATTGTGGAAGAATCAATTGAAGCAATAAAAGGTTCGGATGAATCTGTGAAAATAGCCCCCGTACTTTTAAAGGATTACTCATCATACATTGTTACTCGTCCTGGAGAAATTCGGTATCGCGAAACAAAAGTTGAAGAAAACATTGACAGAAGAAACTACAAAAGAGCGGACAACATAAATTACCTTGATGGAGATCCGAAATCACACTTGGATGAACCTCATTGGTCTTCTTATGAAGGTGGCGACAAAACAGAGTCAGGAAGTATGTATGTCTATCCTGGACAAGGACAAAGTGCAGATGATTTTGCATCTATGATTAATGATCACGCTAGAGTTTATAAAGGAGCTTCTTGGAATGACAGAGCATATTGGATGGTACCGGGAACGAGAAGATTTCTTGACGAAAGACAATCTACCCCAACTATTGGTTTTAGATGTGCTATGGACAGAGTAGGAAGCCCAGTAGGATTGGGTGGATCTCGTTAATAAAAAGAATAAATTATTACAAAATAAAAAAGGCCTCAATGGAGGCCTTTTTTATTTTAGGCCAATGAATTCAATTCAAAATATTTATAGCGCCTTTCTCAAATCAACAGGAGTCAACACCGACACGAGAACCCTTAAAGCAGGGCAAATGTTCTTTGCTTTAAAAGGAGAACATTTTAATGGTAACGATTTCGCCATTAAAGCTTTGGAAGAGGGTTGTACCTGTGTAATAGCGGATGAAGAACGCACAGAATTCAAATCAGAAACAGACATAATTGTTGTTGAAAGTGCGCTTAAAACACTCCAACAATTAGCTCATTACCATCGAATCCACCTCAAAATTCCAGTAATTGGATTGACTGGAAGTAATGGAAAAACGACTTCAAAAGAACTTCTGAAAGCAGCCCTGAGCAAACATTACAATTGCTATGCAACCAAAGGAAATCTCAATAATCATATTGGTGTACCACTTTCAGTTCTCGAAATCAATGAGAATCATGAAATCGCTGTCATTGAAATGGGTGCGAATCACCAGAAAGAAATAGAACTGCTTTGTTCTATTGCCACTCCTGATTCTGGCTTCATTACTAACATTGGCCTCGCACATCTGGAAGGATTTGGGGGTGAAGAAGGTGTTTTTAAAGGTAAAAAGGAGCTGTTTGATTTTCTTTCAGAAAACGGCTCAACTATTTTTGTAAATGAGGATGACCCAAAAGTAGTTAGGGCAGCGAGCAACCTTAAATCTATAGGATACGGGAAATCATCAACTGCAATCTATCAGGGAAATTTTGAGCTTAACAATAAGGGCTTAAAAGTTTCATGGTGGAGAAATAACAACAAACAACAAGTTCAAGAAATTCAAACGAACTTAACTGGAAGTTACAACTTTAGCAATGTTTTATCAGCTGTAGCTATAGCTAGATATTATGGAGTGTCGCCTGAAAAAATAAAAGCTGGAATTGAAGAATATATTCCAATGAATAATCGATCTCAAGTAATCAAAACAGAACTTGGAAACACGGTAATAGTGGACTGCTACAATGCAAATCCGAGTAGCATGATTGCAGCACTTGAAAATGTTGAGTTGAGAACAGAATCAAGAAAAATCCTAATTCTTGGAGACATGCTTGAAATTGGAGATCTATCCGAGTCAAAGCATCAAGAAATATTGGATCGGGCTAATGAAATGATCAACACCAAAACAATATTGGTAGGACCTGAATTCGGCAAAGTATCAAAAGAAAAAAAATCTCATTTCGAAAAAACGGAATTGCTTAAAGCGTTCATTTCAGACAATCCAATTGCAAATTCACTTGTGCTTTTAAAAGGATCTAGAAAAATGAAGCTCGAGCAATTGCTCGAGCTTCTTTAGATCTATATGAATGCCAGAGTTTATTCCGTAATAACGGCTCTACTTATAACAATACGCTGTACTTCGCTAGTACCTTCATAAATCTGCGTAATTTTTGCATCACGCATTAAGCGCTCAACATGGTATTCTTTAACGAATCCATAACCTCCGTGAACCTGAACGGCTTCAACGGTTACCGCCATCGCTACTTCTGAAGCTTTCAGCTTAGCCATTGCACTTTCTTTTCCGAATGGTTTCTTCTGATCTTTACACCATGCTGCTTTGAAACACAACATTCTGGCTGCTTCAATTTCAACAGCCATATCGGCTAATTTAAAAGCAATAGCTTGGTGTTGATTGATGGTTTTTCCAAAGGCCTTTCTTTCTTTTGAATAAGCCAAAGCCAATTCGAAAGCACCTGATGCTATTCCGAGTGCTTGTGAAGCAATTCCAATTCTTCCGCCTTCTAATGTTTTCATTGCAAAGCTGAAACCAAAACCATCTTCACCGATACGATTTTCCTTTGGAACTTTCACATCGTTGAATAACAAGGTGTGTGTATCAGAGCCCCGAATTCCGAGCTTGTTCTCTTTAGCGCCAACAATAAAACCTTCCATATCGCGCTCAACAATAAGGCAATTGATTCCTTTGTGGCCTTTCTCAACATCTGTTTGAGCTATTACCAAATACACAGAAGCGCTACCACCATTGGTAATCCAGTTCTTTGCACCATTCAATAGATAATAATCGCCCATGTCTTGTGCAGTAGTGCGTTGAGAGGTGGCATCGCTTCCAGCTTCTGGCTCACTCAAACAAAAAGCACCGATCATTTCGCCCTTAGCCAATGGCACTAGGTATTTCTGCTTTTGTTCTTCTGTACCAAATTTCTCAATACCCCAGCATACTAGGCTGTTGTTCACAGACATACAAACAGAAGCACTTGCATCCACTTTTGAAATCTCTTCCATCGCAAGCACGTACGAAATAGTGTCCATGCCACCTCCGCCATACTCAGGAGAAACCATCATGCCCATGAAGCCAAGTTCGCCTAATTGCTTAATTTCTTCAGCTGGGAAAATTTGCTTTTCATCTCGCTCGATGACCCCAGGTTTTAATACATTTTGAGCAAAATCACGGGCAGCATCTCTTACCGCTTTTTGCTCTTCAGTTAATTCAAAAAACATATCTAAATCGGATTTTTCCTGTTAAACTTTGTGGTAACGACAAAAGTAACTTTTGAGATGGATTCAACAGCAATAATAGGAGTTGGTTTAATGTGCGGCACATCGCAAGATGGACTTGACTTAGCAGTAGTGAAATTCACACCGAATTCATCCAGAGTTGATTATGAAATTATGCTCACAAAAGCCTTCGGATTACCCTCAAAATTAGCCCTCTCGCTAAAGTCAGGTGAACATCTAAACGGATTAGAATTAAGTCTTTTGAATAATGCAGTCGGTCTATTTTTTGGTGATTGCGTTAATCAAGCACTCGCCAAAACAGAATACAAACCAGATTTTGTGGCTTCGCACGGGATCACGATTTTTCACCAACCTGAACATAAACTTACGTTGCAAATAGGGAGTGGAGCCGAAATAGCTGCAATCACAAAACTCAAAACCATCTGCGACTTTAGAACAAGCGATGTTGCTCTTGGAGGAAATGGAGCGCCACTCGTTCCTTTTGCAGATAGCATTTTGTTTAATGATTTTGACTTCACCCTAAATCTTGGCGGATTTGCGAACATCTCTTCAATAAAATCAGAAATTTCGGGATTTGATGTTACCGTTTGCAATCTAGCACTCAATAACATAATAGCTGAAATAGGTTTGAGTTTCGACAACGCAGGGAATGAAGCTAGAAAAGGCAGCGTGAACTCTGAGCTTCTAACCTCATTAAACAATCTCGCCTTTTTTAAACAAAAAGGTCCAAAATCTTTGGGTAAAGAATGGTTTGAAAGAGAATTCTTGCCTATTGTACAAAACTCAAAAATCTCGATGAACGACAAACTGAGAACCGTTTGCGAACATATTGGAATGCAACTTGGCAGTCATTTCCACGAAAGTGAAAAAACATGCTTGGTCACTGGTGGCGGTGCTTACAATTTAGCACTGATAGATGCCATTAAAAGCCACTCGAAGTGCAGAATAGAATTACCTGATAGAGAACTAATCGACTTTAAGGAAGCCATTTGTTTTGCATTTTTAGGACTTAATCGTTTGCTAGAAAAACAGAATATATCAAAGACTGTTACGGGCGCAAAACTGAACTCAATTGGCGGAGCAATTTATTTACCTCCTTTAGCAGATTAGCCTTAACGTTTCGGACAAAAACAGGGTTAAAATTTACTAAGCTGGCATACCGCTTTTTTTACATTTGCACCGGTTTCAAAAAGCCAAAAAAGTCGCAGAATGAAAGATTTATTAGAAAAGTTCGAGAATAAAGCTCCTGAAATAGTTTTTGAATGGAGTGATTCGGAAACCGAAGCTAAGGGCTGGGTGGTAATAAATAGTTTGAGAGGTGGAGCCGCTGGAGGTGGCACGAGAATGCGCGTTGGTTTAGATAAACGTGAAGTTGAATCGTTGGCAAAAACGATGGAAGTAAAGTTTACGGTTGCGGGACCTCCAATTGGTGGCGCAAAAAGTGGAATCAACTTCGACCCAAAAGATCCTAGAAAAGATGGTGTTTTAAGACGTTGGTATAAAGCCGTATTTCCTCTATTAAAGAGCTATTACGGAACTGGCGGAGATTTAAATGTGGATGAAATTCATGAAGTGATTCCAATCACAGAAAGTAATGGGCTTTGGCATCCGCAAGAAGGCATAGTAAACGGACATTTTAAGCCAGATGCAGCTTCTCACCTAAAAAAAGTAACACACCTCAGAGATGGTGTTTCTAAAATATTATCTGACGCCAAGTTTTCACCAGAGGTTGATCGCAATTATTTGGTTGCTGACATGATCACTGGTTATGGGGTTTCTGAAGCAGTGAGACATTATTATCAGATTTGGAAAAGCACAGATTTGCAAGGCAAAAGAGTGATTATTCAAGGCTGGGGCAATGTAGGTTCGGCAGCGGCATTTTACATGGCGCAAGCTGGTGCAAAGGTTGTTGGGATTATCGATCGGGTTGGTGGATTGATCAATGAGGATGGATTCACTTATGATGAAATCAAAACATTATTCTTGAACAAAAATGGCAATGCTTTAAAAGCAGACAACATGCTTTCTTTTGAAGAAATAAATGAGAAAATCTGGAGCATTGGAGCTGAGGTTTTCTTGCCTTGTGCTGCTTCAAGACTCATCACTCAAGAACAAGCCGACACCATGATAAACCATGGGCTTGAAGTAATTTCTTCGGGTGCAAATGTTCCTTTTGCAGATCCACAAATTTTCTTCGGTCCAATTGGCGACAACGTTGACAATCGCATTAGCTTGTTACCCGATTTTATTGCCAACTGCGGTATGGCTCGGGTTTTTGCTTTTTGCATGAGCGATGAATATGTTCAAACTGATGAAGCCATTTTTGGAGATGCCTCCAAAACGATTAAAAATGCACTTACCAAGGTGCATTCAAAAAGCAGTGCTGATACCAAAATTGCGAAGACGGCTTTTGAAATCGCATTAAAACAACTGGTTTAACCGCAACACCTTGGGCGAGCTTGAGCAGTATATAAGCAAAATTGTTTTAGGCAATTCAGTTGGCGACTATCTCATCGTAATTGGTGCTTTAGGGGCCACAGCTTTGTTCAATGCTTTTCTTTCTCATCGAATTAGCGACCTGCTTTTTAAGCTTATCACCAAGCATAACACTAGCTTAGATAAAGACACGCTTTATAAGTTAATTTCAAAACCACTAAGAAACATTATAACGCTTTTGGTTTTGTTTGCTTGCACCTCACACCTTGAATATCCAGAATCTTGGGATATGGCACCCAAAAGTGAGTTTGGCTTAAGTCTGGTTTTGCATAGAGTTTACTTAGGTGTATTGATCCTTAGTTTTACGTGGGCTAGCCTAAAATTTTCAGAATTTTTAGGCCTGCTATTAATGTCAAAAGCTGAACTCACCGAGAGTAAATCTGATGATCAAATCATTCCATTTTTAATAGAAATACTGAAGATTTTAGTTGTAACCTTCGGAATATTTTTCTTGATGGGAGCAGTATTTAAGGTAGATATAGGCGCCTTAATTGCTGGTTTAGGAATTGGTGGTTTGGCGTTAGCACTTGCCGCAAAAGAAAGTCTTGAAAATTTACTGGCTTCATTTGTCATTTTCTTTGACAAACCATTTGTAATAGGAGATTTAGTGCAAGTAAACGGTATAGTTGGTACAGTAGAAAAAATTGGATTTAGAAGCACGCGCATCCGAACACTCGAAAAAAGTTACTTAACACTTCCAAACCGTCAGATGATTGATAACACGCTCGATAACTTGAGCATGCGCACATTCAGAAGAGTAAGTTTCAATATTGGTGTTGAATATGGCACCACCGAGCAGCAGCTAAAAGCTATAGTAACAGAAATTCAGAAATACATTGACGAACACCCTAACACCAACCAAGATGGCGAAATTCATTTCATGGAGTTCGGGTCAAGCTCATTAGATATCATGGTCTTGTATTATATAGACACCATGGACTGGAGCATTTTTCTTAGAATTAAAGAAGAAATAAATTTTGAAATAATGCGCATTGTAAAAGATAACAATGCCGAATTTGCTTTTCCTACACAAACAATTCATCTCGCTAAAAGTTAAAAACAGAACCGTATGTACATTTTAATGGTCGTAGTCTTTGTTCTAGGTTATCTCGCGATAGCATTAGAACACCCTATCAAAATCGACAAAGCAGCTAGCGCATTGCTTATTGGCGCAATTACTTGGACAATTTTTGCGCTTGGCGCGGATATTATCTTAGAAGGAAGTCCTCAACTAGCCGAGTACTTGCACGAGTATGGCTTATTAAACAATGGCGAAACAACCACACCGTTGCATTACGTAACCCACGAATTAAGCCACCATATTTCTAAAATTGCAGAAATACTTTTCTTCCTTCTTGGTGCAATGACCATTGTAGAATTGATCGATGCTCACGAAGGTTTTGCATTAATCACCGATAGAATCAACACTACAAGCAAATCTAAATTAATGTGGATTTTATGCTTGTTGACTTTCTTCCTGTCAGCAGCGCTTGACAATCTTACTACAGCGATTGTAATGTCAGCCCTACTTAAAAAGCTTGTGAAAAACAAAGAAGACTTGTGGCTTTATGCTGGTATGATCATCCTCTCGGCTAATGCTGGTGGTGCATGGTCGCCAATTGGAGATGTTACCACAATTATGCTTTGGATTGGTGGTCAGGTTACCGCTGCCAATATTGTGCTCAAACTTCTAGTTCCATCCTTAGTATGTCTTATTGTTCCATTGATTGTATTAAGCTTCAGAATGAAAGGCGATGTGCAGCGCAAACTTGGAATGGTTGAGAGAGAGCACCTTGAAGACCGCACCACGCCTTTCGAACAAAGGACAGTATTGTTTTTAGGTGTCGGAGCTTTATTGTTCGTTCCAGTGTTTAAAACAGTGACTCACTTACCTCCTTTTATGGGAATTCTTTTGGGATTAGGCATACTTTGGACAGTAACTGAAATCATGCACCGATCTAAAAACAAAACAGATAAAACGAAACTATCCGTTATAGGTGTTCTTCAAAAAGTTGATACCCCAAGTGTTCTTTTCTTTTTAGGAATTCTTGCTGCTGTTGGTTCCTTGCAATCTGCTGGTCACCTTACTATTTTGGCTAAGTTTCTTGAAGAATCGATCGGAAACATGTATGCAATAAACATGGTGATTGGAGTACTAAGCTCTATAGTAGATAACGTGCCATTAGTAGCTGGTGCCATGGGAATGTATGATCTATTGCCAGAAGGCGCGGCCGCCATTGCAGGTACAGCCTATCCTGTAGATCACTCATTTTGGGAATTCTTAGCTTACTGTGCCGGAACCGGAGGAAGCATCCTTATCATTGGTTCTGCAGCTGGTGTAGCGGTTATGGGTATCTTGAGCGTAGACTTTATTTGGTATTTGAAAAAGATTTCTTGGTTAGCTTTTATCGGCTATGTTTCAGGAGCTGCGGTATTCATTTTATCGGATCTTTTCTTGCATTAAAAGCTTTTTTCAATTTTTCCTTAAAAGCGGTCTTAAGTTTTCTTAAGACCGCTTTTTTTTGGGTTCATCTTCAAAATTAGAGGCTTCGTCAATTAACAGTCACATCTTTACAATTCAGCAAGCATAGCCACGTTTAGCAGCAAGAGCACATTACATTAGTGCATTCAAATTCCATAATTATATGCTATTAAATCTGTTGTTACAAGGTGCTGGCGAAACAGGTGCTGAAGGTGCTACTGAAGTGGTTCCAACCGAAAAAACGCTTTCTATTTTAGAGCTTATCGCCAATGGTGGTTGGTACATTATGATTCCACTCGGAATACTTTCAGTTGTAGCCGTTTACATATTTATTGAACGATTTATAGCCATCAGAAAAGCATCGAAAGAAGATCCACAATTCATGAATCAAATAAAAGATTTCATTCATGATGGTAAAATTGATGCCGCAAATCATCTGTGTAAACAAACCGACACAACTTATGCTCGCATGATAGAAAAAGGAGTGAAAAGAATTGGTAAACCGTTAGGTGATATTAGTGCTGCAGTAGAAAATGTGGGCAAGCTTGAAGTTTTCAAATTAGAAGAAAGCCTTTCTACACTTGCAACCATTGCTGGGGCTGCACCAATGATCGGTTTCTTGGGAACCGTAATCGGGATGATTATCGTTTTTCACGAAATGAGAATCAGCGACAGCGGCATCGAAATCGAAGCGCTTTCGGGCGGTATTATGCAAGCGATGGTAACTACAGTTGCTGGTTTGGTAATCGGGATTATTGCCTACATCGCCTACAACGTGCTTGTAGCACGCGTAGAAAAAGTAGTTTACAAAATGGAAGCTACTACCATCGAATTCATGGATTTACTTCAAGAGCCCGCTGAATAATGAGCATCAGATCAAGAAATAAAGTTGAGGTTAGTTTTAGCATGTCGAGCATGACGGATATTGTGTTCTTATTGCTGATTTTCTTCATTATCCTATCTACTTTGGTATCACCTTTTGGGGTAAAGGTTGATCTTCCTACGGGTAAAAGCAGAACGACTGAACATCCAAAAATTGACGTCAGTATCACAAGTGATCTACAATACAGCCTAAACGGTTCTTACCTTACAAAAGCCGAACTAAGAGAAGGATTGCGTGGATATAAAGGAGGAACAGAAAAAGTGGTTTTACATGTAGATAAAACCATTCCGACAGGAGAAACCATTGAAATTTTATCAATGGCAAAAGAATTTGGACTAGATATCGTTATTGCTACAAAACCGAAATAATGGAACTTTTAAGAAATAAAAACAAGCGTCAGAGCTTTATTGCATCGGTAATATTTCATGCATTACTGATGATTGTATTTGTTTTTTATGGCCTTTCTATGCCAGATCCATTGCCCGAAGAAACATCACTTTCTGTTCAGCTTGATTTGGGTAATACTGACATGGGCTCAGGAGACGAACAACCTCAGAGCACCGAAGAACCTGAAGAAGTTCAACCTCAGGAACAAGAAGTTGTAGAAGAAGTAACAAGTACACCAGAACCAATCGCCACACAAGATGAACCATCATCATACGAAGTGGTGAAGCCAATTGAACAGCAAAAACCAAAGGAACAACCTAAAGAAAAACCTAAGCCTGAATTAGACTCACGGTTAAAAAATGTGATTAAAAGCAATCCATTTCAAAGTGCTAAGGACAACTCTAGCGAAGGCCAAGGAAACAGTGACCAAGCGGGTGACCATGGAAAACCCGATGGAGTTGATGGCGGATCATCACTTACTGGTGGACCAAATAAAGGCGTTAAAGGAAATTTAGCAGGAAGATCTTTTCAAGGAGCACCTAGAATTCAGTCAGACCTACAAGAAAGTGGCAAGATTGTCATCAACATTATTGTAGACAGACAAGGCAATGTGGTGCGTGCTACACCGGGTGGACGCGGAACTACCATTACCAATGCGGCACTCACTGCCAGAGTATTAGAATCTGCTAGAAAAGCGAAATTCTCGCCAAGCGAAAATGCTGCTACCGAACAGCCTGGAACACTCGAGTACATTTTCATTTTAGAATGACCTATCAGCAAACGCTGGACTATCTTTTTGCCCAGCTACCAATGTATCAACGCATTGGAAAGGCAGCTTATAAAGCTAACCTAGACAATACTTGGTGGCTCATGGAGCAATTGAATGCGCCACACAAAAAGTTTAAGAGCATTCATGTTGCTGGAACTAATGGTAAAGGCAGCACCTCTCACCTACTTGCCTCTATTTTTCAAGATGCTGGATTTAAAACGGGTTTGTACACATCGCCACACTTGGTGGATTTTCGAGA
>Ga0100380_10006998_pt1 | contig 11356 bp, 11 predicted proteins | sample CryGeymeta201504_FD_80417 | JGI IMG/M metagenome (GOLD analysis project Ga0100380, IMG submission 80417) | Groundwater microbial communities from Crystal Geyser aquifers in Utah, USA - Crystal Geyser metaG 2015-04 | ecosystem: Environmental > Aquatic > Deep subsurface > Groundwater | place... | reverse complement strand
TTGACGACACTGCTTTCATTAACGGCAGGTGCATCGTGAAGTGTAATCTGTTCGTAAATTTCTCGAACCAGTTTACATCCCAACTGAATTCCTTTATTTTCTGTATCAAACACCCATGGTGCCGTTGATGGGGTCACGGGTTTTTGTAATTCAGCCATCTCCGCTTGGTTGCTGTGGTGGAAAGGAACCTTTCCCATCGTATTCAGGCCCGCGGATGAATCCTCCGAAAAGACAGCTTGAATGTGGCCCACCACTTCTTCTTTTGAACAGTCTTCATTTTTGTTACAAAGCCCTGATACAATTTTCAAAGATGCTGAAGTGCGATGCTGCTGTTGATGATGGTATAGGCTATTATTCTCGTTGTTGTTGTCGTATTCCACGTTCCATTGTTCAACAGAGATTAACCTACCCGCAGTCGAGGAAGTTGTCACAGATTCGACTTGACCAGAATGAAAACTTTCATTGTCGTTTTTGAATGAAATAGGAGAATGATTTCGGCGTTGGTGTTGCTTTTGTTGTTGTTCCATGGTGTGAAGTTGACGGAAATTCAGTTCGTCCGACTCATCATCCTTATCTTCAAAGACTTGATCGTCATCACTACCACTCAACACTTGTACCTGTCGCTGTTGCTGATGAGGATAATGATACTTGTCGTAGTATTCGTCGTTGCTGTTCAAGCTGTCTTGTTCCAATTGTTCCATCATGTTGGTTGGTCCGTTAACCTTTTCGGGCGAAGGATAGTTATGCGTTTTGGGCATTTCGGCGGGAGAAGGCACCCGACGATGCGAATAATAGCGGTAGTTGGATAGATTGTCTTCTTTCATGGTGAAAAGCAAGCAGCGAATGCAAGTGATATTAACAAACGGTACACTCAATGGATCTGTTTCGCTGAAAAACGTGGAGTCTCTGCAGAGAATGTTCTCGCCCTAAAGTATGTCGCAAGAGTGTAGTTGGAATGTCCACGCTCTTCCGTGTAGAAAAGGCAGAGGTGCTGCTTGCTATTTTTGAAAGTATTAATTTGCCTCTTAGAAACTTGATACAACGAGGATTGTTGTTTTTACAATCTACGTTTCGCTTGGATTAATAATATTGACGAAGAAAACTCCGCGAAACAAGTGTACGAGTAGTCTGTAGTCTAGTATCCCGGTTTCACAAAAGAAGTGGCCAGTAAACAATCCTTCCGGCGAGCCTTTAAACACGAAACTTGATGTGTCGTAATTAGCTGATTAATTGTTGGAGAGAAAAACTGATGAGGTCTATTCCCGGGGGAATGAATCACCCCCTCGAGTGGTACCAGGTACCCTGGTATGGTACTACCCCTACTATTAGTAGTAGTAGACCCTACTAGTAGTAGTAGTAGTAGTAGTCTAGTGATACGTTTTCTAGGTAACAAAAATTCACGGAATACTTCCAATAGCAGTAGTACCACTAGTAGTGGATAGTAGACCTACTTCACCTACCAGGTAACGTTCAAAGGTGACCTTCCCAGGTTTTTCTGATAATAAGCACCAGTCAAAGAACATGCGAATCAAGCTTCCAAAAGAAGAATTATTAATTAAATAACGTGCATTTTACGTGAAAAAAAATAAGAGAGAAAGGTATGGTAACTCGGAACCACTACTAGTACCTACGGTAGTACCCGGTAGTAGTACAAAAGAGCGGAAGCGAATTCTTGAAGTGTTGGCAAACAAGGCTGGCGGGGTTGCATGCAACAGCCAAGGATGATCAAAACCTACAATCGTGGTTGCATGTTGCACCCAGTCATCGCCTGGAAACTCGAAATCGCGAAAAAGCTACTATATAAGAAATCTTGATGCGTTTATTCTTCTCCTTCAAATCCAGCTCAGTCACTGGGATTCACATAGATTTTTTCATACATAGGTCATCGACATTGTGTTACCTGGTAACAGGCAAGACCCCACTATCTCCAACAGTAGCAAACTATGCCTCTGTGAACATCTCACATCTCACATAAACTTTTTCAAGCACCAAAACACCATACACTCAGCGCATGCAGGATATAAAACATGATGCAGAATACTCCTAATAGCAGCGAAACCAAAACAATCCTACCATCCACGACCAATCTAATGAACAGTCTGCAGCATATAGACAACCTGAAATGCACCTTCATGTATCCCGGCAACGATATGAACACATCGCCCGCTTCGATGATTGCCTACCATACAGACAAGATTGCATCGACATTTCAGAGTGCTAGCCTCAAAGAGCAGAACGTGGTATTTTCCAAGAAGTTCTTGTCATCTCCCGGGGACGGAAAAGCATTGTCCCACAGATCGCTGGCACACAAAAAGGAAAATCTGTTTCAGAAGTACAAGTTGAAATCGCTTCTTCGAAAGAAGAAAGACGTCAAGAAGCGTGCACGATTCGACTCCAATGACAACACAGTACGTGCATTACCACTAGAAAGAAGCAACATGACTGACGAAGAACGAAGTCGAATGTTTTACTCACGCAAAGACTTCAGTGCTGTCGACCACGACATTCTCCAAGATCTCCAAGCATTGAGGTACGTCAACTGCAGAGTGGCGTGCCTACCCCACGACAAGCATTGTCTGCGAGGGCTCGAGATGAAGTCATCACGCGCGATTCATCGTCATCGTCGACTGAGAATCTATACAACAATTCGGGCAGTGCTGGAGGGACAAGAGCATTGTCGACACATGCAACAGCTAGGAGTGACTGTTGACTTTGCCGCATCATTGGCAACGATTTCGAAAAAGTACACGGCAAAGGCCAAGATGCGGGCCAAGGAATTGGGATGGTTTGATTCTATCGAGGCCAATCTCGAACGATAGGGAGACGCACTTTGTGTCGAGTGCAGTACGGTGGTCTGACTATGATGAATGAAAGAGCACTGAACAGTGTCAGGGATAGAGGGAAAGCAAGATTAGTTATGTTATGCGAATCTAGAGAGGTAACCATTACAGTAGTCTTTATCGGTGCTTTTATTAAATTATTCCGAGTACACGTTATGGATCATGGATGCACTACTTTCTACTTTCAAAAGCGAATTCATCATCTGTGCTGAGCTTCGACATTCAAGCGATGACTACTTTAAAACACAGCAAGGAGAGATTAACGGTATCTGGCCCAAAACTGGCGCTGTTGCGGGTGTGGAGGAGAATGTAACAATACGAGGCTCGCGCCTTCACACATACGACGGACCTGAGTAGATTTCTGCCACGGGCTACAGGAAATCTGAATCAATGAATTACTTCCCATGGAAACAGGCATTCGAAGCATCCTTGTGCACTTAATTTTGAACAGGGAAAGAACTGAAAGTCATTTACCCCAGAGAGTAGATAGTTGACAACGAGTCATACTGGGCCCACTGTGAAGCCATAAGCCTAACAATAGTTCCCTTAGAGTTTCTGCGGAAATCATCCCATTGTGAAGATTCAGTGTGCATCTTAACCACCGAGTCCCGTGAACTACTATTTTCACAGAACTCTTACTAGTCTAGTAGGCAACATCTTTTGTGCCCGTTTCACTGTAAGTGATGAGTACTTACTTTTTTCGCTGGCGGGAGGCGTAAAATAGAACAGAGCCGGCTGCCGGGTCGAGTAATGGAAATCAACAGCTACTATCTACAGTAGTACGGAGGAACGTTGTGATTCGGCACGCCTTAGCAAGCGAGCTGCATACTTTATGTATGACAACCTTACCGTTGATGATAGCGTCGGTAGGAAGTCAAACGATCAAGGATTAACTCGCCATGACGCTGCTCGCATGCACGGTCTTGGGCGCTTGTCATCTAGCAGCTGGAATCAGCACACATCATATACACCGTAGTATTTGTATTTTTAAATGAAGGTCTCATTTGGCTTTTGTACAGACAGAGCAATGCCGGTCGATTTTGTGCGAGGCCATTGCTCGTGTATCTAGATCATAAATCATAGGCAGCAAAAGATTAGTAGGGGAGTAGATGTCATTATCATATAAGAATTTACAGAGTGAGCTCGCGGCGTGATAGTCTTTTTCAGTAACTTTGAGCGTCGAGAGCGCCTAAAGAAAACGCAAATTTACGCGCGGGTGCAGAATAAACCATGGACACCATTCCCAGAGCCCCGTCGTCTTTCTTTCCGAACTGGCGCAGCATTTCTTGCTGCTGAAGTACTCCCTGAATGACTCGCTTGATTGCGTTGGCCCGATATCTAAAGATCTCCGATGTGGCTTGCATTTCTAATCCACGGACGCAGTGATTCTGAGGGTCGAGAGCACCAAGATCACAACAAGCTGATCGAAAGGCGCGAATTGTCTGAGCCTTATCGTGTTTGAATCTCTTGTATTCTTCAGGCTGATACCAGGCACGTTGAAGATCTTCGTTGCTGGCATGGTGTTCAAGGATTTTGTTATTCTCGATCGACATGCGCACTTTCCGGGCACGTTGCCTCGAGACCTTGTCGGCACTGTGAGCCTTGCAGCATTTGAGGACTTTTACGGTCCTTTTGCGGCACATTTTCATCTCGGGAGAAAGCTTGAGAGGAACGATTATTTGGCTTTTTTACTCAGGTGTGCTTTTAAAATTGTGGTAACCAACAATGAAGACCACATGTCCCTGAGTTTGACAAAGAAGGAATGACCCGAGCTGTTCTTGATGAATAAGTTACTGCCACTCGTACCAGGTACTACCACCATACAGTACCAGGTAGTACACGAAGCAAATGACTAAACACGTACTCTCTACCTGGTATTTGAGTACTTTCAATTGCTAGCTACTACTAGTAGCTACTACTAGTAGCTACTACGTATCGTAAAACTATAATTATTAATCTTACAGGATGTGGCAGTGCTCTCAATGATAGTATTGTATTGTACAAATATTATTTAGTTGAAACTCGTTCATAAATAAAAGTCAGAAAAGCGTAAATTGGTCATGCACTAGTAGTACCAGTGGAGTCATTTTATCTGGAGGCAGAATCGCAACAGCATTGGTACCTGGTACCTGGTAGAGTGGTACTCGGACTACCTGGTAACTGGTAACTGGTACCCTGGTACTGTACCAGGTACCAGGTATCATTAGCATTTTCTGTAGTCTTCAAGTCTTTACGATGACAGTGGTCAGTTTTATCGGCTTGTAGTACGTACAGTACCAGGTACCAGGTACTAGTAGGCAGTACCGTACCTGGTACCAGGGACTGGTAGTACCTTGTATGTCACGGTACTACTGAGGGTAGTACTATTGGTCTAGTACGTAGTACTATTTTTCTGCGGGTAGCTGGTAAATTATACTGGTAATAGCTGATACCGGTAGCTTCGTCATGATGTCCAAGTCTTTTCGTTTTATCGATTCAAAAGCTTGGATGTAGTCATTGCAGTCCATGTCTACGGTGCCAGATAATAATTCCAAGACTAACAGCCGCGTCTTTTCCTCACAGCAAAAGACGATGGCAACAAAAAACAATCTTGATGAGAAATATATGAAATAACAGAAGGTACTTGAGATTCGTTAAAGGATTCGCGAAGTAACCCCTTTTGTTCATTTACCTGGTACTTTTTATCGATCATTGTCGCAACTGACATTTCAATAAGTTACCAAAATGACAGATTGGAAGAGGATGTCCGGACGCCTTGGCAATAAGATGCTGCACACGGAATACCTCCTCTACTACGGTACCTGGTACTAGCTACCCTGGTAGTAGCAAGTTGAAAGGAGAGCCATTGCTCGAGTGACTACCGAGTCACATGATGCTACCATTCTCGATGGTCGTGGCGTATCTTCAGGTTGTAGTTTTGTTTTAGTCAAAGGAGGCGTCGGCCCAGAAAAATATTGTATGATTACCAGGTATTTGTTTGACTGCGGCACCTACTAGCTAGTAATTAGCTACCGTAGCTGACTGACTCGTCAGCAGTGGAGCAAACAACCCTGCAGTGGTTTTTCGTCAAAGCTTCTGCAGCAGGACGTGCCTTTCTCGTGCTCTTGAATAGGAAAATTGAGCTGCCTACTGCTGCTACTACTGGTACTACCACTACTACTAGAAGCAGTATTACCTGGTAGTAGTACTAGTAGACTACTAGCAATACTTAGACATCGCAAGGGCTAGTAGTAGTGTTATGAAGTCTTTTGCTACTACAGTCCTGGCTAGTAGGGCTTGCTTCGGAAGCAATGGGAGCTATTCGTGGCGTTCTTCTGAACATGTTTCATGTTCATCGTCACAGGAACCGACCGGGTGTTTCTCTTTTGAGAGTGCACTTTTTGCATGCTGGATGTCCTATTACTGTAAAACATTTTCGACAGGGTTAGTGTTAAATAATTTAGAGAAGCCCCTGGGCGTGTTTATTGCCATAACAGGCCACGTAAGACTGGTGTTGTTTGATTCCAGTTGAGAAGCAAGAGAAGCAAGAAACAAGAAACAAAAACAAAGGAGCAATCTACTACGGAGTACTGAATTTATTTACCCACCATGCTGCATTAAAACCCAGCAGCTTTACTCTAATCTGCACGTGTAATACTTATTTAGCAGTTTACCATACATACATACAGTACGCTGGATGCCTCATAGTCGCCTGCGAGTCAAGAGAGCTGGTTGTAGAATTATGCAACACAGGCAACTTTTCCTCTTCTTGTCCGTCGTCCTTTTATGCTCCAACGGCATCCATGATGCATCCGCCTTTACTTACTCTTCGTCAACAGTATCGTCTTCACCAGCATTACTGATGTTACAATCTGGTGGGAGAAGCAGCATCATCAGTACTCGTTTGGACTACTATGGGAGAGGTTACTCCCAGCCAGATGATGGGTATCGCTTTTACGAAGCTACCAGCACAAGTTCGCAGCAGTCACCTATGAGAAGAGAGTCCTACTCGGACTCGAACCGAGCGTATCCTAATGAACCGTACTCGGACAACAGCTACTACAGCAGCAGTAACAACCACGACCAAAACAGATACTACAACGACTACAGAAATACGTACGTCACCAATAATAACGACAATTATTACGATGAACCGTCCTCCCAATCCTACCCGCCCACGCGTCATCGGTCTTCCTCGGCGGCTCTGACGAATCCATATTTTTCCCGAAATTATTGGACTGGGAATACCAACAATAATATGATATTCTACAGCGATCCATTCGATCCATGGAACCGTAACGCCAGGATAATAAACCCAATGTATACAGATCGAATGTACGAGGGGTACAGGGGAGTGGATGCTGCTACTAGTTCCTTCCTTCCCAATGATGGGAATACGAACAACAACAACAACAACAACAACAACAACAACAACAATAATAATAACAAGTATTACACTGGCAATGCAAACTTGAACAATTATCAATTTTTATCGGAAACCCGAAAAGATTTGTCCACTGTCGAAGGAAATCTTAATTATATTGCGGATCGATGGAAATCTCTTTGGGAATCACAGGAGTGGTATTCCAAGAATAATTCCACCAAACGAAGCAGATACGACCCGACCAACAGCTCTGCTGCCAATATCAACAAGCAACAAGATCTCCTTACAGTCCAAGGCAATTTGGATTATTCCATGAACTATGCAAAAGAAAAGGCGGGAGATCTTTTGGGTGCTCTTGGTGTACAGACCAATATACGCAACAACAACAATAACAAATTTAGCAACAATAACCAGAACAACGAGGGTTCCAAACATCAGAATGATATTTCGCCCAACAGTGATTTCCAAAAAAGCAATGACTACCAGACTACTACAGCATTAGAACAAGCAACGAATCAACCATTTCCTAGTAATGATGGCAAAATGAGTGAAGATTACTATGATTCGACCACCAGATATGCCGTGAATACAATGGGACAAGCATCTTCGGTGTCCAGTTATAATGATGCTCCACAGCAGCAGCAGCAGCAGCAACAGCAGCACAGCACAAGTGAATACCGAACATCTCTGGATCAGGCGGCAAATTTTCCTTTTTCAACGAATCAGAACACGAATGATTATAGAAATGGTGCTGAAAGAGGACCTTCGTATGGTGACAACAACGAACAGGAAAAAAGTAGGAGAAAGGATGTTTTTCGGACCGCACAAGGTCCTTGGCGACAACGACAGCGATTACAGCAACAGCAACAACGACAACGACAGCAGCAGCAGCAGCAGGTACCGAGTACTCCAATGAGAACTGCCGAGGGAGGAAATTCGTCGTGGCAACAACAACAACAACAACGCCAGAACTTTGTAAGCACACCGGCGAGTAGAGTTGAGCCAGTTGGTCCCGGTGCATCACGCCAACAGCAGAATTGGAAACAAATGGCGTCCCAGCGTCCGCCTCCACCTCCACCACAATATAACGAAATAGGTAGAACTCTACCGTCACCTTCACGTCGATTTGAAAATGATATGAGCAGAATCCCACCTCCACATGCACCATTACCGCTTTCACCACCACATGATGATATGCGAAGAAATCCGCAAAGTAGAGGAGCAGCCATACACCGGCATCCACTTTCGTCTCCATATCAGGAACCACCATCCCAATATGGCGAGGCGATGAGTCCCTTTCGGCACCAGCCGTTGCAGCAGCAACCACCGCAGCAGCTGTTTAACGAGAGAAGGAATAGTCCGGCACAGGATAATGCGAGACTTGACCAGGGGAACGGTTTCTCCTCTTGGCCGCTACAACAAAATAGTGGGAGGCAGCAGCAGCAGCAGCAGCAGAAGGGATTGCGACAAAAATACGAAACGGAACAAACTCGACAATTCCCTCCTGAACATCGCTACGGACAACCTCCAATACCACCACGATACGAAAATATAAATGGACAAATGCGGAGCTCAGCGTCGCAGCAGTCTTTCACGAGACAGCCGCCAATGAATAATGCTGTATCGAGGTCTCAACAGCAATACGGAGCCAATGTGCAACAGCGGCGATCGCAAGGTTACAAAGAGCAGCCACCACGGAACCCTGGCTTTGCTGCACGCCAGGAAGAGTTCCAAAACGGCCAACCCTCGCGTATCCCCAATGGTCCACAACAAGGTCCACAAAATATACGACCACAGCAGGGGAATAACAGTCCCACACATTGGCCACAAGCTAACTGGCCACATTATGATGGAGCACAACCGCCTCAACCAGACGGAGGATTTTCTGGACCGCCACCTCAGCAAGGGTATGATCCAACGAGGCAGCTGGGGAGAGCTGGAAGAGTTCGGCACGGTGGCCCTGCAAGGAGGTGGTAGGTAGTCAGCAAGTGTAAGAGCGTTTTGGACTAGCTTGGTGTTACAGTGGCTGTTACAGTGCAAAAAAGTGTATATCAGATAGAAATAATATACGATTGTTACTAGTAGTAGTGTACATGGAACTTGCCAGCTTACTGTCTTAGCTAGTTTTCGTACGATAGTTCATGCGTCTCATCGCAGCACGCAAGTTTCCAAGCGTCGACGTGAAAAGGTTAGCTCCCAAGGAACCCAGCCCAGGTGTTGCAATGGGCGTATCCGGACCCATTATGAAGCGTAAGGCCTCCAGTTTGTCAAGCAATTGCTGAAAGGTGGGATCAATGTCGTCAGAACAAACTGCAGAACATAGAAGTGCCGCCGCTGACTGTACAATGATGTCGTTTTGCAAAGATGATGTCTGTTCTGGCGGAATCTTCAAAAACAGATAACTCTTTGCTGTTGTGTTTGTTTGTATATTACATACGGATTTATTCTTTCGTACCTCTGTATCTCATCGCTGACGCATAAGGTGATCTTTCGACAGGTAGTTTAGCACCTGTGAGAATTCTGGCTGAACACGGTGTTGATTCAAATCCTGAATTTTTATGGATGAATGCTGCAAAAGAAGAGGCAAAGACTTCCAATACAAGTGCATTTGGTTAAAAAAAAAGTTGAAGAAACAGGACTTGTAGGTGGCCACTTTTGGTTACTGTACACACGAGTCATTGGATGTGCCCTGGTGACATTTCAATCATTTCCTCACTTTCCATTTCCTCACTTTTGCTGATTGTCGATTGGATTTTTTCGTATGATTGTACGGTACCGAAATTATCTTGATTGTCGTTCCTAGTAGTAGCACTACGGTTGGTCGCCTCCCTGGTATGCAATGCAAATCCGATCCCACTCACCACCGAGCCAACAAGTAGGGATGTTCCAATTTGTTCGTGCAATGCCAATCCAATAATAAAAATACCCGACCACCGTCGTGCTGCTTGGACAATCGAAAAGGTAACGGCAGAATCGTGGACACAAATGAAATGCTTTGCCAATCGTTCCAAAAATCTAGAAACTCCTAGCAGTAGTAGCAAAAGCCCAACAATAACGGCCGACCACGTTTGGACCGTCAACGCCGCGGCTGCTGGTGGTGGGTCATTTTTTACCGTCGCAGTGGTGTCAATCATGTTGAATTCATCCTTATTCCGTTCTTCTTTCCACAGCGATGCTAGTGCCAAGATCACAAAAGCAAAAAAGCTGGTCCACATGGAATAGGCATTAGAGAGGAATAGTTTAGACGGCGGCTGCGACGGCTGCGACGGCAGCACTTGAGAATGATCATTGTAATTATCAAGATCGTCATCATCATCATCATCATCATGTTGCTGATGTTGGAGAGCTAAAAGTCGTTCTTCTTCTTGTCGTAGGGTGTTCTTGAGCATAGCCTCGGTACCAACAGAACACAGAGCATTCAAAAAGGCACCCACGAAACAGAGGAGAGATGCATACTCCACGGACGATGACGATGGTTGTTGTTGACTACTACTACTACTAGTAGTAGTACTAATAGCATTGTTTTTCTCGTCGTCCGTAGTGTTGCTATCATCCACGGCAAAGACATAGGCAATTCCCAGCATGATCAGTCCTGCAGCCAAAATTTGTAGTCTTGTGTAGGCTTTCCGTAAATATAGACAACTTAGTATCATCGACCATCCCACGTCCGATCCTTTTAGCAACAGGTACAACGATCCTGGTAAAATGGACATGGAATATGCATTCAATAGTTCTACCACAGATAATATCAGTGCCACACAAACGTAGATTTGGACTTGCTGGTATGAAACCTTGTAGTAGTGGTAGTAGTAGTACTGGTTCCATTGTTGCAGTTTGAAATGCAACAAACAGGAAAACACAAAAACGGATCTCGAAAGAAGAGCCATTATCCACCAAGAATGAAAATCATAATAATAATTGAGAATTTTGACCAAGGCTACACCACTCAGACTGCTGATAAAATAGACTACAATACCACATACTAGTAGTAACGACGACGACGACGACGACGACGACGACGACGACGACGCTGCCCTGCTGTTTGGCTAACAGCACAGGTACCAGCACCCAGCCTATTTTGCTCTACCACTGGATTCTGTTCCTCCTCTTTGGCTCGCTGTGGATGCTGAAATGGTGGACAGGTCGGGGCCCC